>JGI24695J34938_10003036_pt1 | contig 12042 bp, 10 predicted proteins | sample TergutCo191P3_FD_34938 | JGI IMG/M metagenome (IMG submission 34938) | reverse complement strand
GAATTAATAATTGCCCGGTAAAACTGCCCATATCTTTCATCTCGATTCCTTTTTTATTGGGACTTCGCAGAAAGTACGCAATGCTCATTGAATGCAATTCATTCAGCAAAACGCCGATGTAACGGTATGTCATCTCAAACATTGTGATAAAAATTCCAGGAATTTTTAAACGGCGCATTTCCCGTACAAGATCAGAAAAAGGCGTTACCGACATTAGTATTAACACAGTTATAACGCATAAATAAGTTTTAAACAAAATTGTAATCAGCGAAACAAAACCGTAACTTACAGCTATTCCGTTTATCTCAAAAGCAGCAGCTTTGTCAAAAAAAACATTGCTGATTCCCGCGAAAAAGCAAAAAGGCAGAGCAATTAAAAATCGTTTAAAAAGCGCTGAGTACGGCGTTTCAGAAAAAGCGATAAGCAGCGAAGGATACAGAATAAACGGCATCAAACCCGCAAGAGCGTACCTGTTAAAAGAAACTACTGTTATAATAAAAAATACTGATGATAAAAGTTTTACAAGCGGATGCAGTCTGTGAACGCAAGTATTTCCCAAAGCAAGCTGTTCAAGCGCATAAAGCTCTATAATTTTATTTTTCATTATGCTGAAATTAAAACTTTATCTTTCTGTTTTTTCTTAAAAAGAAAAATAATAAAAACAACAATGCCCGCGAAAATGAAAACAAACGCGCTTCCCAGAATACCGGCGGCGGCTGTTGCGTTTACCGCGTTTTCGCCTTCGTTTCTAAAAGCATACTCAGGCATTAATGCCATTTTTTTCTGAACCGCTTCAGCTTCACTAATTAAATTATATTTTGTCTCAATTTCCGCCGCTGCGGCTGTCTTTTCGATTGACCATTCAAGCCCGTCAGGATGCGAAGAAACATATAAAGAAAGAACGCCGCCTGCAATCAATGTAATTACTGTAAACGCGATTAAAATATTTTTTACAGGCGATCCGTTTTTTATCGCTTTTCTTTCAAAAGCGCTTTCCATTATTTCAGGACGCATTTTATAAACAAAACACAATACTGCGGCGGTAACAACTCCTTCAATTAGTCCAATCGCAAGATGAATAGGCTGCATTAAAAGCAAAAATGTTAAAAATGGCAGCTCTGTGATACCTGAGAAAAGCGTCTGAAGCACAACACAAAACGCGCCGATCTGCAGGCTAACCGCGACTGCCGCAATTGACGCGGCTGTTATTCCTCCGTTTGATATGCCGTTTTTCAGCAGCGGTTTAAAAATTAAAGGATAAACAATCAAACATGGAACAATTCCCAAGTTAAAAATATTACAGCCGAGAGCAAGCAATCCGCCGTCAGCAAAAAGCAAACATTGAATTATCAATACCGCCGATATCGCAAGAAGAGAAGGAAAACTTCCAAGCATTGCGGCAAGTAAAATTCCTCCGCTTAAATGTCCGCTTGAGCCTGTCGCAGGAATTGTAAAGTTGATCATCTGAACCGCGAAAATAAACGCGCCCATCACTCCGACAATAGGAATTTTTTTTTCGCACAGTTCATCCTTTTTAATTCTCGCGATGGAAAAAGCTAAACAAGATGCGCTGACAGCGCACAGCGCCGTTCCGACCGCGGGAGATAAAAGAGAATCAGCCATGTGCATAACAATTCCTCATGATATATAAATAGATTATTTCATGAATTAATAAAGAAAGTCAACGCTGACTTTATATCATGCTCATGTTACAATAAACCGATGTGTACAAAAAATGATCTCTCCTATCTTGAACCGCTGAACAGCGAACAGCGCCAGGCTGTTCTTCACACTGGAAAACCGCTTTTAATTCTAGCGGGCGCAGGTTCGGGAAAAACGAGGGTGATTACAACAAAGATCGCGTGGCTTATAAGAGAACAGGGAATGGATCCGCGTTCCATTTTAGCGGTTACGTTTACAAACAAAGCCGCCAAAGAAATGGCGGAACGCGCGCGGAAAATTGATGAACGCGCGGGAGAGGCGATGCTCCGCACTTTTCACTCATTCGGAGCGTGGTTTTTGAGACGCAATGGAAATCTCGCGGGTCTAAATACCGCTTTTGTAATTTATGACGACGATGATGTCATCTCGCTTCTATCATCCATTATGGATAATTCTCCGAAAGCGGACATAAAACATGTTGCGCATAACATTTCACGCGCAAAAGATTATTTTCTGCAGCCTGATGATCCGGAACTCGCGGTTATCGATCATAATAAAAATTTCCGCAGAATATATAAACAATACGAAGAACGGATGGAACAAATCGGAAATGTAGATTTCGGCGATTTAATTAAAAAACCTGTAGAAATCCTGCGCAGCCAGCCGGAAGTCGCGCAGCGTTTGCGCGCCAGATTTTCGGTCATCATGGTGGACGAATATCAGGACGCGAATGTCGCGCAGTTTCAGCTGCTCAAGGAACTGTGCGGTTCTGACACTTATGTTTGCGTAGTCGGCGACGATGATCAATCAATTTACCGTTTCCGCGGCGCGGAAGTTAAAAATATTATTCAGTTTCCAAAGAAATTTCAGGGCGCGGATATAATCCGTCTTGAAACAAATTACCGCTCCACTTCTCAAATCTTAAAAACCGCATCCTCTGTTGTGGATTGTAATCAAGGCAGGCTTGGAAAAACACTCCGCGCAGAAAAAGGAGACGGCGCTTTTCCCGCGCTTGCGTATCTTCCCGATCAAAACGCGGAAGCGTCATTCTGCGCGGAAAAAATTCAATCCTCGGTTAAAAATAAAAAAACAACATGGGCGGACTGGGCGATTCTCTACCGTACTAACGCGCAGTCTCTTGGATTTGAAACGCTGTTTTTAAAAAAGGGAATTCCTTACCGCGTAGTCGGTTCATTAAAATTTTATGAACGCGAAGAAATAAAAGACGCCCTCGCTCTCCTTGCGTTCCTCATAAATCCGCGGGATGAAGTCGCGTTCCGCCGCGTAGTGAACAAACCCGCAAGAGGCGCAGGCAGCGTAACAATTGACAAGCTTGTAGAAGCCGCAATAACAGAAGGCGTCGATCTAATTGAAGCAGGCAGTAAAATTGAACTGCCGCAAAAAGCAAAAAAAGGTTTAAATGAATTTTACAAAGTGATAGAAGACGCCAAAGCGCTGCTTGAAGGCACAGCCGGCAAGAAACGCGGATCAAAGCGGAATAACGCGGATAAGAATTTGATTTTAAAATCCGGGGAAGGATTATCAATTTGCGTAGAAAAACTGCTTGTTGATTCAAAAATCGCTGAGTACCATAAAGAGCAGGATGAATTTTCCGGCAATTCAAAAATTAACAATTTGCAGGAACTGCTGAACGGAGCAAGCGAATATCCGAATAGCTTTGAAGGACTGTTAAAATTTCTTGAGGATGTCGAACTTGACCGGTCGATGTATGAGAACGCCGATAAACAAGCTGATTCGCAAAACGCAGTAACGCTTATCACTTTTCATAACACAAAAGGATTGGAATTTAAAAATGTAATAATGACAGGACTTGAGCAGGGTATCTTTCCGCGCGAAGATAAAAAAGATGACGAGCTTGAAGAAGAGCGCCGTCTCTTCTATGTCGGCGCAACACGTGCAATGGACGAACTGTATTTAACAACCTGCGCTGAACGCAGATCTTACGGCAAAACAATGAAAATGGAACCATCGCTCTTTCTGCGCGAAATTGACAGAAGCTGTTTGAAGGTTCATCAAGAAGGAACTCAGGCAGCGGCGCGGAACAGAGGATACGGAGAAAACACAAGCTCCGGTTTTCCATATACCCGAAAGCCAATCACAAGCCGATCTTTTAATCCGTTTGATCTGCAGCAGAATGCCGTTTCGTCAGGCAGCGATCCTGAACTTGAAAAACGCGCCGGCTGGCGCAGAGGGCAGCGGCTGTTCCATGAAGATTACGGCTACGGCGCGGTCATGGAAATAAAAGACAGCGAAGACGGTCCGATTGTGCGCGTCCGTTTTGACTCGGGACAGGAAAAAAGATTTTTAAGCGAAATCCAGGGAAGAGCCTATGAAAAAGTTGAGGATGATTGTTAAAATAAATATATGAAAAAAAACAATCCTGCCGCGGATAATGAACCATCTCTCCATTGCCGAATCCCGCAGGTTCTGCGCGCAAGAGGTTACCGTCTTTATTTATCAAACGGCTCCGATCGCAAAGGCAGCCGGCGTTTAGTTGATCTTTGGCTTAACGGCGGATCTGCTGTGCTTGGACACACTCCGCCGAATTTGTTACGCGAATTAAAGAATACCGCAAGCCGCGGATTGTACGCTCCTTTTCCGCATTTTTCGGAAGGGAGGTTTATCAAAGCGCTGTCAAAACTCTTGCCGGGACGCAGCTTCAGGCTCTACGCGGCGCCGCCTCTGGAACTGGCATCATGCGCCGGTTTAAAACTCTGGCGGCCTTATGCCGATCTGGAAAATCCATTTGCCGCGGATGACGAAGACGATTCGCTTCTTGTTCCGGTAATACCCGGTATACAAATATGGCGCGGCGGACTGCCTTTTGGTTTATGCGTAATTGCCGCAAAACACGGATTAAATCCCGGACTTCCTCCGGGTGATATGCTTTCTCCCGTTTTGCTGACAGCCGCCGCCAGAGGGATTTACGATATTATCGCCGCGCCCGAGAGGGGAAAGCCGAATCTTCCGCTTGTTTTTAAAGCGCTAAAAACAAGCATATGGCAGCGAAACGGCATTTACCTCACTTTAAGAGAAGCGGTTAATAGAAATGATTGGGAAACGCTGTTTAATAAATTTCTGGAAGCGGGCTTTTTACTGCCGCCAACGCCGTTTCAACCTTTAATTCTCCCCGGAGAATTGTCTGAAGGCGAACAGTCAAAAATGGCGGCAGTTATTAAAAATTGATTTTTTCGGCACTTGTTAATTTTGAAATATGGCATTATATTATTGTCATGAAAAGATCATATTTATTTATTGTAGTTTTATTATTAAGCGGAATGACAGTCTCTGCCCAAGGCGTAGATGTGTCATTTTATACCGAAGAGTTCAGCAGATCCGAAACAACGGTCGACGGAATGGTCGATATATTAAAGGCAGTCAAGGAAGGAAATTTTACAGGAATCGGAGAGTTTTATGATAATGCCATCAAGGTCTACATTCATAGGCTTCAGAATCATACAAGCAATCAAGATAGAGTTGCGGTAGAGGAAGCCGCAAGACTTATTCTCAGGGGACTTGCCGCCGAAAAGCATACTGCATCAGCTCCGTACGTTTGGCAGCTGATTCAATATTTTGATATCGCGAATCAATTAAATGACGGATATATCATGTATGAAGCGATTGTCGCCATGGGCGAAATCGGCGCGAAAAATTACGCTTCCCATCTTGCGATTTATCTTGAAAATTATAATGAAAGATCCAACGCCGACCTTAACTTTAGAAGTAAAATGCATCTTGTTATGCCGAGCCTTGTTACCGCGCTTGAAACCCTGGGAGATCCTGTCGGCGTCAGACCTGTTTTTTTCGCTTCCATTGGGTGGTATGACTCTGACAGAAGAGAGATAGCGGCAAAAGCGCTCATCAATATAATGAACGGTCTTGGAGAAGTTATCGGTCATATAATCGGCGATATTATAACAGATCACTATAACGGTCCGAATGTTAAGTACGCCGCGTGGCTGCAATTACTGCAAACCCAATCGCCCAATGAGACAAAAGCGAGAGTCGCGATCTCCGCTCTTGAAGCGAGTTATTCTTTCGTCGGCACATCGCGCGAAACAATAAATATTTTAAAAGATATGCGCACAAGCGCGATCAACACAATCCGTGAACTGGGAGTCGCGGATGATTCTGTATATCCGTTCCTTGAGAGAACTTACAGGGAAGCGTTTGAAACAGGCAGCACCGACATGGAGACAATCGTTCTTGTTATCAGAACACTGACAGCAGCAAAATCCGATGAGGGCGTTAATTTGATGACAGAATTTTTAAGAGGGCTTCATTCAAGAAGACGAAGCGGTCCATGGGGAAATATTGAAAGAGATATTATGAATATTATTATACCGGCTCTTGCGTCCACGGAAACTCAATCTCAGACAACGATCCAGCTTCTTACAGTTATTTCACGTTCTTCGCTGTACACAGGCGTAGAACAGAGCTGGGCAAGAAGCGCGTTAACACGCTTGAACGCAGCCGGACGTTAGTTTTATACGGCGAACTCCGGTTTTGCCTCTCCTTTAAATTTAACGCTTTTTAAAGCTGCCTGTTATATAACGGGCAGCTTTTTTATGCGCATTTAATAAATTGATTTCTTCCGTTCAATTTTTTTGATTAAAATGAAAAAGCTGGTATAATTAATTATGAAGCGATGCGAATGGTGTGAAAGCTCGGAATTATACATGAAGTATCACGACAAAGAATGGGGCGCGCCTGTTTTTGACGACCAGAAACATTTTGAGTTCCTGGTGCTGGAATCCGCTCAGGCGGGTTTAAGCTGGATAACGATCCTGAAAAAACGCGAAAACTACAGAAAAGCTTACGATAATTTCGATCCAAAGAAAGTCGCCCGCTACACAGAAGCCAAAAAAGCGAAACTTTTATCTAACGAAGGAATTGTCAGAAACCGTCTGAAAATAGAAGCGTCAATAAACAACGCGAAAAAATTCCTGGAAATACAAAAAGAGTTCGGCAGCTTCTCGGATTATATCTGGAGCTTTACTAAAGGAAAACCTGTTAAAGGCAAATGGAAAACTATTAAAGAGATACCAGCAAGAACAGAATTATCCGATGCGGTTTCTGCGGACTTAAAAAAAAGAGGTTTTAAATTTCTCGGCAGCGTAATAATTTATTCGCACTTGCAGGCTACAGGCGTTATTAATGATCATGTAATGGATTGTTTTCGCTATAAAGAAATAAAAATAATTAGAAAAAGCTGAATATTTTACACTTTACTTTTTTACAGTTATATATATACTTTAATTGCGGAGAAATGTATGGAAGTTTACAGGAACCACGAAAAAAAGAAAGTAATAACATTAATAGAAAAAGGCTGGTTTAATAATGATCCCGGAGACGGAATATTTGTCGATCATCAGCATAAATGTGTTTTAAAAAACAGTGATAATAATTTTTATCCGCCGATTCTGAAAAACGTAAAAGAATATTTTAAATATAATGATATTCACTGGTGGAGAGGAACTGAGCCGACAGGACACACTCTGGCGTCGCAAATCGCCTGCATAAATCATTTGTTTCATTTAAGAAATGACAAAGAGGCGGTTTTAGCGCTGATATCGTCATTCTCAAATAATTTTGTAGACCTTATTCAAATAATTACTGATAAATATGAACCCGGATACATTTCATTTGAACAAGTCAGCGACAATGATTTATTAAACGAAGGAAAACCGACAAGAGGTTCAATGTGTACTTCCATTGACGCGTGCGTTTATGCCGTTCACAGAGACGGTTCAAAATGGATTATCGCAATAGGATGGAAATATACCGAAAGTTATGATGACATAGATAAAAGCCATGGACCGACAGGATCAATCAGGCGCGACAGATATGACAAATTAATATATAAATCGTCGCAGTTGATATACGATGATCTACTGGAAAGAAAAAGTTATTATTATTTTGAACCGTTTTATCAGCTTATGCGCCAAACAATATGGACAGAACAAATGGTAAGTCATAATAACACTGAAACAATTTCCGCGGATAATTATATGCATGTCAATATAATTCCTAATAAAAATATCGACTTGCTGCAAAGAAGATACGCATGCAGTAAAAATGATATGCCGACTACATGGAGAAGCTGTCTGACTGATCAAAGTAAATATAAAATTATCTCCCCGGAAATATTGTTAAGCAATCTTGGACATAAACACGATAAATTAAAACAATATCTTTCAGAACGGTATTGGAGTGATTAATTGAAGGCAATTGTATTAAAAGCAATTGATTGCCGCACCTCTTGAATTTCAGCTAAAAATCCGCAATACTTATAAAACATGAACAAGTTTATTTTCGTCTCCGGCGGCGTATGTTCCAGTTTAGGCAAAGGCGTTGCAGCTTCCTCTATCGGCGCATTACTGGAAAGCAGGGGACTTAATGTCCGCATGGTCAAATGCGACCCTTACATCAATGTGGACGCGGGGACAATGAGTCCCTACCAGCACGGCGAAGTCTACGTGACCGATGACGGCGCTGAAACCGACCTTGATCTTGGTAATTATGCCCGTTTTACCAAAGGCCGCCTGAGCCTTGCAAATTCAATCACCACAGGGCAAGTCTACGAATCTGTAATCCGCAAAGAACGCGAAGGTAAATATCTTGGTAAGTGTGTCCAGGTTATACCGCACATCACCGATGAAATAAAGAGCAGAATACTCGCTGTTTCAAATGAAGAAAATGATAACGATGTTGTAATTATAGAAATCGGCGGAACAGTCGGCGACATCGAATCCATCCCTTTCCTTGAAGCCGCCCGCCAGTTAATCCATGAATGCGGCAGAAAGAACGCAGTCTCTGTTCATCTAACGTTAATCCCTGAAGTCGCAGGCGGCGAGTTAAAAACAAAACCTACGCAGCACTCGGTAAAATCCATGCAGGAAATGGGAATTCAGCCGGACATATTGATCTGCCGCTCTCCTGTTATGCTGGACGAACTTACCTGCAATAAAATCGCGCAGTTTACAAATGTCGATCTTGACGCGGTGTTTACATCACCTAACATTGATACCACAATTTATCAGATACCAATAGTTTTCTATGATCAAAAACTTGATCAGGTAATCCTGCGGAAGATGGGCGTGGAAAGCAGACACGCCGATATGCGTCCCTGGAATTCCCTGATGGAAAAATTTAAGGCGCGCAAAAACAAAGTAAGAATAGGCGTTGTCGGAAAATACATGAACATTCACGACACATACACGTCTCTTTACGAAGCGCTGTTCCACGCAAGCCTTGAATGCGGCGTAGAAGTTGAGGCTGTAAAAATTGATTCGTCTTCTCTGGAAAAAAACGGCAATGCCGGAGAAATCTTAAACGACATTGACGGCATTCTGGTTCCGGGCGGTTTCGGCGAACGCGGAATTAACGGAATGGTAAAAGCCGCCGAGTGGGCAAGAATAAATAAAAAACCGTATCTTGGCATCTGCCTTGGAATGCAGATAATGGTAATTGAATGGGCGCGTAACATACTTAAATGGAGCGACGCCGATTCAACCGAATTTACTCCTTCTTCAAAACGTCCTGTTGTCAGCCTTCTTGAAGAGCAGATAAATGTAAAAAATTACGGCGGAACAATGCGGCTTGGTTCAAGCGAAACAACAGCGGAAGACGGCGCTCATATTTCTAATGCTTACGGCTCAAAAAAGATAATGGAACGCCACAGGCACCGGTATGAATTTTCAAACCAATACCGTAACGAAATGATCAGCTCCGGTCTTAAGCTGGCGGCTTTTACACCGGACGGAACATTGGTTGAATGCGTTGAATGGCCTCATAATGAACATCCTTGGGGGCTTGGCGTTCAATTTCATCCTGAATATAAATCAAAACCAATGTCAGCATCGCCGCTGTTCAGGGATTTCATTGCCGCGGTAAAGAAGGGAAAATGAGAAATAAAAATTTTAAAATAATTGCGCCGCTTTTAATAATTTTAATTATCTCATCATGCACATTTGATTATAACGAATCAGACCCGTCAGAAAACTTAAAGCCGGATTTAGTAATGACGAATGTTGAATACATACGCGTGCGATCATCAGATCCGATTGCGCGAATTCTGGCGGAGCGGGCGGAGCGTTACGAAGATCGAAGAATAATGAAACTCATGAATTTTTCATTTGAGCAGTACGGAGAACGCGGAGAAGAAGTAAACATTACAGGAGATGTAGGAAACGCTCAATTTGAAATTGATTCCGGAGACATTTATATGAACAACGGCGTAAGGCTCGAAGTAGATTCGGAAGACCTTGTCATTGAGACGCAGCAGCTTGACTGGAAAGATCAAACGCGGATCTTAAAATCGGGCAACGAACACAAGGTATTTATATACCAATCAAACGGAACCAGTTTTTCAGGCATCGGCCTTGAAGCTGACGCGCGAAGACGCACATATGAATTTCATGGAACCGCAAACGGCACTTATGTGCACGATGATGATGATGAAACTGACGAAGACAATGAGGACGCCGGTGAATAAAAAAACTGTAATAATTCTGACAGTGATTTTTATCTTTTGCCTCGTTCAAACCATGCCGGCGGATACTTTTACTTTCAGAGCGGACAGAATGTCAGGTTCGAGAGCGACGGGCAGAGAAACAACAATTTTAATCGGAAACGCAGAAGTCAGATCCGATAACTTGCTGTTAAAAGCTGACAGGATAGAAATTCAGGGAAGCGATAACAGATTTATAGATTGCACCGGTAATGTGTGGGGTCATGAAGAAGAGAAAAATATCCTGTTTTACACAGACAGGCTCCGTTATGATCGCAGACTAAAAATCGCAAGGCTTGAAGGAAACTCAACTCTGGAAGACAGACAAAACGAAATTGTGGCAAGAGGGCGTTTTATAGAATACGATGATCGAAATGAAATAATTGTTTTCCAGATTTCTGTAAGGTTATTCAAAGATGATATGGTATGCCGATCAGAGTACGCCATTTACCGCCGCAAAGAAAAATTACTCGACCTCTCGGGGTTTCCGATAGTTTTTAAAAAGGAAGATGAATTTAACGCGGACAGAATCCGCGTTGATTTAGAAACAGATGACGTCATCATGGAAGGCTCTGTTTCAGGAACAATACTAAACTAAGGATTACCGGTGGATAATCAAATCCTTGAAATTCCAGATATCTCTTTTGAACCGGGACCTGCGTGGCAGATAGAAGGACCTCTTCTTGAAGACGAATTCATACCGGAAATCCACACTCTCGGCGTATCAAACTTGCAGAAAAATTTCGGTAAAAAAGCGGTTGTTAAAGGCGTTCACTTTACAATGAAGAACGGAGAAGTGGCGGGGCTTCTGGGTCCTAATGGAGCCGGCAAAACTACAATCTTTTATATGATTGTAGGATTTTATCAGCCTACAGACGGAATTGTTTTGATGGATGATGTTGATATAACTCCGATGGCAATGTACCGGCGCGCAAGAATGGGAATCGCTTACCTCCCGCAGGAAGCGTCGATCTTCCGCAAGCTCACGGTTGAACAAAATATCTGGGCAATCCTGGAAAGCCGCCGGGACATCGACAAGCAGCAAAAAAAGGAAAGACTCGAAAAGCTCCTTAATGAATTCGGTATCGGCAGAATTCGCAGACAGTACGGCTACACCCTCTCGGGCGGAGAAAGACGCCGCACTGAAATTGCCAGAGCTCTAGCGACTGAACCCAAGTTCCTGCTTCTGGACGAACCTTTCGCCGGAATTGATCCAATCGCTGTTTTTGAAATCAAGCAGATAATCCGCCGCCTTGCAGAAAAAGGCATCGGTGTGCTCATCACGGATCACAATGTCCGCGATACGCTGGAAATCACAAACGAGGCGTTCATCATCGCGGACGGTCTCATCTTCGCAAAAGGCGGCAGAGACGTCATTCTAAACGATGAAAGAGTAAGGAAAGTCTATCTCGGCAGCGAATTCAGAATGTAAAAACCCGTTTCAATCATAAAAATGGCGGAAATAAACAAATTCCTTGACAGTTAGCTGTTTTTAGACTAAAATTATAGAGAATTTGAATATTCTTCGGTAAGGGGTGAAGCAATGACTTCGTGGATATGGTTCATTATCCTCCCTCTTGCCGGGTTAACCTTAGGCTGGATAATTAGATGGCTTTATGCCAGATTTCAACTTACGGCATCAGAGCAATTTGCAGAACGAATAAAACAGGATGCAATAAAAGAGGCTGAAGCAAAAAAGAAGGAAATACTTCTAGAAGCTAAAGAACAGGTAATCCGTGATAGGAACCAGCAGGAGAGAGAGACCCGGGAACGCAGGGCTGAGTTACAGCGGTATGAACGCCGTGTTGTACAAAAAGAAGAAGCGATAGATAAAAAGACCGCTCAAA
>JGI24695J34938_10003034_pt1 | contig 12046 bp, 11 predicted proteins | sample TergutCo191P3_FD_34938 | JGI IMG/M metagenome (IMG submission 34938) | reverse complement strand
TTTCTCTGAAATTACTGACGGTTCTTAACCTGTCGGGATTGAATAAATCAAAAAGATTAATAAATTCTTGTTCCATAATTTTTTCCATTCCTTTTATTTTATAAAAGAGGATTTATATATTTCTGTTAAATCACTCTCTGTTGGAACTACAGCGCAGTTTTTAATATTCCACGCTTTTATCGCAACTGAAGAAAATTTTTCAAATTCCTCTATCTTAATATTTTCGTTTTCGCCCAGTAAACGAGACAGTAGCTTACCAAGTGAATCAATAGATTTGATTCCCATAGAGTAAAGAATTTTATCTGTTAAACTCGGCATAGATTTTTCTACGAACCGAAGGAATTCCGCCATTAATAATCCATTTGCCCTCCCATGATCTATATCTTTAAAATATGTCAGNGAGTATCCCATTGAGTGCATTCCTGTAGTTCCTGTATTTGCAATAACAGTTCCTGCAAGCATTGAAGCGTATAAAAGCTGTTCTCTTTTNTCAATATCAAGGTTTGAAACATCTTCCAANTTATCAATAATCGGCGTAATAATTCTCAATGCTTCAGATGCGATTATATTTGTCAACGCATTCCCTTTATTTGAAAGCATGCCNTCAACAGCGTGAGAAAGCGCGTCTATCGCTGTATTTATTGTTGTTGTTGTTCCAAGAGAGAGCATATATCTTGCGTCAAGCATTGCATGTTTGGGAAAAATCTCAGGCGTTGCAATAGCGGCTTTTGTTTCTTTTTCATGATCGGTTAAAATTGCATATGGCGTAACTTCTGAACCTGTTCCGGCTGTTGTAGGAATCGCGATTATGGGAAGAACTTTTCTTTCTGCCGGATGCAACGCCTGAGATATATTTTCGTTTGTTCTATTAAAATAATAAGCGATTGCTTTGCCTGCATCCATGGGAGAACCGCCGCCTATGGCAATTATAAAATCGGATCCTGCGTCTTTAGCTATCTGCGCTCCTGATAATGCTTGTTCTATAGTCGGATTTGGCGTTACATTATCGAACAGCATCCATTTTTGATTGTTTGCACGTAACACTTCGGTAACATCATNAAGAGCGCCGTTCATTTTAGCNGATTTTCCGCCTGTTACTAAAAAAGCATGTTTTCCCATTGCCGCTATTTTCTGNGAATTATTCTTAACGCATTCTTTTCCCAATATTATATCGGTTGGTACGCAGAAATTTATATTCATTATTACATCCCAAGTTCCGTAAGAGCTTCGTCTGCCTTAGCCATCTCTTCTGTCAGCTGCTCTTCTGTTATTATCAGCGGAGGAGCGATAAGAAACATATTCTCATGGGTGTATGTCATAAACCCCCTGCTTGCCAATGCTTTAGCTATCTTCTTCATTATTCCTTCTGGATCACTGCCGTAAGGACATACAGGTTCTTTTGTTGTTCTGTCTTTAACAAGTTCAACTGCGGCAAAGAGACCTATATATCTGACATCTCCTATTGCGTTATGTTTATCTTTTAATTCTTCCAGCAAGGCACCGAATTTTTTGCTGATTTTTTCTACATATTCAGGAATTTTATGCTTATCATAATATTCCAACGCGGCAATTCCTGCTGCGCATCCTACAGGATGCCCTGAGTATGTTAATCCGCAGGATAAGAAATTATCGTCAAAGTATTGTGCTATTTTACTTGATACTGCAGCGCCGCCCAGCGGAACATAACCGCAGGTAACGCCTTTCGCAAAGGTTACGATATCGGGCTTAACATTAAAATGTTCAAATGCGAAAAATTTTCCTGTGCGTCCGAAACCTGTCATTACTTCGTCAACTATCATAAGTATACCGAATTCATCACAGATTTTACGTATGCCTTGCAAATATCCTTCAGGAGGAATTATTACGCCGTTGCTTCCTGTTACGGTTTCCATTACAACCGCAGCGACGCTGTTGGGATTTTCGTATATTATCTGTTCGCGTAATTGTGCGGTAAAGTAATCCGAAGCATCTTTTTCCGAAGCGAAATTAAAAGGAGAACGGTATAAATACGGATCAAAGAATTTTATAAAACCTGTCATGCCCGGTTCAAGAGCATAGCGGCGCGGTTCGCCTGTAAGGTTACCTGCTCCGAAACTTGATCCGTGATAACTGCGATAACGCGAGAATATTTTATTGCGCTTTGTAAACATACGCGCAATTTTTATTGCATTTTCATTTGCTTCTGCACCGGCATTTGTAAAAAAAATTTTACCGAAATTATCAGGAAGTTTATCGACAAGCATTTTTGCAAGTGTTCCGCGTGCTTCGTTAGCGTAAGAAGGCGCGACAAAACTGTATTTATCAAGCTGCGCTTTTATTGCCTCATTTATTTCGCGGTTACAATGACCCAGATTCAAATTTACAAGCTGCGAAGACATGTCGGTATACCTTTTTCCGTTTGAATCGTAGAAATAAATTCCTTCCGCAGCAGTAACAGGAATGGGATTCAATCCGCCTTGTTTGGTCCATGATTGTAAAACATATGATGTCTGCCGATTAGAAATTTCTGTTCCGTTCATATTCATCTCCTTATTAAATTAAATAAATCTATTCTTTTTTTATTATGCGTTTAGATTTTAAGATTGCTCCCAAAGGACAGACAAGAGAACAAAGCATGCATCCTTCGCATTTATTGCCAATAAGTTTCGGTTTTTGGTTTTCAAAAATTATGGCTCCATGCCCTCCGTCACGGCAGCTTAAGAAACAGCGTCCGCAGCCAACGCATTTATCTCTGTCCACAACAGGAAGTACCATTGTTGAACGATCGAGTAATCCTGCGGACACAATGTTTGCCTGTCCGATAAGACCCCAGAGTGTCATATTATTTTTACTAAGATATGATTTTAATCCGTTTATAAGATCGTCAATTATACGGTAACCATACTGCATAACCGCAGTTGTTATCTGAACATTTGCGCAGCCGAGAGCTAAAAATTCTGCCGCGTCATACCATGTTTCTATTCCGCCCATGCCGCTTATTGGCGTATCGGGAAGTGATGATCTTATATCGTTTATAAAACGCATTGCAATCGGTTTTACCGCTTTACCGGAAAGACCTGATATTGTTCCATTGCATAACTGATAAGGCGCCGTTTCAAGTACGGATGTAAGACTTTTGATGGTATTTATAGCCGCTATTCCCGCAGCTCCGGCTTTTATGGCAGCGATGGCTGTTGTTTCTACGTTTGTTATATTAGGCGTCATTTTTGCAAGAATTGGAATTTTAGTTTTACGGCGTACAGCGGCTGTAAAAGAGCTTACCAGTTTTTCATTTGTACCTACATCTGAACCAAGTCCGCCCTCACTCATGTGCGGACAGCTGAAATTACATTCGATAATATCAACTGAGGCGCTGTTGCACATTTCTGTAAGTTTTTCCCATTCTTCTTCGTTTTGACCCATAATCGAAGCGACAATGACTTTTGAAGGAAATTCTTTTTTTAATCTGCTTAACGTGTCGAAATCTTCTTTGTAAGGTTTTTGTGAAATTTGTTCCCAGTTTCGGAAAGCAAAAAATTCTGATCCATCTCTGTAAACAGCGTCGAATCGCGGTGATGCTTCCTTGATTGGCATAATACCGATAGTTTTGTAAACAATTCCGCCCCAACCCATATTAAGAGCTCTTGCGCACATATCATAATCGGAAGCGACAACAGAAGATGAAAGGAAAAACGGGTTTTCGCATTTAATGCCGCAAAAATCAACTTCAAGAGATATGTTGTTTTCATTATGTGATATCGGTTTATTAAAATCAATTAACTCCTTAATACGAATAGGTTTGTCAGGATGAATACATGCTTTTTCACATGGAGCGCTGCAATCACTGCAATGTTCAGTACTTTGTAAAGTTGTATTAAAATTTTCAAAACGCAGAGAGCGGATAAAATCTGCTGGGTTCAAATTATTTAAACAAGCTGCATTACAGGATGCGTCATTACAAAGCAAACAGCGGGCGCTTTCCTGAGCTGCTAAACGTTTCGTATTTATCATCAAACTACCTCAATTTCCTTTTAATAAATTTGCCCCAACCCTTAGAACCTAAAAATTCTCCGTCTTTGAAAACCAGTTTACCTCTTGAATATGTTGCTGTAGGATAACCTTTTAATTTTATTCCTTCCCAGATTGTGTGGTCTGCGTCAGAATGCATTTCTGTTTTAGTAATTGTTTTTTCCAAAGAAGGATCATAAATAACAATATCCGCATCTTTTCCCGGTACAATAGAACCTTTAGTTTCACAGCCGAACAGAGAAGAAGGTTTATCCGAGCATAGTTCAACTGCGCGGCAAAAATTAATCTTACCTGTGTTGGCTGCAGAGAGCATGTAAGGATACATATTTTCAATTGCGCCGATACCATTAGGAATTTTTCTAAAATCGTTTATACCCCAATCCTTTTCAGATTGCTGGAAAGGGCAGTGGTCTGTCGCTATAGTGTCTATGTAACCAAGATTAATTGCTTCCCATAGCGCTTCCTGGCTTTCCTTTCCTTTAATGGGAGGAGAGCAGACAAAATTGCGTCCGTCATCGCGTTTATATACATCAGATGTAAACTCAAGATATTGCGGACATGTTTCGGCGTAAATTTTATAGCCTTCATTTTTAGCTTGAATAAGCGCGTCAACTCCTTCCTTGCAGGCGAGATGTACAATGTAGAGAGGCGCATCAATTGATCTAGCAAGCGTAATTGCGCGGCGATCCGCTTCAGCTTCAACAAATTCAGGACGCGACATATAGTGATACCATGCAGATGTTTTTCCTTCCGCGATCAGGCGATCTGTAAAAAGAGCCAGAATGTCCCGGTTTTCGGCATGTACGCTGATCATCGCTCCAATCTCTTTCGATTTTTCAAGTACGTTGTAAAATACGCCGTCTGTTACTCCAAAATCGTAAACCATGAACACTTTAAATGTAGGAACGCCGAAATCAACGGCTTGTTTCATTGAATCTATCAAGGAGCCTTTAATATCTTTAACTCCGACATGGAAAGCGTAGTCAACTGCCGCCTCAGGAGCGCATAAAGCGTCTCTGCGTTTTATAGTATCAACCATGTTTTCATTTGTATCCTGAAGCGCAAAATCGAAAACTGTTGTAGTACCGCCGCATGCAGCTGCGCGTGTTCCTGAAAAATATCCGTCAGCCGAAACAGTTCCGCCGAATGGCAGAGCAAGATGCGTGTGCACATCGATTGCTCCCGGAAGTACAAGTTTTCCTTTTGCGTTAACAGTTTCTGCACCGCTAAGATCGTTGCCTATAGCCGCAATTATTCCGTTTTTTATTCCAACATCAGCTTTGAATATTTCATTCGAGTTCACTATTGTACCGTTTTTGATTACTATATCCATGATTGCACCTTCCTTTATAAAGAGCGGGGTTATATCCCCGCCCTTTGAGTAAGATTATTCTTTGTACTTATATACAAGTACTAAACCTGAACGCTGATATACTTGTGCAATTTCAATTAAGTCCATACCGCCTGCGTTCGCTGCAATAAGATTTGAAACCCATGTTACGCCAAAATCAACTATACCGTTATTAACAGCTGTAGTTTCACTGATATCACCACCGCCGGGAACTATTCTAACTGTTAAACCGGCATCCTTATAAAAACCTTTCGCAAGAGCGACATAATATCCCATGAACTGTGCTTGCGGAAGCCATTTTAATTGAATAGATACATTTGTTTTCTCAAGCGCAGCTTGCTGAATGCCTGCTTTGATATAAGTAGAATCACGAATATCGTTGAGTGTTAACGCTTTTAATTTCGATGCTGCAACAGAATCGTCAAGTTTTATATAATTCTTTGCAAGGTCGAGAGTTTGCTGCATCGCTGAGTCGTCAATATTACCAATATTTGTAATCTTATTTCCATTTGTATCTGTTTCAACAAGTTTCTTTACTTCTTGCGCCATATATGCCTGATGTTCAGGTGAAACTGATGAACCGTAACTGAATACAATCTCTGCCGCTTCTGCTGGATTTGCAATCGCGTATTCCCAGCCTTTCACAGAAGCGTTTACAAAAGCGGCTGTGGTGTTTGGGTTGTTTTTAGCGAATGTACGGGTAGTGAAGAGATTATCTTCCAGCATAGCAACGCCTTCGCTGTTCATGTCGATAAATCCGACAGAATCTCCATAACCGTAACCGCCGTCATAACTATTTTTAACAAGACCAAGCTCGTTATAAGTCATTGCTGACGCGAGTAAAATACTGTCGTCATCAAAACCATTCATGTCAAACGCCTGGCTTAAATACGTTGTCGGCTGACCGTATTTGGTTAGCAGCGCTTGAATCTCATATTCATTGCCGAGTCCCCAGTTGCCGACTTTGCCTTCCGAAGCAGCGCGTTTAACAATACTCTCGACACTTGCGCCGCGGTCAAAATATTCAACTGCTTTTTTTCCGCCGCATGCGATAAAGATCAATCCCATAGCGAGTGCGCAGCTCAGGATGATAAACCTATGAATGCAGGTTCTTGCATCTGATTGTTTTCTTTGGTTTTTCATTTTTTTCTCCTTGTAATACCAAATTTATTTATGCTTACCGCGTCCGCCGTTTTAGAAACAGCTTTTCGCAGAGTAGCAACAACAAATAAAANACAATGCCTAAAAGACACGCAACGGCTATATACGCCCATGCTGATGTGTATTGTGCCAGCACAATATTTTCGCGGATTTGACGTCCGACACCGATTATGTATTCGGCAAAATATTCGCTTACAAGCGCAGAAATNATTGACGCAGGAACAGATACACGCAGCGCTGTAAAAATATACGGTACACTGTTAGGTAAACGCAGTTTAAAAAATATTTGCGCTTTACCGGCAGCGTATGATTTTAATAAATCCTGACTGAAGGGACGCAATTCCGTAAGACCGCGGAAAGCATTCACGCTCATTGCGGCAGTGCAAAATAAAGTAACTACCAATATTTTTGCAAACATTGATCTGACAGAAGCATCTCTGGAAACATCTTTAGTTAAATTGGTTATAACAGGAGCAAGCGCGACAATTGGAATGGCGTTAAACGCCGCAATTATTTTTAATCCTCCCGCTCCCCATTTTGGCGATAAAGCTCCGAATAACGCGATGAGATATCCAAAAATAGAACCCAGAAACAATCCTGCAACAGAAACTGTTACTGTAGCTTGAACATTTTTTGCTATCTTCGGCAGATTATCGCTGATAACAGAAAAGATACGGCTTGGCAGCGGCAGGGTAAAAGTATTTGTACTTAAAATGAAATGAAGCGCTTCCGATTGCCATAAAAATATTAAGAACACTCCAAAGATGACAGGATAAATAATTCCCGTTAAATCTGAGCGCGGCTTGGCAGTATGTATAAAATTATTATGCTTTAGATTTTTAATCATACTTTTATACTCCTCTTATGTGGAGAAAGAAAATTTTCTATAACACCAATTAACCAACTGCTCATAATGCCAATCACTGCGGAAAAAATTACTATTTGCCAGAAAACGTAAATGCTCATGGCAAGTTTTAACGATTGTGAAAGCATGCATCCCAAACCGCCGTCGCCTTGAAGCGTATCGACGAGTATACTCGCAGTTATTGCCATGGGAGCTGATATTTTTAAGCCGGTGAAAAAATACGGGACACAGGAAGGGATTAAAGTTTTAACATACAATTGAAATTTATTTGCGGCGCAGATACGCATTAGGTCATATTTTTCTTTGTCTACTGCCTTAAAACCGGCAAGAGTACTTGTCGATACCGGGTAAAATGTTAGAATTGCGGCGATTATGATGCGGCTTGCGCCTATGTCTTTTGTTACAGCAAGCACAATCGGAGCCATTCCAAGAATAGGTATCATTTGAATCAGCATAAGGTAGGGGAAAGCGGTTTTTTCGACCACGCTTGATAATCTCATTGCAAGAGCAAGAAGAAAGCCAAGTGCAGCGCCGATGATGAAACCTATTCCCGCTCTTGTTAATGTCGCTCCTGCGTTAGATGCTACAATCTGAATCGCTGTCTGTCCCTGCGAAACTTGTTTCTGGCTGAAAACAGACTCAATTATTTTGTGAATATGCGGAAGGACATTTTCCGGCGTGCGCTTTACACTAGCTATATATGCCGCTCCTATTTCCCATATAATCACTACGCCTAAAAGCCAAACCAGAGTAACACAAAGAGGTGATTTTAAAAAAGTTTTAAACGCCTTCTTCATATTTTTTTACTCCATTTGCTCAAAGCTATTGCGCACGAATTGAATCATGGCAGCGAATTCAGGACTTCCGCGAAGTTCCTGTGTTCTGGGGCGCGGAAAATTTATATCTACAACTGCTGACAAGCGCCCCGGATGAGGAGATAGTACACAAATTCTGTCGGACAGGTAGACTGCTTCCGATATGTTGTGAGTAACGAAAATAATTGTTTTATTAGTTCTGCTCCAAATTCTTAATAGATCTTCATGAAGCCTCTCTCGGGTAAATTCGTCTAACGCCGAGAAAGGCTCATCCATTAGGAGTATTTCCGGCTGAATAGCAAGCGCGCGTGCAATACCGACACGCTGCTGCATTCCGCCGCTTAATTGAGAAGGGTAGTGATTAGCGAAATTTATAAGTTCAACAAGGTCAAGCATAGTCTCAGCGCGTTCTTTACGCTTGGATTTTTGAATTTTCATTAATTCAAGAGGAAGTTCAACATTCTGGCAAACTGTACGCCATTCATACAGCACAGGGCTTTGGAAAACAATTCCGTATTTTCGTTTTAACCGCGCTTCTCTGGGAGTCATTCCTTCAACAGATATTTCGCCTGATGTCGGTTCTAAAAGATCAGCAATAATACGCAGAAGTGTCGTTTTACCGCAGCCTGACGGACCAAGAAGAGAAATAAATTCCCCTTTTTTTAAATCTAAACTAACATCACGAAGCACCTCGATTGGTTTTCCGTTGTTATCGATATATGTCTTGGAGACATGATCCAGCTTTATTTCAACATCACTCATAAATACCCCTGAGATAATTAATTGCAATTGCGGATTTAAAACGGATTAAACACACAATGCGGATATTAGACACCATTGTCTGTTTTAAGAGATTATTGATAACTGTTGTGGATTTAATAAAGATAAAACACACAACGCCGACATAAGACGCCATTGTCTGTTTCGTTAAGGTAATAGTAGCGTTTTAAGAAAAAATTGTCAAGCAAGAATTATAAATTTTTAAAAATAATTTTAAAACAAAAAGTCAATTTTTGGACTTTCAGAGACTTGCCTTTAATACCTGGAAATTTNGGGCCTTCAAGGACTTGCCTTTCAATCGCAAAAATATAAATTGGGCCTTCAGGGACTTGAACCCCGGACCTACGGATTATGAGTCCGCAGCTCTAACCGACTGAGCTAAAGGCCCCGATTTTCAATTACTTTTACTAAAATAGTAATAAAAAGTCAAGTAGGATAGGCATTAAGCGCCGTTTTTACGCTAAAAACCGGTAAAAATCGATATAAAAACATACTAGTCATTAAACATAAGGCAATATATAATGAATTTATGCTAAACCCCATCGCGCCAGTAAAACAAATGTTTTATCACCTGGGTTTTTTTGCTAGAACCTTAAAAGGGGTTGGCAACTTTATAAAGCATTCGCAGGCTTCCTTTAGGATTCTTGTAATGCAAATCCTTTTTACATTTGTTCATGCCTTGGGAATTTGTACGCTTTTGGCTGTTGCAATAGGCGCGGCTGTAAATATTATCGGGGTTCCTTACTTAGCCATGCTTGGACAGCAGCAGCATATATATACGCTGCTGATTATCATTATAACAAGGGAACTAGGTCCTCTTTTAACAGCTTTTATTGTCATTGCAAGGTCAGCAACCGCTATTGCGACAGAGATTGCCGGTATGGTTATTTCGCATGAAGTTGAGGCTTATGTTTCAGTCGGAGTTGACCCGATAGAGCACCTTGCTGTTCCGCGGTTTTTGGGGGTTACGATTTCCCTGACACTTTTAAATATATATTTTTCTGTTTTCGGGCTTGCCGGTTCATTCCTTGTCGCTCAGCTTTTCAGTACAACATCAATGGAATTTTATTTTACAAATTTACTGAAGAATTTAAGCATACATGACGTGTTTTTATCAATTGTAAAAAGTATCGCCTTTGGAACTATTATTTCTATCGGCGCTGTTATCCAGGGGTTTTCTGTTGAAAGGGCAAGTACCGAAGTTCCGGTAGCCGGGTTACGTGCTGTCAGCGGCGCATTTGCGCTCTGTATAGTGGTAAATGTAATTATCTCAGTTTTATTTTATATAGTGTTGGCGTAATGGCAAATGTAATTGAATTAAAAAATGTAAGTTTCTCGGCGCAGGACAACAGGAAAATTGTTCAGGATGTATCTGTGAAATTTGCGCAAGAAAAGATCACAGCTATTGTCGGCTCCTCAGGCGGCGGCAAAAGCACCATTTTAAAAATTTCTGCAGGTCTTTTGGTTCCCGACAGCGGAGAAGTGCTGTACCATGGAAAAAATATCGCTCATATGAGCCGCAGTGAAACCCTGGATTTTCGCCGCCAAAGCGCTTTTGTATTTCAGGACTCGGCGCTTTGGGCAAATCAGGATTTATACCAAAACCTGGAGCTGCCGCTGCGTATTCATTTTCCAAAGATGGAAAAAAAAGAACGCGAAAAAAGAATCAAAGAAGTAGCTGTAATGTCAGATTACAAGAAAGATTTATTTGTACGTCCTGCGCGGCTTTCCATGGGAGAGCAGAAATTGGTAGGATTCGCGCGCGCCATGCTGTGCAATCCTTCGCTTTTATATCTTGATGAATGGGTTGAGTCGCTTGACGAAACGTCTGCTGAAATACTTATAAATATCGTTAAGCGCAAACGCAAAGAAGGCGCAACTATTATTCTTGTATGCCACGATATGCGTATTGTTTTTGATTTAGCCGAACAAATAGTTGTAGTAGTTGACGGAAAAATAACGGCAAATGCGCCTAAGGAAGCGCTGATACGCGATTTGCATATGAGAGATTTTTTAAAAGTTGAGGAAACAGTATCATGAAATTTTCAATAAGATTCGCCGATCAAATTGTCGGAGCTTTGGTAATTCTCGCGCTTGCGATTCTGGTAATTGTTATATTTATGCTCGGAAAAAACCAAAGATGGTTTGTGCGTGATTATGAATACAAAACATATTTAAGTTCAGCAACAGGAGTCAGCAGAAATATGGCTGTTCAATACAAGGGCTTTAAAGTAGGCGAAGTTAAAAATTTTGAGCTTGCAAAAAATGATAGGGTAGAAGTCGTTTTTTCTATTTATAAAGAACATGGCCACAGAGTCAGAGAAGGTTCTCTTGTGGAAATTCAATCCAGTCCGATACCTGGTTTGGGAAACGCATTTGTTTTTCATCCCGGGACAGGTGAAAATTTAATTGAAAATGGAGATGTAATACCAGAAGTTACTTCAGATGAGGGAAGGATAGTAATGACAAGCGGGAAAGCTACTGTCGCCAAAGCGGATGACAGTATTACAAATATTTTAAATCAGGTAAAAGAAATTTTAGAAACTGTTAATCTTGCTCTTTCGGGACCAAAAGAATCTGAAAAAGTGCCTCTTGAGCAAATTATACAGAATATAAATGGAATACTTGAGGATGCGAGAACTGTTACAGGCGCGTTATCCGATGATCTTAAACCGCTTATAAATAGTTTAGATGAAATTGCAAAAATGTTATCTGATCCAAACGGTGCTATAAGATCGATTCTTAATTCTGACGGCGCGATATATAACAGTATTGAAGATGTAATAAAATCACTTTCAGGCATAGTAAAAAATCTTGAAAAAACATCTGATATTCTTCCTGAGCAGCTTCCGCAAATTGCTGTTATAATAAAGGAATTGAGTACGACTGTTAAATCGGTACAGGATGTATTAACATCTATCGCTAATAATCCGCTTTTAAAGGGCGGAATACCTGAGCATACAGAGACAGGTCCTTCAAGCGCGGGTTCGCGAAATGAAAATTTTTAAAAAAGGAGAATTAAATGAATAAAATTATATATGTTTTTATGTTTTTAATTGCTCTTGT
>JGI24695J34938_10003032_pt1 | contig 12050 bp, 11 predicted proteins | sample TergutCo191P3_FD_34938 | JGI IMG/M metagenome (IMG submission 34938) | reverse complement strand
AGCGGACGCTTCCTGTCCCATTGAAAGATGCGCCGGTCCTTTGTGATTATATTCGATGTTATTCCACACCCCCTGAGTCTTGAAAGTGTTAAGCATATTTTCAAATTCACGAATTACCGCCATGTCGTACCAGATTCTTATCAGTCTTTCTTTTCCGTATAGTTCTTTTTCTTTTTTAAAATCGGACTTGTACTGATTGACATGTATGTCCTTAAGTTTGAGGATTTGCGGTTTGCGCACTTCTTTTGGATCTACAATGATTGATTTAGGCATATGTTACTCCATTTTTATAATTCCCACACCGCGTCGCGAATTAGTTCGCTTACTGTCGGATGCGGGAAAATCAACTGCTTGACTTCGTCTATACGAAATTCCTGTTCGATAAGGGCTGCTCCGCCCCAGATAAATTCCGTAGCATAAGCGCCGACGGCGTGTATGCCAAGTATGCGGCGGCCGGAAGCGTTGGCGATTACTTTGACTGCTCCAGCGCCCGCGAATGTATTTTCAGCTATAAAGCGGCCTGAGATTTTCATAGGCAGGCTTGCCTTGAGTATGGCGATTCCTTTAGCCGCGGCTTCCTGCTCTGTTATGCCAACACCCGCAGCTTCCGTAATGCCGTAAACAGCCCATGGAATTGCGTTGTAACGCATTCGGTTTGATTTGTTATGTTTTATTCCGTCAAGCGCTGCAAGAATATCCGCGGCGGCAACTTCACCCATACGGTACGCGCAATGCGCGAGGAGGCTCTTTCCTGTCACATCGCCTGCCGCCCAGATGCGGGGAATGTTTGTCCGCATCAGATCGTCAACATTGACTCCGCCGCCGATGATGTCAATTCCTGCCGGCGAGTGCCCCCATGTATCAAGTACGGGGCGGCGCCCTGCCGCCAACAAAACAAGCTCGGCTTCATGCTTTTCCTGCTTGCCGTCCTTTGTAACGCAGTGAATTACAGCGGTTCCCGGACGCGAGCTTTCAATTTTTTCAACTTTGCAGCCGAGTTTAAAATCAACGCCCTTCATCGATTTGCGTAAAATTGGCGCTTGTTCTTTATCCATAAACGGAATTATTTCGTCCATCATTTCGATGACTGTTACCTGCCCGCCCAGCGCTGAAAAAAGCCCGGCGAACTCAATGCCAATAACGCCGCCGCCGATAATCGCAAGCCGTTTAGGAACTGTTTCCGCCGCGAGAAGCCCTGTGGAATCGACAACTAACGGATTATCTTTCACGCCCGGTATGGGAGGAATTACGGGAACAGATCCGGCGCAGACCAGTATCGTTTTTCCTTCATATTGAGTTTCTCCGTTAGGTGAATTTAATTTAACAATCGCCGGTTTTTCTCCCGAAGGCGGCGATACTATTTCTCCGATGCCGTTGATCGCTTCCACTCCGAAGCGTTTCATCTGGCTGTCAATTCCGCCGCGCAGTTTTGTTATTACTTCGTTTTTCCGGTTTTGAATCGCCGTCCAGTCATACGAGACATCCTTAACCGCTATGCCAAACTTTTCAGCCTCTTTCGCATGAATAAACTGTTTCGCCGAGTTAAGCAGCGTCTTAGCAGGAATACACCCGACATTAAGGCAAGTTCCGCCTAAATGCTGCTGTTCAATTAAAAGAACTTTTTTCTTTTCATGGCCAAGCCGCTCCGCGGCAAGATATCCCGCAGGCCCGCCGCCGATAATTATCACATCAAACATAAAACCCTCTCATGCAATTTTCTAAATTTCCATTCTCAACTATTAATTCATATCATCCTGCTGCCAGCAAACTATTAATATTCTCAACCGCTTCGCAAAGAGCTTTTAGAAAATACGCCGCTGGGGCTCCGTCAACAACCTGATGATTAATTGTCAAACTAAAACCAATGTGAGGCTCAAACCGGCAGTTACAGTTATCCGAATCAGCGTTAGACGCAGCAGGTTTCATCTCTATGCCGCAGACTCCAAGTATCGCTACCTCAGGAATATTAAGCACAGGAGTAAATCCCGTAACGCCAAGGCTTCCAAGATTTGTAACCGAAAATGTCGAGCCCGAAAGCTCATCCGGTTTTACGCTGCCGTTCTTACAAGCCGCGGCAAGCCGTTTGCTCTCCGATGAAATCTGCGCCAGCGAAAGCAGATTCGCGCTGCGTATAACAGGAACCATTAATCCGCGCGGAGTATCTACCGCAACGCCCAGATGAACCTTTTTAAAAGTTTTGACGATGTCTCCTATTTTATGGGAGTTCATATATGAAAAACGCGGAAGAACCCTGGACACCGCGAAGAGAATTAAATCATTTACTGTGATCTTCATGTCTTTAAATTCTTCCGGTAAATATTCTGAGGTTTTTATTTTATAACGGATATCCTGCAGATTCGAAACCGAAGCGGAAGCGTTAAGTGTAAATTGCGCGGTTTCCGCAAGCGACTTAAGCATTTTGTCAGCGATTAGTTTTCGTATGCCTTTGACGGGCGTTTCGGTAACATCACTTTCAGCGAAATCGGGAGTCGGAAGTTCAGAGTTGAGGTCGGCTAATGTGACGCGTCCTCCGATGCCTGAACCGGCCGCTGGAATTACGCGGGAAACTTCGCCGCAGGAAGCGCCGGCGGCTTTCGCGGCCGCGGTTAGAGGCGGTCTTTGTTCCAGAGCCATTTGCACATCACGCTCAATTATTCTGCCGTTAGGACCGGTGCCATGCGCCATTTCGAGGGACAGCGCTTCTTTTTCGGCAAGATTACGCGCGCGGGGAGAAATATATTTTTCAGAATTTTTTTCACACGGATGCGCGGAGGCGCAAAGAGAAGAAGATAAGCTTACTTCCTTCTTTGTTTCTAAAGATATCGCATCTTTCTTTGATTCTTCTTCGGTATTGTCTGAAGATCTCCGCGTCTCCGTGCGTCCGTGTGCTGTTTCTTTGGATAATGCCGTCTGCCAATCCTCAGCTGCCGCTCCGATTACGGCGATTGGCGACAATACCGGCACGTCATCGCCTGCGTTATGCAGGATTTTCAGCACCGTTCCTGCCGCGCCTGCCGGAATTTCGAAAGCGGCTTTGTCGGTTTCAACTTCGCAGATCGTTGTTTCCTCTGATACTTGATCGCCTTCTTTTACTTTCCAATCAACGATGATGCATGATTCAACCGTGTTTCCCTGACGGGGCATTATCAATACGTGCGCCATAAAATCCCTTTGTTACGCTACTTTAATATTAATTCCGGCTTCCAACAGCTCCGCTTCGGCTTTTGTTTGCAAGTCTTTGTCAGTAATTATCATATCCATTGCAGATAACGGGAGCACGTTGATAAAACCGAACTTGCCGTACTTGCTGGAATCGGCAACCAGAACGGTGGTTTGCGCGTGGGCTTTCATCGCTTTTACAATTTCCGCTCCTTCGATAAGATGCGTTGTCATTCCCCGTTCAATGGAAAAACCGTCAGTGCCTACAAAAGCCAGCCTTACGTTAATTCGTCCGATAGTCTCAAGCGCAATCGGTCCTACCGTCGATTCTGTTGACCTTCGAAACTCGCCGCCGATCATTGTTATCTGCAAATTTGGATTCATCCTTGCGTAAGAAAAAACCAGCGTCGAATTGGTGACAATGTGGACATCCTGCTTATCTGTCATATAACGTGCTATTAGGGCGGTTGTCGTGCCGGCCTCAATCATTATGACATCACCGTCATGAACGAGATCTGCCGCAGCTCTCGCAATGGCGTTTTTCTGTTCCGAAAAAACCCGCTGCTTTTCGAGAATTGCGCGGTGTACCGACGCAGTCGCGCCGCCGTGCTTCCGGCTTATCCAGCCCTTGTCCTCAAGGCCGCGAAGATCCCCCCTTATTGTAACCTCAGAAAGCCCCAAATCACGCGCCAACGCCCCGACAGAAACCGAGCCGTCACAAGACAATCTGTCAATAATTATACGTTCCCGCTCGTTGAGTTCAACAGTCATCTTATTATTTCCTTTCGATATTCTTTCATTTCACTTTCGATTATATATCATATTGATGAAAAATGCAAGTTTTTTTATATATAATTTTATAAAAATTTGGATATCAACCACCGTAAAATTCTTTAACCGACGCGAAAAAAGCGTCGTTTATTTTTTGCACATAGGGTTCTGAAGAAAGATACATCAGGCTGACAGAAGCCGCTAAATTTAATATGTCAGTTGACAGCGTTTTTTATCATAATTAAAATGTGAAAATGACGCATCAAAATAAAAACGCGCCGCCTTCCCGTGTTGGAGCAGCTCTTGACATTGGCACAACCACAGTACAGGCGCAGTTAGCCGATCTTGATACAAACGAAATCCTTGATACGTTCTCCGCTCTTAACGAACAGCGCATTTTTGGCGCGGATGTAATGAGCAGAATAAGCGCTGCGCGTAACGGAAAACTTAACGGGCTGTTCGCGGCTATTAACAATCAGGCAGAAAACATATTAAAACAATTTATACTAAAATGGAATCTTTACAATATTGAAAAATGTAATGTCAGCGGCAACACTACGATGCTTCATCTTTTTTGCCGCGCCGATCCTTCCGCAATGGGCGCCGCGCCGTATACGCACGTTTTTCTTGATGAGCATAACTTTACAGGGAAAGAACTTTCTCTTTCTGCGGAGCGTATAACGCTATTGCCGGGTATTTCAGCTTTTGTAGGCGCTGATATCGCGGCGGGTTTGACATACCTCGGCATAATGAACAAAGGCAAAGACGCGCTTTTTGTTGATGTCGGGACAAANGGAGAGATAGCCGTGTGGAAAGAGGACGAGAAACTCTTCCTGTGCTGCTCAACCGCAGCTGGCCCGTGTTTTGAGGAGGCGGAAATTTCATGCGGGTTACGCGCGACCGATTTTATAAACGCAATCGCGGAAATGAAACAAAAATCCGTTATCGATAAGACAGGCGCGTTATCTGACGAGTTTATCAAAACCGGTTTTCCCGTAACAAATCTGAACTTTGCTACGGCAGGCTATCAGGCGGCGGGAAAAGTTATCACTCAAAAAGACGTGCGGCAGTTTCAGCTCGCAAAATCCGCGATTTATTCAGGGATTAAACTGCTCTGCAAAACCGCGTCGCTTGATTTGCCAAAGATTGGCGCCGCATACATCGCAGGAGGGCTTGGAACCAATTTGAATTTTAAAAACGCCGCCCTGTCAGGATTGTTTCCCGCTGAAATAATTGAAAAAGCCTCCGCCTGCGGCAATACAAGCCTGATGGGAGCCGCAAAAAGCCTGACAGATCCTTCATTCTTGCAGCGCTGCCGCGAAGTTATCGCTCACGCTAAAACTGTAGATTTAGTTAGTAACAAATATTTCGCGGCGGCATTTGCGCATAACATGCGGTTTAGGTAATTATCTGTAAAACGTCCGGCAGACTTCCGCAGCGCTTGCGGCATCGGGAGTGTACGCGTCAGCGCCGATTTCGTCAGCGAAACTCTGCGATACAGGCGCGCCGCCTACCATTACTTTCACCTTGTCGCGAAGTCCCGCGCCTTTAAGAGCGTCGATAACATCTTTTTGCACGGTCATGGTTGTGGTCAGGAGAGCGGAGAGGCAAAGAACTTTCGCATCGCTTGTCTTTACCCTGTCGATTACGGATTGAGTTTCGCAGTCAACGCCAAGATCGTCAACTTCGATCCCTTTGCCTTCTATCATCATCTTGACCAGATTTTTTCCGATGTCATGCTGATCGCCTTTGACAGTGCAGATAATCGCTTTGCCGACAGGCTGGATGCCTGCTTTCGCGAGATGTGGTTTTAAAGCTTCCATCGCTTTGTTCATCGCGCGAGCCGCTATTAAAACTTCCGGAACAAAAACTTCGTTGCGTTTAAATTTTCCGCCTATTATATTCATGCCTTCCATCAGCGCTTTTTCCAGAATGTCAGCAGGATCGGCGCCGGCATCAAGAGCTTTTTGCACAGAGCCTACGATATCTCTCGCTTTTCCTTTTTGAAGAAGCTCCGAAATTTCATTTAATATTTCATTTATATCAGCCATGTTCCGCTCCTAATATTTATTATAACGCTTTATTGTAAATTTTTAAAGCGATGTATAACTTTATTTTTAAAAAGGAGCCATAGAAAAAAACGTGACAGTATTCGGACCGTTGTTGTACGCGATACCGGCTGATTTGCTTAATTCTGTAACATCGATTCCCGCCGCTTCTATTGAACCGATCCTTTTTTCCGGGTACGGGCAAGGATTGGGATAAGCGCAGGTTTTACACACAGGACAGCTTCCGGATCCAAAAACAGGAACGTCCTTTAATCTTTCTTTTATTTCCGCTGTCAATAAAGAATGAAGTTCTCTTCCTTTGGACATTCCGTCATAATCAAAAGAATCTTCCAATTCATGCTTTGTTGTGAATATTAAAACATTTTTATATAAAAGAATTTTTTCTTTCTGCGCTTCCATGCTCCCGCAAGCCGGCGGGCATGTCCACGATTTATTGTATTCCCCGCACGAATTGGTTTTGCAGTAATCAAGCAGATCGGACGAGAAGATAATAACGCTTGACGGTACGACAGCCCATTCGCGGACAGGCACTCCTGTAACAGCGGAGGCGTCAGTCAGAATATTTTTCATAAAAATTCCTATTGATGACAGACATCGGCTGCTGACATCTGTCATCTTTTAAGTATAATATATATTTATGATACTCTACGATCCTTCAATAATTGTAAATTACCATGATTACGGAATCATGCTTCCCATTCCGCCTGATCGCGGAAAACGTATATTGGAATTTTTAGGCGGCGCTTATAACATCCTTGATTTTGCGGCGGCAAAAAACAGTTTGGGTTTAGAGGATTGGGTTTTTAAAAGAGAAGACCTTGAGCGCATACACAGCAAGGATTATATCGCTAATCTCTGCGGCGACGGGCTGCAGTCGGCTCTTTTAAAAGCGTTTGAACTGATCGACGCTCAGGGAAAACCTTGCCGGTATGAGCCGAATCGCGCGGTTAAGCCGTTATCTAATCTTTTCGGATCGATAATAGCGCAGACTGAGGGAACGTATCTTGCGTGTTTGCTGGCAATGCAAAGCGGTTTTTGTTTTTATCTGGGAGGCGGCATGCATCATGCGCGTTACGACACAGGTTCAGGCTTTTGCCCTATCAACGATGTGGCTGCCGCCGTGTTTAAGGTTCTCTCTGATACTGCTGACGCTTCGTTGATTTGGATCATCGATCTTGACGCGCATAAAGGCGACGGCACCGCGGAGCTGGTTTCTTTCGCGAGAGGGCGGGGAGAATTGCAAATGCCATGCGCGGGGGACATCGCCGTAAAAAGCAATAAATATGAACAGATAATGTCACCTAACAACAAGCCGTCCATTCTGACACTGTCTATTCACATGGCAAAAGGCTGGCCCCTGGATGAAGAAAGCGTTTCGTCAGCCGAAACAGGCAGGGCGCCGCTGCTCGCCTCCGATGTTGACATTGGCATTGATTCAGGCGAAGAAGCTGATTATACGCCGCGTCTTATAAAAGGGATTCGCGAATTGGAAAGTCTGGGCGGCAAAACGCCCGATCTTGCGCTGGTCGTTGACGGCGCTGACCCTTATGAGCATGACGCTCTCGCTTCAAGCAGCCCTATTCGCCTAACGCTGGAACAATGTCTTGAACGCGATTCTTATGTATACCGCTATCTAAAGGATCGGAAAATTCCTTCCGCGTGGATACAAGCCGGAAGTTACGGCGATCACGCGTGGGAACCTCCCGCGCATTTTTTACGGAGAATCGCGAAAAATAATTTTTAAACCATTACTCCGACGCTTCGTTCCAATGCCCGATCTTTCGAATTTTTTGATTTCTATATCTTACCAAAACTTCAGTATTTCTGCCGCAAATATCATCCAAATCTTTTACAAGAAATTCTTTTATAATTTTTGCGGTTGTTTCAGGATCGGTGTGCGCGCCTCCGGGCGGTTCCGGAATTATTCCGTTGATAACTTTAAAATTTAAAAGATCGCCTGACGTTATGCGAAGCATGGAAGCCGCGTCTTTTGCTTTTGACGCGTCACGNAGAAGAATTGACGCGCANCCTTCAGGNCTTATTACCGAATAAATCGCGTTTTCCAGCATGTAAACTTTGTCTCCAACGCCAAGACCAAGCGCTCCGCCTGAACCGCCTTCTCCGATGATAATGCAGATAACAGGCGTTAAAAGCTGTGAAAATTCCCGCAAGTTACGCGCAATCGCTTCGCCAATGCCGCGCTCTTCCGCTCCCAATCCCGGATACGCGCCCGCGGTATCGATAAAGGTTATTACAGGCCTTTTAAATTTTTCCGCTTCTTTTGCGAGGCGCAGGGCTTTGCGGTATCCTTCCGGGTTAGCCATGCCGTGATTGCGCCAGACGTTTTCTTTTAGAGTGCGCCCCTTCTGATTTGCGATAATTGTTACGGGACGAGAATCCAGAAAGGCAAGACCGCCGACAATCGCGGGATCATCACCAAACGCGCGGTCGCCGTGGAGTTCTATAAAGCTGTCAAAAATGCGGGTGATATAATCCATCGCGTACGGCCTTTCCGGATGACGGGCAAGCTCAACCTGTTTCCAAACAGCTTCGGTTTTTGACTGGGAGCGGATTTTTTCTTCCAGTATTGTAAGTTCGTCACCTGCTTCGATGCCTTGTTCGTTAATAAGTTTTTTTAATTCCTGAATTTTCGTTTCCAGATTGTTCATGTTTTGCTCCCATGAAGATCGATTAAAGTGGAGATTGTTTGCCGCTGTTCGCTTCGCGGAATGATTGCGTCAACAAAACCTTTATCGCGCTGAAACTCGGCGCGTTGAAAACCTTCGGGAAGGCTCTGCCTTATCGTCCCTTCAATAACGCGGGGGCCGGCAAAACCGATTAAAGCGCCGGGCTCCGCCATGATAATGTCGGCTAACATCGCGAAAGAAGCCGTAACCCCTCCCGTTGTAGGATCGCATAACATGACGAAAAACGGCACTCCCGCTTTGGAAAGCTCCGCGGCGGCGCTGGAGGTTTTTGCCATTTGCAAAAGCGAAAAGATTCCTTCCTGCATTCTGGCGCCGCCTGATGTGGTGTAGAGCATCACCGGTACTTTTTCTTCCGCCCCTTTTAAAAGAGCGCGGCTGACCTTTTCTCCAACCACAGAGCCCATCGAGCCTCCCATAAAGTTAAACGACATAACTCCCAAGATTAAAGGTTTTCCATCTATTGTGCAGGTTCCCGTAATTACGGCGTCTTTCATCTGCGCCTTTGTTTCCGCATCCGACAGTTTTTCTTCGTAACCGATAAGCTCTATCGGGTTAAGAGAACTAAGGCTGCCGGAAAATTCTTTAAAGCTCCCTTTGTCCGCAAGATAGGCGATTCGCTGGAGAGGTTCCATCCTGTAATGCAAACCGCATCCCGGACAGGTATTAAGCGCGGAGTTTACTTCTTTCTCGTTATATGGAATACCGCATTTTGGGCATTTATTTTCACTAACAGATTTGTTTTATCAGACATTTTTTACATCCTTCTCAAAATCAGAATACCACGACGTTCCAAAAACGCCGTAATGAAAAACAGGATGATTGATAATACATCGCTGCCTTTCTATATTGGTTGTGATGCCTTCTACGGCTAATTCGCGTAACGCTCTGTCCATTTTCGCAAGAGCGCGTTTTCTGTCTGTATCGTATACGATAAGCTTTGCCACCATTGAATCATAATGAGGCGGAACAGAGCAGCCGTTATACAAAAACGAATCAAAACGCACTCCGGGTCCGCCCGGAATTTCAAGACGCGTAATTTTTCCGGGAGTAAGGGCGTTTATTCTGCATTCAACAGACCAGCCCTGTAAATTGACGGCGCCGGGATCAATTTCCATGCGGTCTTCCGTGCAGGCAAGAATCTGCTGACGGATTATATCAACGCCTGAAACAAATTCGCTGACAGGATGTTCAACCTGCACCCGCGCGTTTACTTCCATAAAATAAAAATCTTCGCCTTCAACAAGAAATTCGATTGTGCCCGCGCCGCGGTATTTTAATTCCCTGAACATCGGAACCGCTCCCGCAGCCATTGCAGCGCGCATTTTGTCAGTCACTCCCGGCGACGGACTTTCTTCTATTAATTTCTGATGATTCTTCTGAACCGTGCAATCCCGCTCGCCGAGAACGGCGACATTTCCGTTTCCGTCCGCAAGAATCTGCAGCTCAACATGACGCGGATTCTCAAGATACTTTTCGATAAAAACAGTGCCGTCTGCAAAATTTGATTCCGCTTCACGGCTTGCAAGGATGATATTTTCCGGCAAGTCTTCGCTTCTGCGGACTATTCTCATTCCCTTGCCTCCGCCTCCCGCGGCAGCTTTTATAATTACGGGAAAACCAAGCTGTTTTGCCGCTTCCGCTATTTTTTTGTTATCTGCAGGAGACATCGCCGCAACAAGGGGATTAACCGCTCCCGTTCCCGGCGTTACGGGAAGTCCGTACTTTTGAGCGGTTTCCCTCGCCTTTACCTTGTCACCTAACAGTTCAATTACATCCGGATCAGGGCCGATAAAAATAAAGCCTTTAGCGCGGACAAGACGGGCAAAAGCGGCGTTCTCTGATAAAAATCCGACACCGGGATGAATTGCGTCGCAATGCGTGTGCAATGCCGCCATGATAATGTTTTCCATAACAAGATAACTTTTTGAAGAAGGAGGCGGCCCTATGCAGACGGCTTTATCCGCCATCCGCACATGAAGGTTATCTTTATCCGCGGTGGAATATACCGCAACGGTTTCAATATCCATTTCACGGCATGTGCGGATAACGCGGACGGCAATCTCTCCGCGGTTAGCGACAAGAAGCCGTTTTATTCTTGTTTTATTGTTCGGCAAGCGGCGCTCCTTAACTCTTTTTTACCGTAAACAAATCTTGTCCGAACTCAACCAATTCGCCGCTTGCCGCGTGGACTTCAATTATCTCACAATCGAATTCCGCTTCAAGATGATTCATCATTTTCATCGCTTCCAGAATACAGAGCGTTTGTCCGGCTTTAACTTTAGTTCCGGTTTTTACAAACGGCGGAGCGTCAGGGCTGGGGGTTGAATAAAACGTAGCCACAATCGGGCTTTTAATTTTTTCACCGCCGTCGGAAGAATTTCCGGCTGCTTGCGCCGAAATTCCAAGATGAACATCCCCTGAAACCTGCTTAGACGGAGCCTGAGCGGTATTCTCGCCTGTTATCTGCAAACCATGTTTGAACGCTCCGTCTTTCCGCAGTATAAGACGCACATTCCCGTCATTAAAATCAAGTTCCGCGATGCCGGAAGAATTAAACTTATCAACAATTGATAAAAAAAACTTATCATCCATAATAATACCTCTCTACAAATTAATAATACGCGTTAATCCTTATCGTAATCAACACCCTCAACGTCAAATCCGTGTAATTCCAGAAAATCATGCTTGAATCCCATTATATCAGTTTCCGCATAAACATTCTCCTGAGTAACTATTTTCATTCTGTCCGCGACGGCTTTCTGCACGTCTTCGCGCATTTCCCAATCATCAATCCGGATGCGTCCTTCGCTGTCCGCGGGAACTGCGCCGTCAGCGGCGTAGAGTCTTTCGCGGTAAAGCCGCGCTATTTGTTCAATGCAGCCTTCGTGCAGCCCCATCTCCTTCATCACTTTGAAAAGACACGTAATGTATAACGGAATAGTGGGAATTACCGCCGATGATCGCGTAACGAGCGCTTTGTTTACCGATATCCATGCGCCGTATATCTTTTTTTGTCCAGCTCCGCAGTATTTTAAATTAATCGCGCGGCAGGCGCGTTCAAGGTCTTCTTTAGCTTTGCCGATTGTTCCGTTTTTGTAAATAGCCCACGAAGATTCAGGACCGATGTACGTGTAGGCAGCTGCGCGGGTTTCCGGCGACAGCAGATCTTCAGCGTCAAGCGCGTCCATCCACAATTCAAAATCTTCTCCGCCCATAACTTTCACGGTGTTGGCAATTTCTTCTTTCGATGCGGGCTCAACAGATATGTCGCTGAACGTTCCATTCATCATATTTAAGGTTTTGCCGCCGAAAGCCGCGCCGATAGGTTTTATTGCCGATGTGT
>JGI24695J34938_10003030_pt1 | contig 12060 bp, 10 predicted proteins | sample TergutCo191P3_FD_34938 | JGI IMG/M metagenome (IMG submission 34938) | reverse complement strand
TCTTATGACATAGAAAAAGTCAAGCAAAGATCCGCAGAGGAAGGGATACCTTATCAAACGCTTATTTCCAGTATTATTCACAAATATATAACGGGAAAACTGGTGGATGAGCGTTCGGTGTTAAAATCTATTGAATTATTACGAAATTAAACTCGTGCCATACGGGCTTTTTAGGGGTTTGGGGGAGAAGAAGAGGGTTGAGAAAAAGAATTCGGATTGAAAGTTAATGGTGTTCGTGCGGTTCGTGGTAAATTTCTTCCTGTACTGCTTGACAAAAAATTTTTATTTTAATAATATGTGTCAGCTGATACTAATTCAGCGGCAATAATGGAGGTTTCGGTGGACAGCCGTGTAAAGATGATCGATTTTAATTCTCTTCTATCTGTTATTATCGGTCTCATTATTTATCCGGCTGTATACGGGAGCGCGCCATAATTTTAAAAATGGCAAATAATGCGCCTGTTGCAGCCGAAGAAGCTGCAGCAGGCGTTTTTTTTTGCCGCAACAAGGAGAAAAAAAATGGAAGAATCGAATTCTAAGCCATTGCGTGCGGAGGAGGCGGCCGCTGTTCCGCCTGTAAAAGAATGGTCAAACCCGACGCCTGCGGGGCTGGTCGCGCTTGCTGTTGCCTGTATTTGTTTTTTTGCTTTACTTACAGGAAATGTCTCGGCTTCGGCAATGCCGTTAATCGGATGCTGGCTGCTTGGCGGGTTTGCCGTTCAAATCATTGTCGCGCTGCTCGATTTAAAAAGCGGAAATATGACGGGCGGCAACACTTTCCTGTTTTTCAGCGCGTTCTTCATGCTGGTAAGCGGTCTTGAAATGTTCGTAAAATACGAAGCGCTTACGGCAGGCGCTCCTCTAGACGGAAGAGTTGACGGTTACGCCTGGGCTGTATTAACAGTGGTAGTCTGGTTATGGACTCCCGCCTTTTTTACAAAGTTCAGCCTTTTATCCGTAATTGTGGCGCTTCTTGATGTCGCGCTTCCGTTAATCACTCTGCACGATCTGCGCATTTTGCCTTATCCGCTGATTCATGTCGCGGCATGGTTACTGCTGGCATGCGCCGTTACAGCTGTTTATTTGTGTTCGGCAATAATAGTTAACACGGCATGTAAAAAGACGATTTATCCGCTACCGTAATTTTATTTACCGGATGACTTTTATGTCATCCGGTGATTTCTATATCCATTCAATTGCGATAGAGCCCGATGCGGTTCTTATATTTACATCGGAAATTGCGCCAAGACTGCCTGTATCGTTGTGTATAACGCCCTGCGTTAAATTTTTATTATTAAACGGATGAGATAATCTGTCGGAAAAAGGAGCTGTTAACCTTCCGCTTGACGATCTTGAAGAAAAATTAAATTGAAAATTCCGCGGCAAATTCAATCTGACAGAACCGCTGGAAGTTACAAAAGATAAATCGCCGGCATTTCCGTCAACAGTGCAGTTTATGCCGCCGCTTGACGATCTTGCATTTAACGTACCGCCCGTTAATTTTAAATCAATATTGCCGCTGGATGTCGAAACTGCGGCTTCTCCGTTCGCGGCGCCGATGTTTATTCTTCCGCTGGAAGATTTTATTTCGATTATGCCGGCTTTAACGGACTTTACCGAAATATTTCCGCTTGATGTTTCCAAAGAAATTTTCGAGTTTATTAAATCCGATGTTTCTATTACGCCGCTTGATGTTCTGATTTTTAACGCGTTTAGATACGAACCCGGAATAAAAATTTCTACACGCCTTCTAAAGAACGGAGAATTCGGGCTTCTTCCTTTTCTGACAACCACCGAATCCGCGTCACTGCCTATAACAGCATAATATCTGCTGTTGTCTACCGTCATGTATTCATGAATTACAAGGTTATTAGAATTTCCGGGAAAGACGGAAATATTTTCCGAAGAATAAAATACGGATATATCTTTAATGTTATTTAATCTGATTTCCTGCGAGTTAACCAATTCCATCTCGCCGATTCCGCCGCAAAACGCCGATACTGCAATGCTAAACAAAAAAATGAATGTAAAAATTATTTTTTTCATAAAAACTCCTTATAAAATATTGATTCCGGCGGCTCTGCATTCGGCAGTCATTTTTTCGTTCCAAACAGAAACCTGCACTTCGCCGATGTGCGCCTTTTTAAGAAGCAGCATGCACAATCTTGACTGACCTATGCCGCCGCCCATAGTCAGCGGCAGTTTTCCGTCAAGCAGCATTTTATGAAAAGGCAGCGATCTTCTGTTACCGCACCCTGCTTTTGTCAATTGCGAATCCATCGACGCTTCGTCAACGCGGATTCCCATCGAAGAAATTTCTACGGCGCAGTCAAGCGTATCGCCCCAGAACATTATATCTCCGTTCAAAGCCCAGTCGTCATAATCAGGCGCGCGCCCGTCATGTTTAACGCCCGATTTTAAAACATCGCCTATCTGCATTATAAAAACGCTACGGTGTTCCCGGACAAAAATATTTTCTCTTTCTTTGGGAGTTTTGTCCGGGTACATATCCTCAAGCTGCTGCGTTGTTACAAATTTTACGTTACGCGATAAATTTACGTTCAAAGCCGGATATATCGATTTAATTTTTTCCGCCGTATCGCAGACCGCGTTTACAATCGCATTCACGGCGGATTTAAGGGTTTCTTCGTTACGCGACGATTTATCGATAACTTTTTCCCAGTCCCATTGATCAACATAAATCGAATGAAGATTATCCAGTTCTTCATCGCGGCGTATCGCGTTCATGTCGGTATAAAGCCCGTCGCCGGCCGGAAAATTATAATTATAAAGCGCCATTCGTTTCCATTTTGCCAGCGAGTGTACAATTACGGCGTTCGTTCCCGTATCTTTAATATCAAATTCGACAGCGCGTTCAATGCCGTTTAAATCATCGTTTAAACCGCTGTCAGGATCGACAAAAAGAGGAGCAGAAACTCGCTTTAAATTGAGAGCCTGCGACAGATTATCTTCAAACAATCTTTTTATTTTTCCTATCGCTGTCTGCGTATCATACACAGGCAGAACCGGTTTGTAGCCTTCGGGAATAAAAAGTTTGCCCATTTAAGCAAGACCTTGTTTTTTTAAATTATCAATGTTGTGTTTCGCCGATGAATGCCCCTGAACCGCGGCGTTGTTGTACCATTCATAAGCTTTTAAAAGATTTTTCGTCAAGCCTGTCCCGTTTTCGTAACATGATCCAAGGCTGTTCTGAGCCGGAGCGTAACCATGCTCCGCGGATTTTCTGTACCATTCGATCGCCTTCTCGATATTCGCGGGCGTGCCTTTTCCCTGCATATAACATTCGCCAAGGTTAAACTGCGCAAAAGTGTTTCCCTGAATCGCCGCTTTTCTGTACCATGTAAAAGCTTCGTCAAAATCCCTTTCTACTCCGTTTCCGTTCGCGTAACAAAATCCAAGGTTACCCTGAGCCGGAGCGTAATTTTTATCCGCGGCTTTCGTGTAATACGCGACTGCTTTATTAATGTCCTGCTCTACGCCGTAACCGCTTTCGTAACACCAGCCTAAATTACAAATGGCGGGTGCATAACCCTGATCCGCGGATTTTTTGTAATTATCAACGGCTTTAACATAATTTTGAGGAATGCCGTGCCCTTTTTCGTAACAAAGAGCAAGACTGCACTGAGCGGGAGCATATCCCGTTTCCGCCGCTTTTAAAAAGCACTCATAAGCTTCCGCGTAATTATGAAGCATTCCGGCGGCGTTCCCGATATTGTACAATTCTTCCGGATCATCGATCGATTGAATATCCGTCATATGTTCCCCCTTATTTAAACAGTATATATTTAAACGAGAGTGATTTCTACCACCGTGTCGATTTTATCGGGCAGCGGATAATTGTTTCCGTGTCCCGGTTTTAAGTAAAGGAATTCATGCTCCTTATATTCGCTTAAATTCCATTCTTTTTTAGGTATACGAACTTCGCTTCCGTCAGAAAGATGACGCGCTTTTTTAACTTTTCCTTCCATATTAACCAGACAAATCGCGCCTGCCTGCGGCTCGTAAATATGCGCGAATAATTTTTTTCCGTTTTGAGTGAAGCGCCCCCAGTCCGGTTTAGGAAAATCAGAAATTCCGCAGTCATAAATACTCTGCGAATTTTTTTCCATCCAGTTTCCGACTTCTTCCAATATTTTAACCGAGGCTTCCGGGATTCTGCCTTTCGCGTCAGGTCCTACGTTCAAAAGAAGATTTCCGTTTTTTGAAACACATTCAACCAGCATGCGGACAACCATGTCGGCGGGCTTCCAATGTTGATCCGCGGCGCAGTACCCCCAATTGCTGTTTAGTGTTAAACAAGCTTCCCACGGAACGCTGCTGCCTGATTGATTAACAACACCCTGCGGAGGAACCATCTGCTCGGGGCAGGCGAAGTCTCCCGCGAAATCCGACGGATTATCGGTAAGGATAGTTCCCGATTTTTCGCCGGAACCTTCAAGACGGTTATCGATGATGATATGAGGCTGAATCGATCTTACCATATCGATTAATTCCTGCGCTCTCCATTTTTCGCCTGCCATATTTTCGTAAGCAAAATCGAACCACATAATATCGAGGTGTCCGTAATTTGTTAAAAGCTCGCGTATTTGTCCGTGCATATAATCGAGGTAACGGTTAAAGTCGCGTTTTTCGTTGCTGTATTCTTTTTTCTCGCGCATCGGATGATACGAATCCTGATAATGAGGATAATCCGCGTGATGCCAGTCAACGATAGAATAATATAAACCGACTTTTATTCCTTCGGCGCGGAACGCGTCAACATATTCGCGCACTAAGTCTCTTCCGGCGGGCGTGTTAGCCGCTTTATAATCCGTCAGCTTTGTATCCCAAAGACAAAAACCGTCATGATGTTTCGCGGTAAGTATAGCGTATTTCATTCCGGCTTTTTTCGCCAATGCCGCCCACTCTTTAGGTTTATATTCTTCCGCTTTAAACTCGTCAAAAAACTGCTGATAATCTTCAAGCGGCATTTTCTCTATGCTTCTTATCCATTCACCCCTGGAAGGAATCGCGTAAAGCCCCCAATGAATAAACATTCCAAACCGCGCTTTGCGAAACCATTCTGTTCTTACCCATCTATCACTAATATTTTTATTAGCCATAATTTCTCCTAATGCAATATTATTATTATATGATTTGACATGTCAATATTAAGAGGACAATTAAGTTTTTTTATGATATAATCGCTTAATATGGAAAATTATTCGCTGAGAAACCGCATAACTTTCGGTTTAGGCACTGTCGGAAGAGACATGGTTTACGCCATAGTCAGTATGTTTTTAATTTATTATCTAACCGATGTTATCAATCTTCCGACAGGAACAATGTGGTGGGTTGCGGGAATTATTCTTGCTGCGCGCATCTTTGACGCGCTGACCGATCCGTTAATGGGTTTTATTATAAATAACACAAATACGCGATGGGGAAAATTCAAGCCGTGGATTACTGCCGGCATTATAACTTCGCCGTTATTTACAATTCTTCTTTTTTCCGATTTTGGCCTTCAGGGCGGCGCTTATATTATAAGCTTCGCGGTTATTTATTTTATGTGGGGCATCAGTTACACGACACATGATATTTCTTACTGGTCAATGCTTCCCGCTTTGACAGTCGATCAAAAAGAGCGCGAAAAAATCGGCTCGCTCGCCCGTATCTGCGCGAATGTCGGATTATTTTTTGTAGTTGTCGGCATTGTGCCCATTACAAAAATTTTAGCGGATAAATATCACGCCGCTTACGATACCGCATCGGCAAATTTACAGCCGGGATATTTTATTTTTGCTTGTATCATTTCGATAGTTATGACGATAGGGTTATGCGTCACTTTATTCGGCGTTAAAGAAACAGGAATTGTTACAGCTAAAAAACAAGGAACGCNGATCCGCGAATTATTCGGCATCATAATTAAAAACGATCAATTATTTTTTACGGCTATCGCTCTCTCGCTTTTTATGATTGGTTATATTACTACAACCAGCTTTGGTCTTTATTATTTTAAATACGCTTACGGCGACGAAGGAATGTTCTCGGTTTTCTCCGCAATCCTCGGAGTATCGCAGTTATCGGGGCTTGCGCTGTTTCCGCTCTTCAGTAAAAAATTCGACAGAAAAACGCTTTTTACCGGAGCCGTTATATCGATGGTAACAGGTTATATAATTTTCTTTTTCGCTCCAGTTAACACAATGCTTTTTATCGGCATCGCCGGCGTTTTAATTTTTTTCGGGCAGGCTTTTATTCAGCTTTTAATGACAATGTTTGTCGCGGATACTGTCGATTACGGGCACTGGAAACTCGGCAAACGCAACGACAGCATCACTTTTTCTCTGCAGCCGCTTATTTACAAATTGGGCGGCGCAATCGGCACCGGAATTGTCTCGGCGATAATTATTGTGTCCGGCATTAAAGACGCGGATACCGCCGCCGAAGTTTCGCACGAAGGCATTTTAATGATGAAAATCGCCATGTTTATTTTCCCGATGCTGTGCTTTGTCGCAAGTTATATAATTTACCGTTTAAAATTTAAAATAGACGCTGAATTCTACTCTAAAATATTGTCTGATTTGCGCGAACGCGGTGATTTAGCCAAAGCAAACGAGGAAAAGTAAAAGTTTTTTATTATAGACAATTAACTTAAATATAGATAATATATTTATTAAACGGAGGATATTTTGATAACGATTAAAGACAACGAGGTCGTTAAATTGATCGAAAGAGCCAGTTATCATTATCATTTTAATATCGCAAACAGGGTTTTACGTCCGGCGATATTGCAGCTTTATCTTGATGAAAGAACATGGAACAGCATCGAAACTTTTACGGAAAGATTGGAAATGTACCGCGGCAGCGGATATAAATTGGATGAATTATACAGACATATCGCGGCGTGTTCGCGTTTTGTGGCGACAGTCCGCAACGGAATTCACGCGATAAAAACAAAAGTCAGATCGGATATTAAAGCCCCGGACAGAACATACCGCGAAATGACGGTAAATAATCTTCCCAACAATATTAAAGTATTCGCGGATATTCTTAATATTCTGTATCAGCATTTAATTGATTATGACAAAAAAAATTCCGCCGGCAACGCTCCCGTTTATACGCAAATTACAGAACTCGAAAATGTAAGCCGCACTTTGAACACCAACTGATTAATCAAAAAAATCTACTTTTTAACCAGCATCCCGTCCCAGGGAAGCAGACAGCCGTCGTATTTTTCGCTTGATGCCGATATAACCTGCGAGCCTGTTAAATAATCGGCGTACTTTTTTGGTATAATCACGGTATTTGCCGAAAAATTAAGAGCCGCTGTGTAGGTTTCGTTTTCCATTTTACGCTGATAAATCATAATGTAGTCGTCAGCGTAAACCGGCGCGAACTCTCCGTAAACAAGACACGGAATATTTTTCCGCAGAGAAATTAATTTTTTATAAAAACTAAGTACGGAATCCGGCGCGTTTTTTTGCGCCGCGTAATTTATGTATCGATAATTTTTATTAATCGCAAGCCAGGGTTTTCCTTTCGTAAAGCCGGCATTATAAGTTTCATCCCATTGCATAGGAGTGCGCGAATTATCGCGGGAACTGATTTTTATCCACTTCCAGCGGAGAGAAGCGGGGATGTGCAGTTTTTTCATCAGATTATCCAAGCCGCGGCTTTCGACATCTTTAATTTCATCAAGATTATTAAAATCGTAATTAGTCATTCCGATTTCCTGCCCCTGATAAATAAAAGGAGTTCCTCGAAGCGTCATCTGAAAAAGCCCGAGCATTTTCGCGCTTCTCTGCCAGAGAATGCCGGGTTTGCCGTCAAGCGATCGATCTGTTTCGGCGGCGCCGAAGTGGGATACAATTCTTGTCTGATCGTGGTTTTCAAGATACAGCGCGTTCCAGTCAAGACCCTGCTGCCATTTCGTTATAACCTGCATCAGTTTTTTCGCGCGGAATTTTTTGGGAATGAATCTTGCGATGCGCCTGTCAACTTCGAGATGATCAAAAAAGAAAAGCATATTTAATTCTTTGCGGCTTTCGTTGCTGAAAAGTTTTGCGTCTTCAAGATCGACAAAGACAGTTTCGCCGACTGTAAAACAATCGTATTTATCCAGCACATCGCGGCGCAGCTCCTGCAAAACAGCATGATTTCCTTCCTGCGATTTATAATGCTCAAGCCCGCGAACTGCAAGGCTTCTTTTTCCGTTAGCAAGACTTGTTTTAAAAATTATATTGATAACATCGCAGCGGAAACCCGAGGCTCCTTTATCTAGCCAAAAGCGAAGAATTTTTTTTACTTCTTCAATTACTTTCGGATTTTTGTAATTAAGGTCGGGTTGTTTTTTATCAAAGAGATGAAGATAATATTCGCCGCTCTTCTCGTCATGTTCCCAAGTGTCGCCTGCAAAAAAACCTGTCCAGTTGTTCGGCGGTTTCATCCGTCCTTTCTTGTCGGTAACACCCGGCTGCCAGATATAATAATCGCGGTAAGAACTCTGCGGATCACGGCTTTGCACAAACCACTCATGTTCGTCGGAAGTGTGGTTAATTACGAGATCCATTATAATTTTTAAATCCCGCTTTTTCGCTTCGGAAAAAAGTTTTTCCATATCAGCCATTGTTCCGAACTTCGGATTAATCGAATAATAATCACTTATATCGTATCCGTTGTCGGCATCGGGAGATTTATAAACAGGCGAAAGCCAAATAATGCCCGCGCCTAAATCTTTTATTTCATCAAGCCTGGAAATAATGCCCGGAATATCTCCAAACCCGTCATTGGGAAACTCGGTTTCCGAAGAATCCTGAAAACTGCGAGGGTAAATTTGGTAAACAATATTATCTTTCCACCACATGGGGCAATCTTAGCATATTTTGGGTATTACTTCTATAGAACGCTGATTATCACGAAGAATAATACAACACGTAAAAATATCACCATAAACAATTATTGCGCTGAAATCTTCAATATAATATAATGAAGAAATGTACAATCATCCCAAGTTAATATCTTTTCTGGATCAATTAAAAAGCCTTTTTGACGAGGTTGATGACCATATAGAAGATTTATACGGTGATAAATACCCGCTGCATCCCATGCGTCCCAAACGCGGTGAAACATCGAACCCCGAAGCTGACGGTTTATTTAATATCGGCGCGAATTTTACGCCCGGTTTTACTTCGGAGCTTGGGCGCGGTTATATAATCGATGTTTCGATTGTAACATTGGAAAAAGTTGACGATAATGTGCGCCGCGAAATCTACGAAGCGGCGAAAGACAAAGTAGTCGAACTGCTGCCTGTTTATTTTCCTGAGCGTGAATTAACTGTCCGCCGCGACGGAAATCATTTTAAAATTCAAGGCGATTTTAATTTAGGTGTGATTTGAAAATATTTGTTTTCGATTAATCATTGTTTACTTGTCACTTCTTCGATCGCTTTCGCGAGCGCGGTTTCAAACATTTCCGCCGGCGGCTCGGCGATATGTCCGAGTTTTTTTAAATCGTCAAAAAGTTTTCGGGAAGAAGCGATGTCCGCTTTAGCTTGATTGTAAACTTCGTCACGCGAAATTACGATGCGGGTTACTCCCTCGCCGATTGCCTGCTGAGCGACATCGGCGGCTTCGTGAGCGAAAAGATCTGTTTCTTCCATATTAACGATTATATTCTCGGGGCTGATGCCGCGCTTTTCGGAATAATCTGCGATTGAATGAGCGCAGCGGATTGCCATGCCGTCTGTGATTTTTTTTGCGCGTACCAGCAGCGCGCCCTTTAGTAAACCGGGAAAACAAATTGAATTATTTACTTGATTTGGAAAATCACCGCGTCCTGTCGCAACAATGAATGCGCCTTCTTCCTTTGCGGCGTACGGCCATATCTCCGGCACAGGATTTGCGCAGACAAACACAATCGCTTTTTTTTCCATGCTACGGATCCATTCGCGTTTAACAGTATCGGGACCCGGGCTTGAAAGAGCGATTAATACATCGGCGTCTTTCATCGCTTCTTCCATCGTTTTAATTTTTCGCGGATTTGTTTTTTCGCAGAGTTCCCATTTGCGGTAGTTGCGTTTGTCGTTTTTTATATCTTCCCTGTCATTGTGAAGGCTTCCTTTTGTGTCAAACATAATCATTTTTGAAGGATCGCCGCCGTCAGCAATTATCAGCCTTGCGACAGTTGTGTTTGATGCTCCCGCGCCAAGCAGTACAATCTTTGCTTCGTTTAATTTTTTTTCCGCGAGCTTTAACGCATTGATCAATCCCGCGAGGGTTACGCAGGCTGTTCCCTGCGCGTCATCGTGCCAGACAGGAATGTCGCACGCTTCGCGCAGATCGTCTAACACTTTAAAACAATTGGGCTGGCTTATATCCTCAAGATTGACGGCTCCGAAACTGTTCTGAACCATTTTTACAAATTCAATTATTTTTTGGGGATCATTTTTTCCGTCTGCTCCCCTTGAATCTACACATAACGCAGCGGCGTCAACTCCTCCCAAATATTTCATGAGCATCGCTTTCCCTTCCATAACGCCGAGACCGCCGGGAGGTGTGCAGTCGCCGTCGCCCAATACTCTTGTCGAATCCGATATTACCGCGACAAGATTTCCGCGGTTAGACAGCGCGAATGATTCGTCATTGTTTTCTCTTATCGTTGTAGAAATTTTTGAAACGCCGGGAGTGTACCATATATTAAACCAGTTGAATCCGTAAATGCCGCACTTGGGAATGGTCTGCATTTTTCCGCGGTAAAAACGATGCGCTTCCTGTGAAAAATTTTTTAAGAATATTGTTTTTGCTTTCGCTTTCTGCTCTTCGCTGAAACCGCTCGGAAATAAATCGTTTAAATTTTTTAATTGAAGATCGATGTTCATAATTTTTTCCTTTTGATATATTATATAACATTTTTTATTTGCAGTCTTGTAACCTCAGCTTCTTTATGCAAAAATAAAACTCATATATGGAAGTAAAGAGATAATTTATGAAAGCGGACAGAGTTATTTCAGCATACAGCCGCATGCGTAAACAGCCTTTATGGCGTCTCCTTGCTTCCGATAATGGTCCTTTTGTTATTGGTCTTTTACAATCACACTTATATGAAAATGAACGAAGTCTTCCGGCTTCTATAATGCATGAACGAATCGGGCGGGACTTGGAAACGCTGCGCTCGCAGGGAGGAGATTTTCCGCAGACTGCGCAGGCATATGTCGCGAATTGGCTGTCGGAAGGATTTTTAGAAAGACGTTATCCGCCGGGAGCATCCGAAGAAGAATACGAACTTTCTACCGCAGCAATCGAAGCGATTCGTTTTGTATCGGGCATTGAACAGCCGCACTCGGCGGCGACAGAAAGCCGGCTTGCCCTTGTAATACAAGCGCTTGTAAAGTTAGCTGAAGATACCGACGAAGATAAATCCAGCCGCATCGAAAATCTTTTGACAGAACAGGAAAGGATCAGCAAAGAAATTGAAGCGATAAAAAACGGACAGATGCGGATAATTTCTGCGGCAAGCGCTCTGGAACGGACAAAAGAAATAATTTCGCTTGCTGACGATCTCGCCGGGGATTTCCGCAGAGTGCGCGATCAATTTGAACAGTTAAACCGCGATTTAAGAGAAAAACTTCTTGATAACGAAGGTAACCGAGGCGAAGTTTTAAACTCGCTGTTTACAGGCATAGATTTAATTTCTGACAGCGAAGCCGGAAGAACTTTTTCGGCGTTCTGGAGATTGCTGACAGATCCGGAACAAACAGCATCGCTTGATCAGGCGCTGGAAAGCGTGATGTCCCGCGAATTTATAAATCAATTGGACGCTAAAGAGCGCCGTTTCCTTCTTCGTATGACGCGCACTTTACTTGAGCAGGGAGGTGCAGTTCATGAAGTGCTGCAGACTTTCGCGCGCAGCCTTAAACGTTTTGTTCAAAGCCGTGAGTATCTGGAGCAGCGCAGGTTAAATCAGCTTTTGCACGAAGGTCATCAGGCGGCGCTGGCAATTAAGGACGAAGTTAAAATCGCAATCCCGTTAAAATATACTCTTGCGCTTACAAGCTGTAAAATA
>JGI24695J34938_10003019_pt1 | contig 12098 bp, 7 predicted proteins | sample TergutCo191P3_FD_34938 | JGI IMG/M metagenome (IMG submission 34938) | reverse complement strand
CTTGATATTATTGTGCCGGACGCGAAAATCATTGTTATGAACCCGGCGTTTTCAAATGCTGCGTCTATCTTGTGGTGCATAGTCGGCCATGCGGCACCCAAGAGCGAATCGGGAAGCCCCAGTGCAATAAACGCAAGATATATTAGTGATATGAGCAGTGCCGCCATTACCTACTATCTTCCTATCTCGTATACTGATCTCACTTTGAGATTCTTGGGGTCGCCTTTTACTATTTCAACTGTTACTTCATCTGCGTTTATGTCAAAATAGTTGTCTGAGAGGACAAAATCTTCATCATCGGAATAGATTTCAACACTCTTCGCGTAAGCTGACGCTTTTACCTTGACTTTCTTTCCGTTTCTTTTAACGGTCAGCTTGGGGTCTTTGAAGTTGTAATGCTTAGGCATACAAAACAGAACCGTACCGGAAGATATTACTTTTTCGTCTACCGTAAGCTCATAGCTGAAGTAGTCGCTCAGTTCGTCAGAGTCGGAGAAATCCAGTTCCGGCAGCCAAAGTGATGAGAGTTTTTTAACCCTTACTTTGTATTCGCCGCTTTTCTTTACTTTACCCGACGCGTCACGTAACGCCCAGGTTACAACACCTTTAACTTCCTTCATCGTCTCGTTTGCCACGGACAGCTTCGCCGCTTTTTTGATAGGCTCGGGCTCTGCCACACAGGACGGGCGTTCGGTCATTTCTCCTGTTTCCTCACAGCTCAGCATTACGGGTGCAAAGAAGCGTTTTGCATAGTAGTGCAGGGCTTTCCATCTGCCATGATAGTCTAATGATGCCCATGACGCAACGGGCCATATGTCGTTAAGCTGCCAGTATATTGCACCCATACACCTGCCTCTGTTGCGACGCCAATGCTCTACGCCGTAACGTATTGCGTCTGCTTGCAAGAGCTGCGAAGCGTACAGCAGATGGTCAAACTCTGTCGGGTAGCGATACATACTTGCCAGATAGCCGAGTATTTTACCGTTTGCCCCTGCGTTGCGCTGGTGCATCTCCATGACGCGTGAGAATATGTTTCTGTCCTCCGGCTCTGTGAATGATTTGACCGTTTTCAGGCACGGAAAACTTTGGAATCCGAATTCCGAAGCGTATCGGAAGTGGAATTTTCTGTATTCGCTAAATGGCTTAAATCCATGCCAGACATCCCAATAGTGGACATCCCCTCTATTGGGGTTGTTCGGGTCATCGAGGTTGCCGCCGCTGGACGCAGATGCAGGCCAGTAGTAAGTCTGCGGGTCATGCTCTGCAACTATCTGCGGTATGATATATTCAAACATCTTAATGTAGTCTGCTCTCTGTTTCGGGCTTGTTTTATACCAACCGTCATAGTGGGCTTGTTCGAGTTCGTTGTTGCCGCACCATAAGCCGAGAGAAGCGTGGTGTCGCAAGCGTTTTACGTTATCCACCATTTCCGCACGGATATTTTCTTCAAATTCGGGAGTCAGCTCGTAAACCGCGCAGCAGAACATAAAGTCTTGCCACACTATGAGTCCCAGCTCGTCACATATGTCGTAAAAATCGTTTCCGGGGTAATAACCTCCGCCCCAGATACGTATTGCGTTGAAATTTGCGGCTACGCAATCTTCGAGCAGCCCGCGCCTTTGCTCTGTTGTTATGCGGGAGAATATATTGTCCTCGGGAATGTAGTCAGCACCCATTGCGAATATATCTACTCCGTTTACACGGTGCATGAAGCTCTCGCCCCACTCATCTTCTTCACGTGCCATAGTCATTGTGCGGAGCCCTATTCGACGTTCCCAGCGGTCATATTCCTTGCCGTCACTGCCCGTCAGAACAGCTACCACTTTGTAGAGAGGTTGTTTGCCGTAACCGTTCGGCCACCATAATTCGGGTTTTTCTATAGTAATCCCGTCGTCGGATAATTTACATTTTTTCTCTTTGCCGTTTGGGGCTGTTACTGTTATGTTTACGTCAAAGTCGTCTATGCCGAGGTCGTCGCCGCCATAGAAAAATACTGTCGGTTCAAAGTCAAGCTCTACCGTGCCGTCATCTTTGTGGTCTTGTGTTATATATACGCTGTCGAGCCTGAGAGTGTCCGGGTATCCTATGTATATATCTCTCCATATGCCGGCGTCAGGGAGTCTCGGCCCCCAATCCCAGCCGAACATACAGTGCGTCTTTCGTATTTGCGGGAAACCGCGCATTGCATCGGTCGAGCCTTCCGTCAATATCTCGCTGTGCCTCGCAGCTATAAATTTTGTAGGTGAGCGGAATGTCAGCTTCAGCTTATTACCTTTCTTTTTCATAATGTCACTTATGCTGAATTCCCAATGCCTGTGCATATTATCTGCATGACCGAGTTTCTTGCCGTTGAGCTCAATGTCGCAAATCGTATCAAGCCCTTCGCAAATCAACAGAGCCTCTTGTGGGTTCGCCTTCTCTGCATCAAAAGTTCTCGTGAATTCGAAGTCATATTCCATAAGTTTCAGCGCATCAAGTTCGTTATCGCGCCAAAACGGGTCCGGCATTTTCCCTGCATCGAGCAGTGTACTGTATACAGAACCCGGCACTGTCGCGCTCAACTTTTCTTTCTTAAATGGTGAGTTACCGAGAAATTCCAGTGTCCACGCCCCGTTTAACATTTGTTTTTTCATTTAATTGACTATTCCTTTCAGAAACATTTATACATAATATTACCACAAAAGTCGAAAATAGTTAAACTAAAATTATTCCTTTTTGCGCTCTTTTCTTTTCTTTCTCCTCGTAGAGTACATTATCTGCACCGAGCAACGCCGCATCGAATTTTTCCTTTGTGGTAACTTCCAGCACGGAACAACCGATACTCGCCGAAATTTTATATTGATGATTACCCTGTTTATTATAGTCGTCAATGTTTTTCCTGAGCCTGTTTTCAAGAAGTGCACTATCTTCATCTGCCCTGACAGTGGCAAGCACAATAAACTCATCACCGCCGACCCGTCCCGCAATATCCTCAGTGCGAAGTGTTTTTTTGAGGATAGCCGAAAAAGCCCTGAGTGCCGTATCGCCCTCCCTGTGCCCGAAAGTGTCGTTTATCTGCTTTAGCCCATCCAAATCCATAAACAAAACAACGGCGACCTTTAGTTCATCTCTTCGCAAATGTTTAAGCCGAGAATACGCAAATTCCAAAAATCCTCTGCGATTTAACAGTCCTGTAAGCTCATCTGTCATTGACAGCTCGTAGATTTTCTCCACCAACTGCGAGCCCTTTGCCGAAGATGATATGTTCACACGCAGAGACTCATACACATTAGAGGACACATTCGCTTCATAGGGCAAAAGAAGTAACCCTAAATCCTCTTCCTCGAAAAACAGCGGAAAAATGAATACAGAGCGGCGCTTGTTTAAATATTTAATCCCTATTGACGGATAATCGGTAAAAAGTACCGGCTTTTCCTCGCTGTATTGCAGGTTTATCTTCTCACCGTCGCAAAAACCTACCGCCCTGGCCACTGCTCCGACCGTTTCTCCTTCTCCGAGGGTTACCGGACCTTTATACAAGCCGATAATTGCGGCAGTCATTGAAAGCCCGGGTAGCAATTTACAGAGTACATCGGCAATAGCCTCTACGTCATTAGTCTGAGCAAGAGAACTGGTTGTCTGTCTAAGGATATACCGAGTTGCCGCTTTCTTGTGTTCTTTCGTAATATCTCCCTTGACGCGAATATTATTTATGAGCGTTGCTGCGAAAATTACCGCAGGAATTACCGCTTGTATGTTAGCTATTTCTGTGCTGAATTTCTGCACACCAAACGTCAGAACATTGAGTGCTTCAAACCACTTACTCAGCTCTCCCGAGTAAAAGTTGTAGTCAATCAAATATCCGTCAATCACGCGGCAAAAACACTCTTGGCTAAATGGGTCTTTAGTAATCTGCTTAACCAGTTCATTTGCCCACGTCTCTACAATATCCTCCGCCGCTTCACCTTCAAAAATAGCTCTGAATTCGCGTAATACAAACTCTTTAAGGCTGCTTTCAGTGATTTTTGCGTCAAGCTCTCTATGAGAAGCAGCATCTATATCCTTGCCAACACAACCGCAAGACTGCCGCACAACGAGTATCGGGTTGATATGCGTCTTTTCCGCAACCGTTTCTCCCATGACTTTGCGGTAGAGCATTTGAGTTCCCTGTCTGCCTTGCTCATAGAAATCCTGCCGTGCCGTACTGAGCGACGGTATATGTGTCGCCGACTCTAAGTTATCGTCAAATCCCACTACCGCAACATCTCGCGGAACCAGTATTCCTCGTTTCCCCAATGCTTCAATCGCGCCTATTGCCGCATCGTCGTTGCTCACGGCAATCGCATCAAACGGCAAATTGCGGTTATCAATGAGTTCCGCAACAGCTTGAGGTCCGCTCGTTCTCACAAAGTCGCCCGGCAATACATATCTCTCGTCAAAAACCAAGTCGTTTTCTTCAAGTGCCTTTTTATAACCCAAAAGCCTCTCTGCGCCTTCACGATTCCCTTTCGGCCCCTCAATAAACACAATTTCTCTTTTTCCATGCTCTTTGATTAAATGCGTTACGACGTCGTATGTCCCCGTTAGGTTTTCCACCAGTACCGTGGGTATTCCCGGCGCGGGAAACGCAAATGTGACAGTGGGTTTGCTTTGTGACAGCTCCCTCACATGATCTTCTATTTTCTCGTTATCGTATATATGCCCAATATATCCCGCAAATAAAAGCAGCCCGTCAAGCGAATCGTTCTCCTTCATCAAATCCAGGCATGTTTTACAGTGCGAAACATTTCCGCGCTCAGGCATATGACAAGTCCCCACGTAAATGGACAGGTTTATGTCATTTTGCTCTGCGAAATCGTTAATTCCCTGCAAATTAGTATACTGGCACGGGTCGTCTATGTTTGATATTAATACCCCAAAATGCAATTTTTCTTTCTTTTTCACTGTCATGCATCCCCCTTTTTGCACTCTCTGTAAGTACTATGACGTATGACGAAACTAGCAGTATGGCGGCAACCCTGCTGTTATCAGGTTTAGTTGCGTTATTTACTTTCGCTATCGTGTGTTATCCGATTATATACATTTTGAATGAAAAATTCTCATTTTTTATCGAAATAACTATCAATAAACACCATAACACATTACTCATATACTTGCAAGATGTTTTTCACACAATGTTAACATATATGCGTTTTTTGTTAACTCCGTGCAAAATACGCTAAGTCTTGCTACGTGTAATCGCCGGTGTATTCTACCAGAACAACGTTATCTACTCCGTTTGTCTCTTTGAGCGGCTTAAGAAACGAAGTGTCGCCCTTGCGAACTTTGACCTCAACGGTCAATTCCGTGAAACCCATGCCTATTGTCTTATTTTTTAATCTGTGAGGAACCTTTGAAAGCGTTGCACTGACATCATCTTCAACCCCCTCGCCGTCACCGTAACGAACTATAAGCAAAAAAGCGCGTTTGTCACTGCCCAGCGCAATAAACAAAATATACAAAATAGCAATAAACGCCGTACCGATCAAAGCAACCAGATGAAGCCTCGCCCCCGCCGTAAGCCCTGCGCCGACACCCCAAAAAAGAAACCCAACATCCAGCGGGTCTTTAACAGCCGCACGAAAACGCACGACACTGAGCGCACCAACCATGCCAAGGGTCAAGACAAGATTTGTACCGATTGTAATTATGATAAACGAAGTAATAACGCACACCATGATTATGAGCAAGTTAAAACTCTCGCTATACAGCGCACCTTTGTGAAAAAAGCGATAAACCACGAATATTATCATCCCGCAAAATGCGGCGACCGCCAGCGACGCCAACACATTCATAGGCTGCAAATCCTCCAAAACAAGGATTTGCGGGTTTAAAAGCCATTCCAACAACAAATCAAATCTTCCCATAAGGTAAAATACCCCTTTCTCTTGCAATGCAATATTTTGACATCTCCGTATGTGCAAGCGGCAGACCATTAAGCAAACGCTTCATAATCTCCGGCAAAAAACTTGTATATTTCACTTCCAGCAGCATTGAATAATGCGGCTTTATTTCATAGTTTAAACTCAGCGGGTCGTATCTGATAGGAACAATCGCCCTGCTGTCATTTTCAGTGCTGAACAACGGACTGTCAAACGTAAAGCGAACATCACCCGCCCGGTACACAAAAGCCTCACGTCTGTAAGCGTATAGCGCAGTGGGCCGCAGCCCCCGCAGCCTGTAGATTGTGCCTAGTTTTTGCCATAACGGAGAATCCTCGGTAAGAATAAACCCCAAATCTCCGGATTTGACCTTTTGATATTGCTCCTCAGAGATTTTTTCGGTTTCCTTGTACGAAACAAGCCCTTCTTTATGCTTACGCTCAAGGCGGATAAAAGATAAATCTCCATTATAATGCCGCAACCTGAATTTGTTACGCACATAAGTTCCTCTATATTTTGCGTAATAAAAAGTATCATAGCGGTCGTCCAAATATAGATTGTTGACCACATATGAGCCGTCTTTTGAATGCGCGTCGGGCTGCATAATTGTCAAGATGCGCTCTCGCAAAATAGCTGCGGTTTTCGGATTTATTAAGTACTTTTTCTCAAAACGTTGCCGCATAAGTATAACCCTTTCGTTATGGTAAATCCCTGATTGTTCTGCCGGGCTGTGCAAGATGAAAATAATCCAGGATATTCCCGTCGATGTCCGATAAGAAAAAATTCCTGCCTGCTCGAACATTAAAACCCATTTGTATTCTGAACAAATCCTCTGCGGCCCTGCTTCCTGTTCCCGCAAGCTCAACTCTGCCGCCCGGCGCAATCAAAGCAGGTGGCAATCTCCACCTCTGCAAATCGTCAAGACGATGGCTCAGGAAAAGACCGTCAGTGCGAATTGTATCATCTGTGATATTGTACAGCACCATGCCGTTGCTGCGACTCTCCTCATACACCTCGGCAATTACGAGCGGCGGTAACTCAGGGCGTGTCACCAATGTGATGTCCACCACTCCGCTCAAATCTGCATTTGCCCTTGAAACGAAGATATTCTCACTATATACTCGCTCACCGTTAAATAACCAATGGTCAAAAGCCGTAAACTGCGGCAAAATCGGACTGACCTTTACGGTCAAGTGATTGAAATATCGAGACGATGTTGCTCGTTGCGTTCCGATCATAGCCTCACCGGCAAACGGTCCGTCACCTGTATGTACGTTTATATAAAACATCTCATTATCAAAATCGAAAAAACTCGCCAAACTCTCAAATATGACTCTATCCCTGTTGGCGGCAAAATGAATCATATCCTCATGATTTTCCTCTGCGAAATATCCGGTGAACCAGCCCGGGAATTTATTCGCATCAATAGCGTGACCTATCTCAACATAAGCTTGAGTGTAGAGATACTCTATTGCGCTTCGTACAGTTTCTTCCGTTACGACATTTGCTGCAATGTCGCACAGCATAATAGTAAACAGTTCCGCCATATCTTGACGGGTCAGAATATTGCGGAGCAACTGCCCATTATCATTATTGTCCTCTAAAATGTTTTGGAAGGTACGCAAACGATAGTCATCGCCGTACAATCCGAGAATCCAATCCAAATCGTACATAGCGTAACGCCAGCGTCCGTCTAAATGCGGGTGCATTCCGGGAACTTGTTCACCTGTAAATCGCCAGCGGCGAAGGTTGTTATACGGCCAGTCCCGTGTTCCGACATAAATATGATATGCATAGTACCACAGTAGATTTTCTACATCAACTATAGCATTTAAAGCGGCAAACTCCTCGTCATCATTTAAGTCGCGCCATGCAAAGTTATTTTTGTAAGTCAAATCCTCGACAACACGTTCACAGGCATTGCGAAACCACCATTCACCACGACCGATTACATCAAAATCACGAGCAGGTGCGTCATAGAGTTTTTCCAAAAAATCATCATCTACACGTACTTGAAGCCACGCAAAACCATAATACCGACCATTTACGAACACCGCCGCCGCACGCACGGGCGTAACATCATAAAACCCTGCGTTTCGAGCAAGAACCGAGCCGACTTCGTTACGAAGCATACCGTGATAGCGGTCATTTGCACCATTACGAAGAATCAGCGTTTCATACCTGTGCTGAGGCGTATTAAAGCCGTCTAAAATATAGTCGCCCGGGAAAAATTTATAATGAAATCTCCCTCTGTCGGGGCTGTATTCCCGTCTTGGGATTAGCCTGAGCGATTTCTGCTCATGCGCCCTTGACCACGAGCCGAAAACCCGCACCCCTGCATCTTGGGTGAGTACGCGCTCCCCGGTGGGGTAAAATGTTTCGACATGAATCGGGCGTTCTCCCTCCCTGCCGCGTAAATTAAAATTCGCAGGGTCGGTGGGAATGACACGATGTCCGGGGTTTTCACGGATAAACTCTCGCCGTAAGTGACCCTCCACCAAAATACCGTAGTAATGGTCAAACAGATAGTACGGGTCTGTGGAGAGCGAGAAGATAAGAATATCCTCCCCAAACCGCTCATGAATCTCGGTGCCGATGAAATACGTGTGGGTCAATGGCGCAGTTTTGTGTACTACGCCCTCATAATCTTCATAAATCGCTATGGCTCTGAGCACTGTAGCTCTCACTCTGCGACTCGATCGTAGCTCAATCGGCTCAATATATTCATAAGATTCTGCCGTTGGCGCAGAGCCGTCCAGAGTGTAGAAAATCCTTGCTGTGCCTTCCGATGCGGTTATTTCAACCGTTATGCTCTCATCAAAAAAATGCTCTGCTTGGGAAAAATATACACTCAAACCTATGTCTGCTTGAGCATCGCCGCCTAACAATAACACTTCTTCCGGTTCTTCATTGTTGTTTGGCGGTAACACTGCATTGCCGTTGAGCTGTGTCAGGCTATCCTCGTAATCATCGTCATAACCATTGCCACCGTCATCGTCTCCAATCACACCCTCGGTTAGAGGGAAATATACCACTGTCATGGGATTTTCACTGAGTAAAAACGCGGACAAGAAAAGAACAGCAAGAAGAAGGGCTATTACGGCAATTCTTTTTACTGTTACTTTCATGCTTGCGTTCCTCAAATTCAGCAATTTTTACACAGATTTTACTTAATTTGATGATACCATTCCGTAAGCGCTTTGTCAATGATTGCCTAACCCATCGGGTTGAGCATAAAATCATCCATTGTGCCCCAGCCGCCGTCACTGCGGACGTATACTCCTACTGTGATTTCGCCGCTTTCCGTGACAATATTCTCAATAATCGGATTGCGCCAGTCTACCCAGCCGCCAACATCTGTATCCATGCGATGTCTGACACCGTCGGCATAAGCAAAAATATATATCTCGAAATTTGCCACATCATCGCCCTGAATGAAGATTCCAAATGAATATCTTCCGGGCAAAAGCCCTGTCACCGTTTGCTCAACAGTGAATTCCACGAAATTTGAGTCCCAGAAATGTAAGGAATGTGTGCCGCTTCGGGCATTTGTCACCTGCTCAAGGAAACGCAGTTGCTCGGTATCTCCGATGTTATTTAAAACCCACATTGAGCGGTCAGGGTCTTCAAAACTGTGATTTTCGATAAAGTTTGCTTCTTCCATGCTGATAAAGCAAATTACTTCAAGCCCTTGCGCCACGCCATATACCCTGTATATGCCGACAGGGCTGTTACTTATCTCGTCTAAATCCACATCTTCCCACTGCACGGCTACAAGCTCGGTTCTGCCGTCGTTATATACAGCCTGAACGTGGGTTGGCAGTTCAATCGGCATGCCCAAGCGGACAGAGATATTTGCGTTTGAAACCTCATCAAGCCGTATATCCGTCACAGTGCCTGTGAAAACATAACCGAACACATTAAGCGATGGCAGAGGGTGTCCAAGCGCATCAAATAAAGTCTGATTGTCAAACGACACACCGCCGTACCAAACACCTGCATCGTCAGGGTCATACTCTGCGGCAAAGCTGGTCGCCCAGCCGCTTCCGTACCGTTCCCACAGCACTGCGCGTTCTTCCACCGTGTCGCCGGGAACGGGAATCCAAGCAGGCTCCCAGTAAAACACGCCTATTCCCGCATCGCCCAAACTTGCAACCGTTCTTATAACATCAGCGATTGCGCGGGCTTGACCTTGCACGGTGAATGGGTATGGTTTTTCGAAAGTGCCTCCCTCGCCTATTGTGTTGGCGTGTCCGTCAAAATCTTCGTATGTGAATGCATAAGAGACCTCAGCGACCATCACTTGCTTTCCCATCTCCTCTGCAACGCTTGANAGCTGGTATGCCAANTTTTCAAGCGAGCCGTGCCAAAACGGATAAAACGATGTGGAGAATATATCGTAGTCAACCCCGCCGACTTCAAGAGTTCGNGCTATTTGCAGAAAATTCGAGCTTTCAGGGTTTGTGAAATGTACTGAGATTAGTATATCCTTGCCNGAATTTTCGCTGACATACCGCACAGCTCTNGCTCCTGCTGCCAGGAGCCTGTTTATCCTCGGCCATGCGCTTTGTCCGCTGAGTGCATTGTTGTTTTCGTTGCCTATTTGCACTATACCGACATCAACTCCCGCGTCAACGAGTTTTTGCACGCTTTCTTTCGTAAATTCGTACAATGCTTCCTCTTTTTCGTCAAAGCTGAGGTCGCGCCAAGCCTTTGGCACCATCTGTTTACTCGGGTCTGCCCAAAAGTCGGAATAGTGGAAGTTCACTTTTAGCCTCATGCCATGCTCTGTCGCACGAAGCCCCAGTTCAATTGCTGTTTCTATGGTAGTGTTGCCGCCGCCGTAACCTCTGCCCTGTGAGTCAAACGGGTCGTTCCAAACACGCACGCGGATATAGTTGAATCCTGCTTCCGCCAGCGTTTTGAGCATATCTTGTTCGTTTCCGTCAAAATCGAAAAACTTCACTCCACTCGCTTCAAGCGCGAGCAAGCTTGATACATCGGCACCCCGAATAAAGTCATTCGTGAGTCCCGGCACGGCTTCAATATAGAGTTCACTCGCAATCGGCTCGCCCTGCAGCCACCAAGGTTTATCGGCGGTGTCAGGAGCTTCAACATCAGGGGCAGGCGTAGGCTCAGCCGTCTGCACGTCGTTACCGGGCGCAGGAGTCTCAGTCTCAGTTACGAGGGGATCAGGCGCAGGCGAATCACACGCATAGATAGAGGCGAGCAGCGCCAAAGCTAAAAATATTCCACATAGTTTTTTCATATTGTTCTATCCTTTGGTTGCGCCGCTTGTTATCCCCTCAACATAGAACTTCTGCATGATAACAAACAGCACCGAAATCGGTATTGACACAAGAACGCCACCTGCGGCGAAACGTGCAAAATGAGTGTTAATCAGCGCGCGGTCTAACATTCTGAAAAGACCTACCGCTACTGTCCAGTCTGTTGAGATGCCCGAGTTTAGCATGATGTTTGCAAACATGAAGTCCATCCACGGTACCAGAAATGCGCTGATAACAGTATATACGATGATAGGCTTCGATAGCGGTATGATAATCATTCTGAAAATCTGCGACTCAGTTGCACCGTCGAGGCGTGCAGACTCACTGAGCGTCTCGGAGATTGTGTCAAAAAAACCTTTCGCTATCAAAAAGCCGAGTCCTGAGCTGCCTGAATATATCAGCACCAGCCCCCAATGGTTATTGGTAAGCCCGAATGATTGCAGTATAAAGTAAACAGCAATCATTGACAGAAATCCCGGGAACAGCCCCAAAATTACGCTGAAACTCATCAGAGAACGGCGACCGCGAAAACGCATACGGCTCATTGTATAGCTCACCATAAGCACAAAAATGCTTGCTATAAGACCTGAGAAGATTGCAATTTGGAGCGTATTCATAAACCANACNGGAAACCGAGCCACNGTATCATCGGTATCAAANAGCAGCAATCTGTATGCTGTTAGTGAAAACTCCTCGGGAATAAATCTTCTCATGTTCATTCCCTGAAACTCAGAGAATGANTTGAGTATAAGCCAGAATATCGGAATCAGCCAGATGAAGGAAAGAACGGCTAAGAACAGATGGCGCANTGTAAACGATGCACCTTTAAAAAATTTACTTCTCATAACTGGAATTTATCCTCCTTATTACGATTGATAATTGTGTTAAATGCAATAAGGGTAATAACTGC
>JGI24695J34938_10003018_pt1 | contig 12099 bp, 18 predicted proteins | sample TergutCo191P3_FD_34938 | JGI IMG/M metagenome (IMG submission 34938) | reverse complement strand
TTGGGTAATATTTCGTACAGTCTGATCGCGCAGCTTATCGATATCGGATACCATATCAATAGGCACCTGATGTCCCTGTGAATTTGTCATAAAATCTTTTTTTAATTTCGCCATAAAATCCTCCTACATTAATATTTTTCCTAGAATGATACCTATTATAGAACCTATAATACCTGCCGCCCCACCTAACCAAAACAATTTACTCACGCCGCGTCCCCCTTACCGCCGCCATCAGCGGGAACAGGTACTATCACCAGTACCTCACGAAGAATTTGTCTTAGCTGTTTTACTTCCATCCCGATTTGCTGAAACCGCGAGGTCCTGCTTACTTCGGTGAATACGCCGTTATACGCTAAGTTTTCAATTTTTTGAATCTTAGCCTCGATTTTCGCGTAACCATTTTCCGCGAGTTCGGTTCTGTGTGTCGCTGCGGTAACTTTAGTCGCGCTCATCCTTGCGCCTCCTTTGAATTTCTCTCAGTGGAACTATGTTCATCCGAACTATGTTCCGACTGTTCTAAAGCGGCGAGATAATCTTCAATCGCCTCCTGTGTTTTTCGCGACATAGTAGTATACGCGTGACGTAATAACTTATTTTGCGGAACGTCTTCCGAAAAACTCGCGAACTCTTTACTGATAAGACCGCCGTTCTGTGTGCGTTTTACAACAATAATTTCAGATAACTGATTGCCTATAGTCCGGTAGTTTTTCAATGAATGATTTCCAGCCGCCGGAAGCTCAAACAGTTCTCCAAAATTAAATTTCATCTGTCCCAAATCGCCGCCTAAATCCACGCGGTTGTAGCCTTCTTCTCCTGAAGGCGCGGGAGGCGCGATTAGTTTTAGCGCGTCGCGCATGGTAAGACTTTTAAGCGCGTCAGGATTATTTTCAAAGTGTTTAAAGATTTTTAACGCGAGCGTTACGCGCCTTTCTTGAAATCCTGTAACCTCGGCTAAACTATTCGCGGTAAGCTTTGTTTTTTGATCCCATTTTTTAATAATTCCGGCGAGTATATTTCCGGCGTTGTAATACGCTAGCGCGGTCTTAGCTAAAAGCTTTCTCGCCTCTTTTTCGTATTCTGTTATTTCCGCGAATATAGCAGCGAGTTTATTTTTCTCCCTGACTCCTATTATATTGTTAGGCGCTATATTTTTACTCATGCCGCCGCCCCCCCGCGCCTCATAATAAGAGACGCCGCTGTTTCCACAATGTCAACATCAGGTTCCGCGACATCGTTAAGCGACATTGTCTGCTGCATACGCTCGATGATCTTGGTAAACTGACGAACATCGCTTTTTGACACATTAAAAATAGCGTCCACGATTTTTTTGTTAATTTTCGGCCAGACAGACTCCGCGATTGATACCGCGTCCGCTTTAGTGAGCCCCGAGAGATGAAGGCATACGCCGATACGGCTTTCAAGCTGGCGGTGATCATTACGCAGGTTTTGTATCTGATACTTAAGCCTGGGAAGCCCGATAAGCACAAGCCCGGATTTTCCAAGGTCGTATACAAGCCGCCGCGTAAACTCAAGCGCGTCCGGCCGCAAATAATCAGCTTCGTCAAGAATAACAACCATATCACGCTCAAAGAGCATGTCAGAGACGTTCTTAACAAGTGTGTTATACGACACTTTCATGATATCAACAGATAATTGACGGGCTATTTCATGCACCAGCATTCTGCGGTTCATGCCTGATACCACATTAATAAGCACAGTGCCTTTCTCATTGTATCGCGCGTACCATGACGCGGCGGTGCTTTTTCCGGAACCCGCGTCCGCTACAATAAGCGCTATGTCTTTTTCTGTGTGCGCGATTTGAATAGCGTTTGTTATACGAACAAGATCGCTTGTTTCCACTACAGGAACCCGTTTGCGTTCACGCGCCTTCGCCTGACGGGCGAGCCATTGCACAATAGCCGCTTCCAGTTTTTGGACATCGCCTTTGTACTCATCTTTACGAAACGCGCTCAATACTGACGGTGAGTAATTAATCTCACGCGCCGCCTGCGCCTGTGATATCCCGTATTTTTCCAGGGTTTCCTCAAGGCGTTCTTTGATTCCTAAATTCATATTAGTCCTCCATGTGTAAATATTTTTCCGGACTCGCTTCCAGAATTGAGAGATATTTGTTTTTCTTAACAGGAACAGTTTCAGCTCCCGCCGCCATTGGTAATTTTTCTTGACTTTCTTCAGGCTCGCCAAGCAGCGACTCAATTGACGGAAGCGACTCATCGTAGATATTCATAGCGGTTTCAAGCATGATTTTTTGCTCCGCGGCGATCGCCACTTCGTTTGTGCCCCTTTCAGCGAGTGATAAAAGCGTATGTTTGCGCGCGCTCTCAACGCGTTTTATCGCCTGATTAAGATTCGCTCCTTCGGCGAAATAATCGCCGATCGCTGTGCAGATAAAACCGCCGTTTATCGCGTATACAGGCATTTCATTATCCGTGATTATTTTGTTGCGTATAACAACATCACGCCCGGCGTACTCAATAAGACGCGGATGATAATAGTTAACTCCGTGATGCCTTATTCCGTTCCGCCCGCATTTACGCACTTCGCTGCGGTAAAGAGCCTGCTGAAGATCTTCTTTTGACACGCGCTTTATTTGGTCAGGAAGGTTTTCAGAAAACACCCGGCTTCTGGTTTTTCCGTCCATTCCTTTACCATGACTAATAAATGTGTCATTGATGTACTCGATCATTGACGCGGCGGCTTTGGTAAAATAATTCCACGAAGGGATATCTTCGCGTTTCGCCATTCCGTTAATTGAGCGCCACATAAGAATCGCGTCATCAGGTTGTGTGGTAGTATCGGAGCCTACGTAAGAGCCGATATCTTTTGAAAAATACTCTCCCAAAATACGGTAGTATCTTTCCTGTCTGCCCTTTGATTTAGCTGAATATGTTTTAGTGAAACGCGGGTTTGTCCCAAGCGCCGGAAGCACTCCCTGAAAAAATATCTCTACATCTTCCTCAAGGCCGTCAGGTTTAAACTGTTTCGCCGATGTCTGATAACCGTTAATCAATTTTGAACGGTAATCTGTGCCATTGTCGAATAACGCCGCTTTCGGAACCCCGTAACGTATACAGCAGATATAATACGCGGCGATAATTGACAAGCTTGACGGCTTTACTGTCGGGAATAAGCCGACTATCTTTCCGCTGCGGTAATCCTGAAACGTTGTGATCCACGGGCGGATCAGTTTGCCGTTATATAACACTACGCAATCTAGCACATGATGATCTGATATAACCAAATCAAGCGAACGGTATTGATTAATGTTTTGCTCAACGTATGGCAGATACAGATCCTCAAAACGTTTTTTTCCAAGACGGAAATAATCGCGTTCCGCTGGAGGTATGCTTTGCAGAAACCGCGCCGCTGTCTGATAAGTGCAGAGTGAGTGAGGATACGCGATCCTCATCAGCTGGTAAGCGTGAGCCATCGCGGGCCGCGTGTTTTTAAGCCAGTATTCCCGCAGAAGCTGCCGTTCGACAGGAGAAAGCGTAACGCCCGCGCCGCTTTTCTTTATTCCGTACCGCGGAGCTAAAGCCGTGAGAACACCGGCGCCAACGCCTCCGGCTTTTTTATGTTCGCCTAACCAGCGGTACAATGTCCGCGCCGACACATTGCCAAGCGGCTTTTGAAGGCGCGGAAGTATCTGCCCGGCGTTAAAAGCGTCGCAGAAGTCAGAGGGCTTTAACCCGCTTTGATGATACTCGTAAATCAGCGCGCTTCTGTTTTGGGCGGCTTCACGCGCCTTATCCGTAAGCTGTGACAATCCGCCGCTGTTTTCGCTTAACGTTTCCAGCGGCTCCCCGGCGAGCGCTAGCCTTACGGTTTCCGGAAGCCTTGTCTCCAGAAACAATAACGAGCTTTTTTGTTTAACGCACGGCCAGCCTTCTTTTTTCGCCCGCTTTGTCACTTCCTTGCGGCTGACACATAAAGCCGCCGCTATTTTTGATGTTTTGATATAGCCTGTCATGCCGCTTCACCTTTCCGCGCGCGCTGCTTTATCAGCGCGCAAAGCGAAGCTTCTTTCTTACGCATCTTCCCGATTTCTTCAGGTGTGCGCCGCGGAAACAAAACATCAACAGGTTTGCGTAAAAAGTCAGCGATACGCTGTTCTGTGTTAGGTGATAATCGGCGTCCGTTAATGACTTGTGATACAGTTGATTGCGCAGTATTAATATTTCGCGCTAAATCACTGATATTCATATCACGTTCTGCTAATACAATTAAAACGCGTTTTCTACGTTCACGATCAAATGGGTACGGTCTGCAGCCAAATTCAGAATATTGATTTATTAAACGCATAAATCCTCCTTGGTGATAATTGTTAATATAAAAAGCCCTCCAATTGTGGTATGATTAATCACCACAAAAACCAAAGCCATAAAAGGAGGGCTAAGAGACATGAGCGACGATAGAATATTTATTCTTGCCAGCTACAGATTATTTATGCATTGGGTAAAACTTTATTTCCCGCAAAAAGTAAATGACTGGGATAAGGTTAGGACTCAAGAGGAAGCTGAAGATGAACATATAGCTCATTTTCAACTCATTGAGTATTTAAAACGTGAGCCGTCTTGCGAAGACCGCCTGTTTAGTTTTTTGCAAGTATTAGATATTCGTGAAACGCGACAGCTTTGTCTCGGTGAGCAAATACCAGCTACAATAAAAGAGGAAGCGAATCTCCTCTTTAAAGAAGCTCAAGAACTTTTTGATAAAGCAGAGAAACGCGCTAACGCTTCTTCAGGAGAAATTGGAGAGTCTGAACCTACATAAGTTTTATCAATCTTTTGAGAAAAATAAGGACAAGACAAGCATTTTTGTTTGTTTGCCGGAGTTTCATTAAAATAATCAATCTCTGCTTTACAGATGTATTCACCGTTCATTGTAAAGACATCTACATATAAATTGTTTCTTTTTGTTACAACAAGAACATTTTCCTTGTTATATTGACGTAAAGCAGGATGATAATAAACACCATTAAATTTAATACCATTTCTTCCTACTTTTGTTTGAAAAAGTTTTTTCATAAAAATCTCCTTTGCCTCACCGCGAGCAGTGTTGACAGGCGCGTTATTTTGTGTTACCTTGATTCTGAAATCGGCGCCTAATTCATCGCCGGTCTTCATGTGTAACGCTCACGGCATTCCGCCGTGAGTTTTTTTATTGAAGCAGTTCTTTTAATTTCTGTGTAAGCTCAGTCACCATGTTTTCGGCGTACTTGCGTTTTTCTTCAAGCATTTTACACTTACCTTCTAGCGCTTCAGTGTACCTGTGCAATGATTCGTTCAAAGCTTCCTCTGATTCTAATCGCTTGCGTAATTCTTCAATCTCTGTCATAATAAAACTCCTATTGGTTTGCGCGTAACGTTCCAAGGTTTGACGCGCATTCCGGTTGATAATGCCGCCCCGTACAGGGCGGTTTTTTTCATTTAATAACATTCATTCATTAAATTGCGTAATAGGCTCTTTTACCTTCGCTACCAGCACAGGCCGAGGAGCCGCATATTTACCTCCTTTCCCGATCAAAGGATCAGGTATTTAATCCTCAAGGGATAATAAATTATAAAAAACCCTCCTCTGTGGTATGATTTAATCACCACAAAAAAACACAGCCGCAAAGGAGGCTAGAGAGACAATGAATACTGAAGTAGCAATGTTGATATCCGCGGGTATTGCCGGGTTAATATCAATTTCTATTGTTTTTTTAACAAGGTTTTTTGACGCACGGTCAGAGAAGCGCAGAGATCGGGAAAATTTCTTTTATGCTATTTTCCCAAAACGCCTCGAACTTTATGAAGATATTATTAAGGTAACACATTTTATCGCAACGCCAATTTTAATAATCGAATGTGAATCAATACAGGAAATGTCCGATTTGTTTATGAATAGGAGTAATATAATTGCTGATACACTTTATCGTTGTAATACATACGCCAGCATCCAAGTAACTGCCAAACTCGCATTGATACATAAACTTATTGATGATTTTGCAAAAAACACATGTAATGAATACGATCTTCCAGCCATTAAATATACTTACGAAAAATTGTTTATGCCAAACGCTTTAGTTATAAGAGGCGAGTTAATTAAGTTTATCAGAAAAGAATCAGGGGCCGAACTTGTCGACAAAAAAATCGATGATTTTATTTGGGAAATCAAAAAAACAGAAAAGGATATTCAAAAAAAAGGCAAAAAAAATACCAGAAGCAGCAAGAGTTAATATTATTATTATTTCTATACTCATAAATTCTCCTTACCATAAAGTTACAGTATCGCCATTACGGGAAGCCTTTTGACCTTCATAAACACGTTCCCATTGAAAAAATGTAATCTTCCAACTTTCTCTAATTAAGTGTCCTTTTTTATTATATCCTTGAACTTTTATTGAATACTGCTCTGGATAAGATATTGGTACACTTACTGGAATAAAAGTACTACCAGATTTAATATAAGTAGTTGAAACGGTTGTACGCGCGCCTGTATAATTTTTATCAACTACGATCCCTTCGGTCAGCTCTGAACACCCCATAAGTAAACATAAAGTTAAAAATAAAAATAATCTTTTCATAAATACCTCCTTCCCATTCGGGATTGGAACCGGCGGGGGTCGAACCCGCGTTACCCGCACGAAATAGCGTAAGATCGGGAGGAGCCCAAAACCGCTATTTCGCTTGTACAATTCCATATACCGCGCCTGTGATATAGGCGCAGCTTAAGTTCGTATATTTCGGGCGCGGACCTACTATTTCCCGCGCTCGGGGTCAAACATTCAGGACGGCTTTTATGTCTTACTCGATGCGCCGTTGCCTGAACTCCCCACTGTCAAAGAACACTTCGCTGTCAACTCGACTTTTTACCGGTTTTAAGCGATAATTTATGTGGTAATAACTTATTACCGTAAACTGCACAATATACAGAAAACGGTAATAAGTTATTACCAAAATACCATTATGTAATTTATATTACCATATCGGTATTTTGTCAACAGGTTTTATACCAAAATGTCGAAAATATTTTAAGAGGTAATTTTGGAAAGTATTGATGTTCAAATTGGTGAACGCTTAAAGAAAGTACGACTTTTATTAGGTTTTGACAAACAAGAGACTTTTGCTGATAATCTAGGGTTGAAAAGTGTTACATATGGTCGTTATGAAAATGGGGATCGTGGCTTACCTGATGAAGTTAAATTAAAATTATTTGAGATGGGTGTAAACATTTCTTGGCTTATTGCTGGCGATGGAACCGTTTTTCATGATAAAGAGGATAGTTTTATAGAAAGTACCAATAAAGAAGGTATTAATAAATTTCCAATTTATAATGAGGCAGATATTCCAGTAGGTGCTTTCATTGTACCATTGCTAGATCAAAAGCTGTCAGCTGGCAAAGGCTTAGATTTGCAAAGTGATGATGTATCTACAGCCCTTGTCCGTGTGCCTGCGTATTTATCAAAGTATGGCGATAAGGTAGCCGCGCTTACGGTAGACGGTGATAGTATGTACCCGACCTTACACAGAGGTGATATGGTAGTCTGCGATTCCTGCGGCTGGTCAGGCGAGGGGATTTATGCCCTGCGGATGAGTGGCTCAGGCTTTGTTAAACGGCTTACAAAAGCTCCCGGAAAGATTATAATACTTTCAGATAATCCAAAGTATCCGACTAGGGAAGAGCCGGAAGAGAGTCAGGATATTCAAATAATCGGAAGGGTGCATTGCGCTATTACTAAGGTGGAGTAATTTAGAATGAGAAAAGGAGAATGGAAATGAAAAAATTGGTATTATTTGTTTTATTATTTTTTATGGTTTCATGTTTATGTTTTTCGATTGATATCCAATTTTTTGGCGGCATACCCCTAACTTGGGAAGAAGGTGATCTTTTAGGAAATAATATTACAACTCAGATGACTTCGTTCTCTTTGGGATTTGGTACGTTAGTTCCAATTAATGATCGCGTTTCATTATATGTTTTTGATGAATTAATTCTTCCGCAGACAATAAAAACCACAACCAGCGATATTACAATATCAATAGATAAAAATTCTTACGAAATGTTGGTAGGAATGTCTATTTTTTTTGGACCGGTATTTAATGTTTTTACCAGTTCACAAGGGAAAATAAAAATTCCCATAACCACAGGCATCCGTTGGACGTGGCTTGTGGCGTCAACAAAATATGTAGTGTTATTTGGCAATAATTTTGGTTTAGGCGCAGGACTAGGAATCGAATATCATACAAATAATAATATTTATTTTTTTGGAAGAGCAATGATTTATTACGATTTTTATTCTTATTCTATGACTACAACCAGTTATGGCTCATCATTTAATTTTGGATTTATTGGCTCATTTGGGGTAACTCCAAATATTGGAATAGGGATATCTATCTAAAGCAAGGAGTCTCCATGTTCGCCTTGCTTGCCTTGGGTTTCGCGCCGATGAAAATCAAGAAGCAAAACCCGCCAGAACAGGAAAGCAAAAAAAGCCCGCAGACAGCCTGATTTTGGCTTAGGCGTGTTATTTTACGGTTTCTAATATAAAACCTCTCTACGGGGCTGTAGAGCGTTAAAAAAACGTTCTAAGAAAAACACCTGTAATGCCAAATTTAACTATTTATCGTTTAATGGCATAACAGTCGGAAAAATGAGAGGAAACGGAGGATTTAATCCCACCAATTTTTTGGTAAGCTTTCGCTTTCTTTGATTAAAGTTTCAATTTCTTCATCTGTGAATTCTTCTCTTAACAATTCAATTTGATAATCTATGTGTTTTCCTGATGGCGGTATTCTGAAAGAAAATATCATTTTTTCTTCCGTGTTCGTTATAGACATATTACCTTGTACTAAAATATCCATGCCAATTAAAAAATCGTAATCATCTATATCTCTTACTTTAAATTCTGAAACTGCCAAATCTTTAAATAATTTATCACGCGGGAAAAAAACATCTGCTGTATAGGTCAGAAATTTGTATTCGCCTGCAGCGGTTCCATACGAATATGATCCTGTAGAAATTAATCCCATTTTATTTGCTAGTCTGTTTGATATACACGATATGGATGCCCCAGTATCAATTAAAGCGTTTATAATCCAAAATTCTGTTACAACATCAGAGTGTTTAACTCTAAGGCGTACAGGGATTACAATAGAAGCGGATATACCTTTTTTATACTCGTATGTTATCGCCCATTTGTCCATGTGTTATCAGCTTTGTAAGAATTTTATCATATTTACCTACTGTCCACGGAACTAAAGGAATTTTTTCTTTAATGATGAAAGGTATTAAGCCGCCATCTTTTGGCTTTTGCTCTGATGTCTTCTCGATCGGTTTCTCATTGTCATTCATACTACCTTTAATTCTACTTTAACAATCGGTAATTAACAAATAACCCTTTATCTCATTTAGAGAACATCCGCGTTTTTCCGCGCATTCTTAAAGCATGAAGAAACGAAAAAGAGAAATCGCGAAGGTTGGGATATTTGGGACAAAGGACAATCCGCAGATTGTCACCGAAAATGAGCTTAAAGAAATCGCCGAGACATTCCTGGAAATCAAAAAAGCCCCTGTATCGCTGTCAGGTCATTGGCCTGAAGCTTCATCGCCGCGGCTTGGTAATGTTGTAAGCGTTTCTTATGACGAAACGACAAAAATTCTTACAGGCGAAGTCGAGGAAGAGGACGCGCTCGCCGAAGCCGTGGACGCGGGTTATTATCCTGATGTCTCTATGGGAGCGAGGCAGAGAGCCAGCGACGGAAAAATGTATCTGCATCATCTGGCGTATTTGGGCGAAGAGCCTCCCGCCATTAAAGACCTTGTAAAAGAAATCAAAGAAGACTTAGGAATCGCCGCGTCTGATAAAGGTGTTAGCCGACGATTCCCTTCAACATCGGAGAAACAGTTGTACCTCTCCGACACTCCACCAGAAAACTTAGAGCCCAAAGATGGCCAGCAAGTTAATAGGGACATATCCTCTTCCGGTAGTTTACTGGAAGGGATAGGTTCCGCCGGCAGCGCCGCTATAGCAGCGAGTACCGCCGCAAATTCAAACGAGGAGAGTACCATGACCAAAGAAGAAGAGCAAGCTCTGAAAGATGAGAACGAGAGGCTCAAAAAGGAAAAAGAATTGGCTCTTTCCGACGCTGAAAAGCAAAAGAAAGAATCGGACAGAGCGCGGCTTAAAACCGCGATGGAAAGCAAGAAGATTCCGAATCCGATCCGCGAAAAGGCATTGCGCCTTTGCGACGCGCTGGATAACGCGAAAACCATCGAGCTTTCCGACAGCGAGGCGCCGGAAGGTAAACGCAAAGTTTCCGCGGTTGACTGCCTCATCGAGCTTGTCAATTCATTCACCCCCGCGGTGACAGAAGGGGCATTGAATCTTTCAGACGGCGATGACGCCGCTGCGGCTGCTTCCAAGCAGATTAATTTCGGCGCCATTTAAGGAGCGTGAAACATGAAAGGTTTTTCTCAACTGTTAATGTGCTCCATTGTACAGGGAGTAACCGCGGAAGCGGAAATTAATCCGCGCACAGCCGCGGACGGAAGGCATCCGCCTTTTATCACAGCGTTTACGCTTCCCGATGAACACGCCGCGTGGGATGAGGGCACGATCATGATACAGGCGATGGACGGCACTGACCCTATTCCGGGGCAAGCGACAGCGCTCGCGTCTAACGCGACATCAAACATTATCGGCGTGCTTCAGCGGCGCGTAGCCGCGAACGAGACTTCAGGCAATGTAGTGATCCACGGATCAGTACCCGCCGAAATTCTCAAGTACGTTCCATCGACCGGGCCTGTTGACGCTACAGCAGGGCAAATCGCGGCTCTTAGAGCTGTCGGTATTTACGTGTAACAGGAGGCGCGTTTTTTATGTGGGATTTTCTTAGAAAATTTTTTGTTATTGAAATGCTGGTGAACGCCTTAAACAGGCTGCCGCCCATGCGCACATTTATCATGGATTTAATTTATCCTGAATCGGTTCGGTTCAACCATCCGAAGGATAAACTCGCTCACGCTGATCTCGGCTTGCCGGAGAAAAACATTCCTTTAATTACAAGGGGATCGCAATCTTACGCCGTGCCATTAAACAAAACAACGTTAAAGCTGATAGACCCCGCGAACATCACGCCTTCGCTGAAGGTTGGCTCTCATGAAGCGAATGAAATACGCTCGCTTGGTTTGGAACAGGTTAAGCAGCTTATCGACAGAAAAATTGACAAGCTGCGAAAAATTGTCCGTAAAACAACCGAAGCGATGGCAATACAATCGCTTTCCGGAAAAATTTCGTATGCTATCCGCAATGCGGACAATACTTTGGATGATTACATTGTTGATTTTGGCAGCATCAAAAAAGTAACCATCGCGAAAAAATGGAACGCCGCCGGGATAACGCCAGGGGAAATCGTCGCTGACATTGGAACTATTACAAGCGATATGCAGCTAACATCAGACGGAACCGATATCGTTTTCCTTTGCGGAAGCGATGTTTACGCCGCGCTTGTTAACGTCGCCGCGCAGAACAAGAACAGCGACATCATCAAGGTGATGCCGGATCACGTTCTCATTGGTAACGCGAAATTTATTATCTGTAACGCGATGTATTGGGATCACAGAACCAAAGCGAACGTTAAAGCTATCCCCGCTAAAGCTATTAAGGCGATCGCGAAGGATGACGCGTTCAGTCTCGCGTATTGCGCGCTTGACTCATTCGCGGCAAGCCATGCCGGGCTGCCGTTCTTTATTGACACGGTCGAGGAAAAAGACCCGGAAGCGCTTAAGCTTATCGCGCAATCGCGCCCGATGCCCATCCCGAACATTGACGCGATTAGGGACGCGGAGGTATTGAGTTAATCATGGAAGAGCTGTCAATCGCTCCGCGATTGGGTATAGATGACATTCCTTCAGTTACGCCTCCGGAACTGGAAGCCGTTATGGATACATTCAATCCATTAGGCGATCCGGTAACGCCGGAAGAAGTTAGGGCAAGGTTATCTGAAAATCTATACAAACAGCTCTCTGATGGATCGGATGATACCGTCTGGGGAGCGATCTCCCGGGCGGTAATCTATATGGGTACTGTCCTTC
>JGI24695J34938_10003017_pt1 | contig 12101 bp, 7 predicted proteins | sample TergutCo191P3_FD_34938 | JGI IMG/M metagenome (IMG submission 34938) | reverse complement strand
CAGATGAATATTGATGAAGGCGTATCTCAGGCGCGTAAAGATGATATCGCCATTTTTATTACAGAAGAGCATGCGTCAATTATGGTATCAACCGCAAAGACGGATATGCCTTTTGTTAAAAACGAAGTCTACGAAGTTATTTTAGATCTTTATCATAATATCGAAAGATTAAAAATATCGGCAAGCCCGATGCAGATGAAAAAAGAATTGTTTGACACCGAAGCCCGTACAACAAAAAATATTCTTGCTCTTATAGATCCTGAATGTTTTACCATGGAATTAAAAGGCGCGTCAAAGGGACAGATTATTTGCGAGTTGGTAGATTTACTTGACGCTAAAGGCAAACTGACTGATAAGGATCTGGTTCTTGCAGATGTACTTGAACGCGAAAGAACAATGAGTACCGGTATGGATCACGGCATTGCCCTGCCGCATGGAAAAACAGATGGAATTATTGATACTGCCGTCGCAATTGGCGTAAAAAAAGAAGGCGTAGACTTTGGCTCAATGGACGGACAGCTTTCGCAGCTTTTTGTTTTGATTGTTTCTCCTAAAAAAGACTGCGGTTTATATGTGCAATTTCTTGCCGCTATTGGAGCAATTCTCAGAGACAAATCCCTGCGAGATGGTATAATCTATGCTTCTTCTCCTCAGGAAGCCGTGGAATTAATGGCAAAGAAAAAGACTTAACAGTAGAGGCTGTTACAAAACTAGACGAGTTTTGTAACAAGCTCAGTAATCATATTTTTTCCGCAAATTTTATAATATTATGCTATAATTAAAGTATAATATAAAGTGTAGAGGAAAAAATGGCTGTTAAAGTAACGTCTCTGCATGAATGGGACATTGAAAAAGTAATCGCCGGAGTATGGCAGCCCAATATTAAGGCAATAATATACTTTTTTTCGATGTCTCTGGAAAAGCAGGATATTCATAAGGCACTTGTGAGCGCTTTTCCCGGAGCGGTGTGTGTCGGCGCTTCCATGTGCGGCGGCTGGTGCAGCGAAGGCGCTGTGAGCAACGGCGCCTCGATTATGTCTCTTTCCTCTGATGAAGTTGATGAAGTCTTTGTTACTTTTCAGGACGGTGTTAAAGGGGATCCGGTACTTGCCGCAAACGCCGCTCTTTATGATTTAAAAAAGAAAACGCGCGGCCAAAAAATCAATCCCGATGAATACCTTGGTTTAATCTTTTTTGACGGTCTTTGTTTAGGCGAACTTATAATGAAAGAATTTTCCATGGAGAAGGATTTGAATATGGCTTTTATCGGCGGCGCCGCTGCCGATGAAATGACATTTACCAAAACTTTAATCGCTTACAATAACGCGCTTTCCAAAGATGGTCTTGTCGCTGTTATTTTAAAAATGAAAATACCTTTTTATTTTAATCATTATGTGCATTATGTACCGACAGAAAAATCATTTGTAATTAATCGTGTAGAAATTATGCAGCGAATCGCATGGGAGATTAACGGAGAACCTGCCGCGCAATTTTACGCCAGACAAGTCGGCGTAAATGATGTTAGCGAACTGACCATAGATATTTTCGCGAAAAATCCCTTAGGTCTTTTACTTGGCGATAGTGTTTATATACGCAGCCCAAATTTAATTGTTGACGGAAGGGGTATTCAATTCTACTGTTACATAGAAGCCGGAACAAAGGTATTCCTGTTAAAACAGGGTGATATTATCGCTAACGCGCGGCAGAGTCTTGAAGGGACAGCTCAATTTTTGCCGGGCATACAGGGCTGTCTTCTTTTTAATTGCATTCAGCGTCAAATAGAATTAATCGATAAAAAATTAATAAATGAATTTAATGATGTGTTTAAAGAATACCCGATGATAGGCTTTAATACCTATGGCGAAGAATTATTTACGCATCACAATCAAACGCTTACAGCAGTCTTCTTTGGAACCTTGCCTGAACAGGGAATGGCAGACCCGTATAAAACAAAGCGTCTTTTCCATTATACAGACAGCAAATTAAAATCACTTGTATTTGATATAGTAAGCCGCAGTGAACTTCTAAATATTACGATTTCATATTTAAAAGGAAGTATGGATAATGAGGCAGGGTATTCGAACTATGAAAGTCTAAAAAGAAATCTTAATGCCATGATTGAGCAATCCAATATTTCCAAAGAAGATATTTACAGAATGTTGGTTGTGTATCAGAACAACGTAGAAAAAACAGGCGAATATGTATTCAGTATTGTTGATGAAATCAGAACTCAGAACAGGCGCCTTGTGGAACTGCGCGAAGAAGCGGAAACGGCAAACCGTACAAAGAGTAACTTTCTCGCTAGTATGAGCCACGAAATACGCACACCTATGAACGCAATCACAGGTATGGCGGAACTTCTTATGCGCACAAATCTTTCGGAAGAAGCGAGGAGTTATGCGCAGGATATTAAACAGGCGGGAAATAATTTAATTACAATTATAAATGATATTCTGGATTTCTCAAAAATTGAAGCCGGCAGAATGGAAATAGTTCAGGGTAAATATCTGCTCTCTTCGCTTATAAACGATACTGTGAATATTATTCGTACAAGGCTTAAAGAAAAACCAATTAGATTTTTTACAAACATAGATGGTAATATTCCAAATACTTTAATTGGCGATGAAGTGCGTATAAGGCAAATCCTTCTAAATCTTCTTTCAAATGCTGTAAAGTTTACTGATAAAGGGCATATAAGTTTATCTATAACAATCCGAGGCAGAAGCGAAAATAAAGTCTGGCTTGATTTTTCTGTCGCTGATACAGGTAGGGGAATAAAAGAGTCCGATAGAAAAAAACTTTTTAGCGAATTTGTTCAGGTAGATTTAAAAAGAAACCGCAATATTGAGGGAACAGGGCTTGGTCTTGCGATTACAAAAAGACTGAGTCTGCTCATGGAAGGCGATATCAACATGGAAAGCGAACCTGGAAAGGGCAGTATGTTTATGGTTACTATTCCTCAGGGGGTGGATTCTGATGAACCATTTGCCGCTGTTGATAACGCTGGCGAAAAGAAAGTTCTTATCTATGAAGGAAGAATAATTTACGCTAACTCACTGAGCTGGTCATTAAAAAATATGGGTGTTGAGCATAAATTGGTTACTAATGTAGACGAATTCTCTGCTGCGCTTTTTGAGCATGAATGGTCGCTTATTCTTTCCGGCTACGGCATCTACGAAATGATAAGACGCGTTATGGATAAACCGGATAATTGCTATCCCGGCGGAATAAAACCGCCTCTTGCGCTGATGATTGAGTGGGGAAAGGAAACTTACATTCCGGATGTGCGCTTTGTTTCTCTGCCGGTTCAGTCCTTATCGATTGCGAATATATTAAACGGCAAAGAAGAAGCCAAGGGCTATTCAGATGCTCCAAGTGTCGCAGGCGTTATTCGCTATGCTTTCCCCTTCGCGCGCATTCTTGTTGTTGATGATATTCCCACCAACTTAAAAGTTACCGGAGGCTTATTGGTTCCTTATCGCGTCAAAGTTGATGCCTGTCTTTCCGGGTTTGACGCAATTGAGCTTGTAAAGCAAAACAAATATGACCTTATATTCATGGATCACATGATGCCGGAAATGGACGGAATAGAAACAACATTGCATATTCGCGAATGGGAAAAGGGCAGAGGAGACGCTGTTTTAGACAGAATACCAATAGTCGCGTTAACCGCTAATGCTATTTCCGGTATACGCGATATGTTTATAGAAAAAGATTTTGATGATTTCCTCGCAAAACCTATTGATGTATCCGCGCTTGATGAAATTTTAAACAGATGGATATCAAAAGATAAGAGAGAGCAGGGAGTAGACGCATATCAGAAGATGGAATATAAATTCCCGGGAATTGTCGGCGTGGATGTGCAGAAGGGAATTACCATGACGGGAGGCACAGAAGAGGGTTATGCTTCTGTTTTGTCAACTTTTAGGAAAGACGCTTTAGACAGATTGCAGAATTTAAGGTCTTCTTCTGTTGATATATCTTTGTCGACATTTACAAATAACGTGCATGCGTTAAAAAGCGCGTCTGCTTCCATAGGCGCGGCAGATTTGTCTGCTCAGGCGGCAAAACTGGAGAATGCCGGCAAGACAGATGACAGGGCTTATATTAACGGCAACATTGAAAGATATATAGAAAACCTGACTGAAGTAGTAGAAGGAATACAAATCGCTTTAGATATAGAAAAAGCTTATGACAAAGGCGTTTCCGAGGATACAAAACCTGCGGGAGAAGTAGAAATTATTACGCTTCTTTTTAAATTATCAGAAGCGATTAAATCTCAAAAAGCTGAGAATATAGACCCGATACTCAGTAAAATTGACAGGTTAACTCTGGATGAAAAAACAAAGGAAGCTTACGATCGGATATCTGACGATATTTTAATGGCGGAATTTGATAATGCTTTAAAGACAATTGATGAATTGATTAATGACAAAGATTAGCAAATAGAATATAATTCGCGTAAGAGGATTGGGTATTTATGGACGGAGATAAAGCGTTAATAATAATGGTAGATGACAATCCTGCCAATCTTCGCATTGGTAAAAATATTCTCGCCAAAAAATACACTGTCGCCACGGCTCCGTCCGCAGAGAAACTTTTTAACCTTTTAGATAATAATATTCCTGATTTAATTCTTCTGGATGTTGATATGCCGGAAATGGACGGATACGAGGCGATAAAAGTTCTTAAATCAAAAATAAATTCCAGGGATATTCCGGTAATTTTTCTTACTGCGCGCACCGAATCCGATGCCGAGCTTGCGGCTCTTTCTCTTGGAGCGGTAGATTATATTACTAAACCTATTCAGCCGTCTCTTTTATTAAAACGCATAGAGGTACATCTTTTACTCGAAGCTCAAAAAAAAACTCTGGCGCAGCAGGCGGCGGAACTTCAATATTTTAATGAAAATCTTCAGAAGATGGTCGATGAAAAGACTCAAAACGTTTTACAGCTGCAGAACGCTCTTTTAAAAACAATGGCGGAGCTTGTTGAATACCGTGATGATATTACAGGCAGACACATAGAAAGAACGCAGCATGGGCTTAGAATCCTGCTTAATGAAATTATTAAATGCGGTCTTTATGCTGAAGAAACAAAGGTTTGGGATGTTGAAACTTTAGTGCAGTCATCGCAGCTCCATGACGTAGGAAAAATATTCATTAGCGATAATATATTACGCAAACCCGGAAAACTTAATTATGACGAATACGAAGATATGAAGATTCATACTCATGTAGGAAAGCAGATAATGGAAAAAGTAGAAATACTTGCCATGGAAAGTGAATTTTTAAAATACGCTAAGGTTTTTGCTTCCAGTCACCATGAATGGTGGGATGGCACCGGTTACCCCAATAATTTAAAAGGGACCGGTATACCGCTTTTGGGACGCGTTATGGCAATTGCGGACGTATATGACGCGCTCGTTTCTGTCCGGCCGTACAAGCAGGCATATCCGCATGAAGAGGCGATAGAGATTATCGGAAAGGGAAGTGGCACGCAATTTGATCCGGAAATTGTAAAGATATTTCTTAACATAGCGGATCAATTTAAAGAATAATTGGAGTAAAAAATTGATTATTGGAATTGATATTGGCAGCACAACTACAAAAGCGGTGTCTATAGAAAATGGAAAAATCTTAAAAAGAATAAAGGCAAGAGCTCAGGATGCTATAACTGCGGCGACCGGCGCTTTTGGAAAAATAGTTTTAGAAAATGGAATTGATATTAAAACAATAAAAAAAATAAAAATAACGGGAGCCGGAGCTTCAAAAATTAAAGATGATATTTTCGGTATTCCAACTACTAGGGTAAGCGAAATTGAAGCTATCGGCGTTGGTGGAATGTTTCTTTCCGGCATGATGGATATAATAATAACAAATATTGGAACGGGAACCGTGATACTCGAAGCCGGAGACAGCGGAATAAAGCATGTCGGCGGGTCAGGCGTTGGCGGCGGCACAATTTTAGGTTTGGCAAAAAAACTGCTGCCGGTTGCGCAATTCAACGATATTCTGGAACTTGCCAAAAACGGAAAAATAAATCAGGTTGATCTTTTATTGGGCGATATTACAGATACCCGCCTTAGTTTTTTAAGCGGAGAAAGCACAGCTTCCAATTTTGGAAAAATGCTTGATACGGCAAATTCATCCGACATTGCGCTTGGTATTATCAACATGGTGTATCAGGTAATCGGCGTTCTTTCGGTTTTAGCCGCAAAGGCAAAAGATTCAAAGCGCGTTATTGTTACGGGCAATGGCAGTAAAAATATGATTGGGCGCAAAGTGCTTACCGATATTTCCGCCTTGTACGGCATTGAATTTTTATATCCCGAGTATGCTGAGTATACAACCGCAATCGGCGCCGGGCTGACTGATTGATTGATTTAAATTTATTTTTTCTCAGCAGTAGCGGGAATAACCATCATGAACAGTGTTCCCTTGCCGGGTTCTGATTTAAGTTTAACAGTGCCTTTTATATCTTTTAGGCGGTCACGCACAAGATTTAAACCAATGCCGCGTCCTGCGTGTACGCCTTCAGTTTCTGCGGTACTAAAGCCGGGGGAGAAGATCACCTTTGTCAGCATATCAATATTGTTTACTTCTTCAGGTTTAATCATTTTTTTGCTAAGGGCTTTCTCGCCGATCTTCTTGTAGTCAAGACCGCCGCCGTCATCCTGTAGTTTTATTACAATATTTTTATTGTCCTCAGCCATTTTTATAGAAAGTTTTACAGTGCCGGTTTCTTTCTTACCTCGTTTTACCCGCACTTCGGGAACTTCTATGCCGTGTACCGCTGAGTTGCGAATTAACTGCATAAGAATTTCTTTCATTTCGCGTCTGGGACCTCTTTCTAAAGCGGCAGTATCAATTTCATTTGCAACAAATTGAATCTTTTTGCCTGTATCTTCTCCGGCTTTCTTTGCCGCCTTTGTAAGAGATTCAACCATAACAGTAAGATTTTGCTTTTTATTCTCGGCAACGGAAGCGTCTGCGTTTGTGTATGTTTTTAACTTGTCGATTATGTCTTTAAACCCGTCTTTTTCTTTGGAAAGCTTTTCTATATCCATTGTAAGATCGAGCATTTCGCCGAAAGGAACTTCGCCTTCCATTTCGCGCAATTTTTTTATTTTTGATTCCAGGTTATGTACTTTATTCCCAAAAACATTTAATCCAAGAATAACGGCGTTTGATTTTACGGCATGAACAGATTGGTAAACTTTTACAAGCGCGTCATGCGCGGTTAATGTATCGTTTTTAAGGATTTTATCGATAGTATTAAATTCATGTTCTGCGTCAGCCATAAAGTCATTGAATACATCAGGCTGAACCTGAATAAGTTCAAAGACAGATGCCATTTCTTCCTGGCGTCTGGCTTCTTCTTCAGCTAATCTTTGTTGTAATTCAACTCTGATTGTTATATCGTAAACTGTAACAAGGATAAATACTTCGCCTCTGTCGCGCTCTACTGTAGAAAACGCGCACTGGAAAACCTTTCTGTCGCCTGTTTCTTTGTTAACATAATGCAGTTCATTAAGAGGATTAATGTCGTCAAGCATATCTAAATCGTAAGTACGCTCAAGAACCATTCCAAAGTAATCTTTTATAGCTCCCAGTTCATTCGTGCTCACAGAATCTGAAATTAAGTCTGTAAATATTTTTCCGAACAATCTGGTATCAGAAAGCATTTCTTCCAAGTAACGTGAATAGTGATCCTGTATAACAAAATTTTTATCCATGAAGAAAAGACCGATTTTCATACTGTCTTTCATGGCTGCAATTTCATCGCGTTCGGCAAGGTGCGTCATGTCGTACAATGACATGAGAGTTCCGCCTGAGCCTCCGGGAAGACCGTGCGATGACGCCTTAAAATATCTCTTTTGTCCGTTAAGTGAAAATTCCCAGTCACCCTGGTAATCATCTTTTTCTTTTAACATTTTTCCGGCGTGTATTTTTAAGCTTCTTCCGGGGAAAATATCAATAAGAGGACGACCTTGAACAAGGGTTTGATCCTCGGTGTTTCCAAGCTCAGAAAGTGATTTACTCGCGTAAACAATTTCGTTGCGTTCGTTTATCATGGCGACAAAGTTTTCTGTTGTCGCAAGAAGGTCATTAAACGAGTTTTGGTGTTCAAGCGCTTTGTTTAACGCTGTTGTTGCGGCTCTCGTAAGCAGCAGCACGATTACGCTTGAGAATATACAAATTGCCCAGTTAATTATCGCAGGTATAAAAGTTTCGTTATGCCCTCCAATGGGAGCGCCTCTGACAAAAAAAAGAAAAGCGATTATCAGGTTTGTAATAATTATATAAACAAGAGTTCTTAAAATATTGGAATATATACAGCTGATTGCGCAAAATGAAAAACAAATAAATAAATAATGCGAACTACTCCAGTTACACAACATCATTAGCAAGGTATAATACATAAAAAGTATAAATGGCACATTAAACGCCAACTTATATTTATGAATCGAATTTCTTTGAATTAACAAAACGATAACCAGGGCTAATATCATTACAAGCCCGGCTACGCTATAGTTAACTTTTATTTTATTTATTTGCGTTTCAAAAACATAGGCTGCGCTTAAAAAGATAATCAGCAGAATAGAAGCAAAGTTTGCGACATTTCTTAATTTAACTTCTTCTGTTCTTTTTTGCGCCATAGTTTATGCCTCCACCATTGAGGCCATTGGGTATGTAAAACCTTCCGGCACCACCAATTGTACCGCATGACTAACAACGCTTAGACCGATGCTTGTGTCCTGGATATACTCGTCATCCAATTGAATCCATATTGAGTTTTCTGTTTTAACTGATATCTTTTTCCCTTGAATTAAAACGCAATTTTTTGGTTTCTTGCCTTTTGAGTATTTTCTCATGGAAGAAAGCGTTTTTAATGGGTGAGATGATTTTATAAGAGCAATATCTAAAAATCCGTCATCCGGCGTAGCGTCTTTCGATCCTGTTATTTTATCATTATAATAAGGGCCGTTGGCAACATGAATTAGACAGTAGCTCCCGCTGTAATCTACGTCATCGATAGATATTTCATATTTGCGCGCGGTTATATCTTTATCAAAAGCTGTAACAAAAAAGTTAAGAAAAGATGAAAATTTAGAAAAAATATTAAAACTTGTTTTGTTCATTTTTGAACGCATGTCTTTTACTTTTTTTGAAATAGCTGAATTCATTCCGATATAACATGAGTTAAGCGCGTAATTTACACCCCATCTGATAGCGTCCGTTGGGAGAGCGTCCGACTGTACCAGAAGCGGAATATTTCTGAATGTGTCAGCTTTATCGTCGCCGAATATTTTATAGAAATCATTTGCTTTACCGTGAGGAACGGCGGCGAGCTGCAAATTTGGAAAATGCGCGGCGGCGTTTAAACAGTCAAATAGAATTTCCTCGCCGCCTATAGCGTAGACTCTTACAATGTCGCCGGATCTTGCTTTTTCTACTTCGTCATTAATTATCTGCATCGCGTTTCTGCGATAGCGCGAGAACTGAATTGAAAAATCCGGAGATTCCTGTGTTCGGAAAAATTGTCCAATAACGTCGAGCATATTGTCCATTTTCCACTGTTGGTTGTAAAATGCTTTTGGATCGAACACGAATACATGTTTCATTATGTTCTCTCCGCTTTATTTTTCATGTTCAAGTTCGATTGCCACCATCAAATGGAAAACATCATTTTCAAATGCTTTGTGAGGGATGCAAAGGATACGAGTCTGTTTGCTGGGCCACGCAATTGAATGTTCTTTCCCTTTAATAATTGTAGGAATCGAAATTACAATTTTATCTCCATTAGGAACTTTTGGTTTAATNTTTCCCGCAATAATATTGTTAATTTCACCAATTGCGTCGATTACATCGGCGTCAATTTCCTTATGACCTGCTTCTGTAAGCATATCAGTTAATTTAATCGCTAAGTCGGCCTTCATGGAAACAATAACCGCTCCCTTTACCACTCCCGAAAGACCGATAACCGCAGAAATATCCCATTCAAATCCTTTTTCGGGATCTAAAAAGTGCGGATGCCTTGGACTTACTTCAATACCCACAAATTCTTTAAAAGTGTTGACCGTAACCTCAACGAACGGTTCAACATAGTTTTGTAATTCTACTGTCATCTTTTACATCCTGAATAAGCGTAGTTTTGCCAATTTTTGCTTGAATAAATCAAGCTTGATTGGTTTTGTAATATAATCAGTCGCTCCATGTTTTAACGCTTCAATAACGTTAAATTTAGCAGCTTCACTGGTTACCATTATTATGGGTAAATCCTTGTATTGATCCATAGCTCTAATTTGCTTTAGAAAATCAATTCCTGACAATCTTGGCATGTTCCAGTCCAGAAGAATTAGATCTACTGTTTGCGTTTCGAGCAGAGCCAATGCTTCTTCACCGTCTTTTGCTTCGATAAAGTTACAGGCGGATTCTACCCCCGAAAAAACACCCTTTACGGTATTTCTCATAATTCTTGAGTCGTCTACAATCATAATTGTAACACCGGCAGGCATAAGACCTCCTTAATTTATTCGATATATATAGTGAATATATATAATGATAATATATAATTATCGTAAAAACAATCAGTTTTCTACAGTTTTTTTACGAATTTCCGTTAATTTCTATCCTCCATGAAGCTGACCAGTTCCACTTTTGCGGAAAATCAGGTGATGCGGCTTTTATTGTCAGTCTTCCATGCTTGAATCGAGCTGATGTACTGACAGAAAAGTCCCATTTTTCGTCTTTTTCCGAATAAATCGTGCATCCTGTTTTTGATCTGAGCTGAAATATTCCATATGTCCATGAAAATTCCCAGCTAATTGCTGTAGATTCCCAACTCCAATCGGAAGGAATAGGGTATGGATTCGGGTCGATATCAGGTTTAGAAAGCCCCTTTATTGAACCTGAGAGATATATCCTTAAAGGGTTTTTAAGTAAAAATTGTTCCATATTAATATTGATGTTCAGATGTCCTGAATAGCTGTCATGTATTTTTAAGTGATTTACTGCATTGCGGTCTGCTGACAGGGAGATGGTTGATATTCTGACAAAGTTTTTATCCCGATTTGCCGGAAAACGATAATAGATGCCGGTTGAGCTTCGGTTAAAATTATAACCAAAAGCATCTGAGCGAAGAACTGTGTCGAGTTTTAGCAGTGAATTGTACCTGTCCCTCCATTCGATTTTTGCCGCGCTTCTAAAACTTTCTGTGTAATTGACGCCGTCCCTGTTTACAAATCGAGGCCCCGCTCCATCTGCCGCGAAAGAAATTAACAAGGGATACGCAATCCGGGTTACTGAAAGGTGAGGCGTAATGGAGATTCCAAGACTGGTATAAATATCGCTGCCCCAGGCAAATGCTTCCGATTGAGCGAAATCCGAGCTTAACGCGAAATAGGCGTTTTTAAAAATGAGCCCGGCGGCAAAGAGTCTAAAGTCTCTCTCCGGAAGAGGCGGAGGATCCGAAAACCACGAGGTTGGTTCTTTTGAAAGCAGAGTTTTTTCTGTATAAAACATTTCTGCCATCAGCCTTGTGTTTTTTGGAAACCTAAAATCGAGTCCTGCGGAAAGAGCCGGAGTAAATTCGTCCGTTTCTGTTTGAGCGGAGAAAAAGCTTTTTACAATCATGTTTGGAGTTATTTCCAAAAATGGGCTTGCGAGACGTAAATATACTTCGTCTTCTTTTGTGCTTGAAACTGCTGTCCGCAGGTCTGCGGAAGTGTTTGTGTGGTTATCGGTATATGGAGGAGAGCGAATCCACGGGCTTCGGATTCTTGCCGGGAGCCCTTCCTCGCTAAGAAGACCAAGCAATAAACGCGAGCCTGTTTCCTTGTGATACAAGCCCATGGTGTAGTGGGTTGCCGTTTTTTCAGAATCGCTCCAGGGTGAGTCGTTGCTTAGAATTTGTCCCCTCCATAGTAAATCCAGGGGAAGATAATGCAGAGTTGATTCAATCCTGTTTGTCAGAGTTTCCGATGTTGTTTTATCTTCCCACGACCCGCTCCAGAGGAGACCCCAGTTATAGACCTGTTCCGCATGAATAGCCGTATTGCAGAGAAGCAGCGCCGTAAAAAATAGTATTTTTTTCAT
>JGI24695J34938_10003015_pt1 | contig 12102 bp, 9 predicted proteins | sample TergutCo191P3_FD_34938 | JGI IMG/M metagenome (IMG submission 34938) | reverse complement strand
GGAATGTTTAAGGACGGCGTAAAGGTAGAATTCTATAATGTTAATATAGACGAAAACACACCGTTTGTCAGCGACGAATTTTCATTTAAGATTATTTTCTCGCGTGAAGCCACCTGGGCTGAAAAGGGAATGGGTGAAGACGGCGGAGGCGGCAGAGCTATTATGTTTCTGAAAAGGCTTCTGAATTTAAATTAATTTAAAAATACTCCTTTTTGCCCGGCGGCCCTTGCTGCCGGGTTTTTTTTTATCGTATGCTTAAAGATGTTATTATAAAGGCAGAGGCGCAAACTCTGCCATAGGCTAGAATGGCTCTGGCATTTTTTTAACAGCCGCTAGCTGGCATTTTTAACGCAGACCATAGACGCCTATGTCAGAGTTTGCGCCTCTGCCTGAATATTAATTTTATTAAGTATACGTTAAAGAAATATGTGGTAGCAGCTTTGGTAGTTGCTTGCGAGCTTGTTTGTGTGGTTCGTGGTCAAATATTTTTCACTTTTTTTTCGTTTTCGCTAAAGCAAAATGGCGATCTCATGCCATATATAGGTGGAGAATTTTTATGATTTTGAAGGTTCTCTGCCGGGCATCTTCTGACGCCTCGGGAAAATCATGAACGAGGTTACATCTATGAAAAAAGACACTTTTGTCTCCCCGCTTGAGGACTTTGCTTTCAAGCAAATTTTCGGCGAACGCAGGAACATCGACAATACGAGGGCTTTCTTAAAAACTGTCCTTAATATCCCCGGAGAGGAATATGCCGGGTTAATAGTAAAAAACCCGATTCTTAAGAGAATGTTCAGAAAGGAAAAATCAGGTGTTGTCGATATCAAACTAAAAGCTAAATCGGGAAAGTATTTCCACATTGAGCTGCAGGTAGAAAAAAGGAAAAACATGAAAAACAGGGTTCTGTATTACGGAGCCCGTCTCATAGGAGATCAGTTAAAATGGGGTGACGATTATAATAAACTGCATCATGTAGTAAGCATAGTAATATGCGACCATGTTTTATTGGGAGAAGAAAGTAAATATATAAATGTGTACGAGCTTAAAAATGATGAAAATCGAACCTTTACAGATTTTCTGAAAGTGGTTATCATTGAATTACCCAAACTGCCTGAGAACGGAGACGGACCGATATGGCCGTGGCTCAGATTTTTAAAATGTACAAAGAAGGAGGAATATGAAATGCTGGCAAAGAAATACCCGCAATTAAAGAAACCTATAAAATGCACAGAGAGAATGGGTTTGTTGGAATCAATAAGAGACTATCAATTTCATAGAAACCTCGCCAAGGTAGATGAGCGTATGCTGCATGAACAATGGAAAGAAGACGGCATCGCTGAAGGCAAAGCTGAAGAAAAACTTACCATTGCGCGTAACTTGCTTGCCAAAGGTTCAACAGCTGACTTTGTAAGCGAAATAACGGGGCTTTCTTTGGAAGAAATCGCAAAGCTTTGATTCTTTACGGACTTTCACGAGGGGGAAGGTCTTTATTTCCATAAAACAAAAACGCTGAAAAACTCATGGTCGTGGTCGATTTTAAGCATTTCGCCGAAACGATCTACGACGGCTGTAACGCTCTCAAGTCCAATGCCGCCGTTTTCTTTTTTTGTGCTTGCGAATTTTTCTCCGTCAAGTACAACTTCGCCGTTGAAGGTGTTGCGAACCATTAGGGTAAGCTGCTCTCCTTTGGGTTTAAGAACAAGTTTAATAATGCGGTTTCTGTCTTTGACGGGTTCGATCTTTTTACACGCCTCTACGGCATTTTCCAAAAGGTTTCCGATTACTATGCACATTTCATAATTGGGTACGGTAAAATCAGGCGGTATATCCATGGAAACGTTAAATTCGATATTTAATTCATTGCATTTTCTCGCATAATCGCAGATGAGGGAATTAATGACTGCATTGCTGCAAAAATTCGGCATTTCCTTTTGTTCCAATTGCTCGTTTAAACCGTTTAAATAATTTCCGCTTTCTTCTAAATTGCCTTTTTTTAGCATCTCCTGCGCAATTTTTAAATGAAATTTATAGTCATGTTTCATTATCCGCAATGCGTCGAATTGTTCATTCATTTTTTGATAATATTCACGTCCTGTAGATATAATTTTATACGCGAAACCAGCTTCGTACTTTCGTTTTGTTTTTTCATGCGTATTAATAATAGCATAACATAAAATGACAAAACTCCAGAGAATAAAGATCAGCGCAAAAAGATGCAGTGAATTTCCCTGCTCGTGAACTCTCCATAAAATAAAAATGGCTGTATGCGCCGCCAAAGTTGATATCATGTACAGCGTCCATTCTGATTTGCTGCCTCCCTCAAAAAACTTTTTTAAAAGCTGTTTGCCAAATTTAAACATTAATATGATATAAACGGTAAATACCAATATTACCGTTACCAGCATGAAAAAAAAGATTTCATTACTTCCGTAAGGAAAGAAAAATCCATACAACATACTGAAAAATAAAATGATTGCCAATGAAATAAAAATCTGAGAGAAGAGTATAAATATTTTATGTAAAACATGTCCTTTAAATAAAATAATTACCAAAGGTACATAAGCCCATCCGGGAGGAATTGGAAGTGTCGTAATATAGTCTGTGAAAAAATTAATCACAAGAAGCATCACTGTATATCCTGAATATATGGCTATAATAACAGGCATGGGAAGTTTACGCTGCAAGCAAATAATACATGAAATTAAACTTAAGACGACAGAGAAAAGCGACATCACAGATATTAATAATTCCCACAGCATGACCCCACCTTTTATTTACTTGAGCTTTGGAAAAACCTCACTTATCCTCTTCGAACACATGCGTAAAATATTGGCTGCTAAAGTCGTTGTAACTTCTTGATATGGGCGCTTTCCTGCCGCACCGGAATAAAATCTCTTTGCCGTGAATTTGTACAATAGCGTCCATATTTACAACAAAGGATCTGTGGCATTGAGCAAAGCGCTCATCTGCCATTAACTGCGGCAATATTTCGCTTAACGAAGTGAATATGATAATTTCGCTTCCGTCCAATAAACGAAAATATACGTTTTTATTAATAACTTCCACAAATGAAATTTCGTTAAAATGAACAAACCTGGAAATATTTCTTGTTTCAATTTTTATTCCTGCTGTATCTTTCCTTGATTCGTTGTTTTTTATCTCGTTTAATAATCTTTCAACATCATCCGCGTTAACAGGTTTTAATAAATAAAAGTATGCCTTTACCTGATACGATTCAACGCCGTATTCCCTGGAAGCTGTCAGAAAAACAATTTTACCTTTAAAATTGGACGCTCTTAATTTTTTTGCAAGCTCTATGCCGTTCATTTCCGGCATAATGATGTCGAGGAAGCAGACGTCAACTTTCATTCCATTTTTGATATATTCAAGAGCATCATTGGCTTTTTCAAAATACACTAAATTAGCTTCAAAATTGGCTTTTTTTATGGCGTTTTCAAGTTTCTGGGCTTCGTCCCATACATCGTCACAAATTAGAATGTTCATATCTGTCATTTTATCATAAAAAAGTACATATTATTAATGCTCTCTTTTACGTATTCCTGCATTTTGCGCTGTTATATATGCATTTTACGCCGTTTGGAGTGCATTCTACTCTGTTTCAAAATAAATCACTTTCATTCATTTTTTTCAATAATATAATTAAATTTGAAGCATTTTTTTTATTCTCCATAAATCGGGGCAAGGTGTATCGTGAGTAGTAAGATCATGGCCAATGAAGCCGCATCAGACGTCACACTTGATGTGGCTCAATATGAAATAATTCCCTCGGGTCCGGAAAAACCCGGCAAGAAACGGCGGAATGACGACAGGAATTCAATTTTTTCGATTGGTTTTAAACTTGTTTCGATCGTTACGCTGATTGTAATTGTTTCCCTTGGATCGATTACTGCCCTCGTTTCATGGCTTGTAAGGCAGGACCTGCAAATTGCGGCGGAAGATAATAATTTTGAAACAAACCGCAGATCTGCTCTGGAAGCCGAAGAAACGCTTGCAAAAATACGTTCCGATGCGCTTGTTTTTATACATACCATTAACTTACTGGAAAGTTCCCATCTGGCGCAGAGAAGCAGCGATTATTTTTTCAGGCAAAATCCGCGCGTTGCGTCAATATACTATTCGCACTTTTATGAAAACTCGCTTTACAAAAATGAAGAATTTTTTATTTCGCATGATGTGGACATATCCTTGGTTGATTCTTACAAAGAAAATAACGCTGATGTGTTACGGGAAGCGGAAACAGGAAAAATTATCGTTTTAAACGCGGCGCCTCATTTTACCATTCATCTTTTGGCAATATTTTTTCCGTGTGATACAGGAAGCGCAATTGTTTTATTTTCGCCCGAGAATTTAAATACTTCTTTTGGAACCGGCGTTAACAGATCATGGCTTATAAACAGCGAAGGTGACATTATTATTCACAGCGATATAGAAAATATCAGAAATGCGGTTAATGTATCAGATCATGAATATATACGCGATATTCTGGAAAGCCCGCAAAGAAACAGACAGGCGTTAGTTGAAACAGATGAAAGCGTAACGCAATTTTTGGCTTATACTAAATTGGCTGCAAGCGGCTGTATTGTAATTACAAGCATTGAATATAACAAGGTTTTTGAAGGAATCGAGGCAACAACAAGACGTAATATTTATCTTACAGTCGCGGTTTTAGCGCTTTCGATTATGTTTATCTGGTTTTTTGCAAAGAGCATTTCCATTCCGCTTAAAATTCTTGCAGCAGCAGCGCGTAAAATTGAAGGCGGCGAGTTTAACATAAACCTGAAACAAAAGGGAAGAGATGAAATCGGCGTTTTAACCGCGAGTTTTGAAAAGATGACTTCTGCGCTTCATATTTTCGGAAGATTTACAAACAAGGAAATTGCAATAAAAGCAATGCGTAATCAGATTAAACCAGGCGGTCTTCCAAAACACGCCACAGTTTTCTTTTCTGATATCCGCGGCTTTACCGCAAAGTCTGAAAATTTTACAAACATTTTCGGAGAAGACGCGTCAAACCGAATTGTTCACTGGTTAAACGAATATTTTACGCAGATGATCGATTGCGTAGAAAAAACAGGCGGCACAATTGACAAGTTCATCGGCGACGCTGTTATGGCGCATTGGGGAACTTCATACACAACCGGAAGCCCTGTAAAAGACGCAATCAACTGCGTTAAAGCCGCGCTTATGATGCGTAAGGCTCTTTACGAAATGAACAAGAACCGCAAAAAAGGCGATTTAAGCGATCCGCCGATTACGATTGGCTGCGGAATAAATACAGGTATTGTAACAGCAGGTCAATTGGGAAGCGATCAAAGAATGGAATATACAGTTATAGGCGATCCTGTAAATCTTGCGTCCCGTATTGAATCATTAACAAAGCCGCTTGGCGCGGATATTCTGATTTCTGAAAGCACGTATAATTTTGTGCGAAAATATTTTGTTACAGAAGAAATGCCTTCCGTAACTGTTAAGGGAAAGGAAAAACCGGTTCGCATATTTGCGGTTGTCGGACCTTCCGGCACAGATAAAGGACCGCAAACTCTTGCCGCAGTCAGAAAACTTCTTGGCATCGAAACTCCCAACCTTGAAAAAGTTGACATTAATGCCGATGAAAAAAAATATGATTTAGGTACCTCCAAGGGAGGAACTTAAAAAAATGACGACGGTAGAACGGGTAAAACCGCGTTATGTAGAGCCTGTTAAATCCGGTTTTCGTTTCCGTGATTTTCTTGTAATATTGTTTTGCCTTTTTATTTTTGGCTACAGCATAAATCTTTTTAGACTTGATTTATTTAATACGATTAATTTGCAGAATGTGGAACCTGTCGGAACCATTACAATAAAAAGCAACACTGTGCAAAGGCGCATAGCAGATCGCGTTATTTGGGACAGGCTGATAATTGAATCGCCCGTGTACCTCGGTGATTTAATACGCGTTGCAGAAATGTCATCCGCTACGCTTAATATCGAGGGGCAGCAGCTTGACATAGGAGAAAACACCCTTATACGCATTCAGCTTGCACCTAACGGTGAGGGCTTAAGGATAGAATTAAGCGAAGGAACTATCGGCGTTACTGTAACCGAAGAAAGCGTTAACCGCGGGTTTACGCCCCTTCAGCTGGATTTAAACGGGCGCGTTGTAGAAACTTCCGCCGGCACTTCCATCACCGCTTCTGCTTCCAACGACGGAACAGCCATTCAGGTAAACGAAGGAACTGTTACATTCATAGAAGGCAATACAAGCAGGGAAATAATACAGGGAGAACAGCTTGCGCTTAACAGTGAAGGTACGGTTGTTTTAGTGCCGTCGTTAACGGTAACACAGCCGCATTTTAACGCGCGTTACGAGAAAAATACGCAAGAGGGCGCCATGGTTTCCTTTGCATGGAATCGTGTTAATATGCAGCCCGATGATTTGGTGCGCCTTGAGATTGCAGCCGACAGAAATTTCAGCCGTGAAGTTTCTGTTTATAATTCTCTTGATTCTGCAAGAGCTTCACTGGAAAAAATGCTCAACACGGGGAACTGGAACTGGCGTTTTATTTTTGAAGAAGCAGTTCTTGTTTCGGGTCGGCTTACAGTATTTGAAAACGAAGAAGCGGTAGTTTTGCCGCCTGCACAGCCTTTAATTGCTGAAGTTCCTGCAGAAACTGTAACTGCCGATCCTGAACCGGAAGTTGAACCTGAGCCTCCCCCGCCGTTTGCCGTCCCCGGAAACCGGGTTCCTGCAAACAGGCAGGTTTTTGGCATTGAGCAATTCAGAAATCAAAGAAGCATTGTTTTTAGCTGGTCGCCTGTACAGGAGGCTAACGCTTATGTCATTACGCTGTTACAGCAAACTCCCCAGGGGAGAAGGCAGATAAACCGCTTAACTGTTTCCGGCACGAGATGGACGCTTACGGACATAAGCATGCTTGGACGTGGTACTTTTATCTGGCAGATAGAAGCTGTAAACAGAAACGCATTCGGCGAAATTATAAGGCACGGACAACCTGGCGAAAATTTATTTACTTTGGATATACCCGCTCCCCGCCCTGTTCAAATGGATAACCCCGGAGTGCTTTATGGTCAATAGGTTATCCTTAAAAACATTTTTGGCTGCCGTGCTTTTCTGTTTATTTTTACAGGTAACATTGCATGCGCAAAATGATAATCAGGTAAATTACCGCATAGATATTCGTTATATTCAGCGTCTTACATGGGCCGGAGACGAATATGCAATGCGTTATGAAGTGGTTATCGAAAGACAGGAAGGAAGAAGATTTAACAGTTTCCTTAGGGAATTTACAGAAGAAGAATTAATTGAAGTGTCTTTGCCTCCCGGAAATTACCGTTATCAGGTTATTCCGTATGATTTTTTAAACTCTCCAATTCCTGTAACCGAATGGACAGAATTCGAAGTATTAAGAGCGCCTGCGGCGGGTGCTGGTACCAGAGAAAGCGTTCCATCTGAGACAGTTCAGTTTATATTTCCGCAGGCATCTGATAAATTTGATTTTTTTCTCGGCGCTTCATGGGAACCTATTTTGCCTGTCTACAACGCGGATCTTTTTCCGGGCGAAAATATGTCGTTTGCAGGAGCTGCCCTCAAGTTTGCTTTTGTTTTCGGCAATCAGAATTATTTGAATCCCGGAGTAGAACTGGGCGTTTCCTGGAAAATGACAGATGAAGCGCATTTAATTACAGCCTCTCTTAATTTTATTGCCCAGGTTCGTTTACCTCCCTTGCGCACAGAAACATCCAGCCGGGCAGCGTTAAATTTCCGCGCGGGCTTTGGTATCTCTCTTTTAACTGATTCCCGGTTTGAGGAGTTGCCGGAAATAGGCACATTTCATTTTAATCTGGGAATATCTTTCCTTTTCCTTGTTACGCGAAATCTGTACTTTGAAATCGGCGCAGATTGCCCGCAGTTTGTTTCGGATAATCATCATGGTTATTTATATCCATGGATAGGTATAGGAGTCAGATTTTGATGAAGATAAAATTTCTTATACTGTTTTTCTTTGTTTTTATTAATTTGCCGTTGTTTGCGCAGGAGCAGGAACCGGAACAGTTACAGGAACAGGCACAACCGGAGCAGGAACAACCGCCTGCCGCTGTGTTTCTTATATCGCCGCCCGAAAGGGGAGAATTCTGGTTTAGCCCGAGCGCGGAGATTGCGCTTTACAGCAAGTACAGTTTTTCCTATGGGGCGGGGTTTTCCATGGCTTACGGAAAAAAAGTGTGCGTTGGGTTAAAGGCGGCATTTTTCTTTGATGAGCAGGAGGCGCTTAATGTGCTTGAACTGCATTTTCTTTTACGTCTGTATTTATCAAACGTAAACACAAGCAGCGGTCCATTTTTGCAATTAACAGGCGGTCCTGCCCTGTTTTTTGAACATTCAGGCGAAATAACGCTGCCCTCCGACTACGGATTATTTTCGATAGGGTTATGTTTTGGCTGGCGTTTTTTGCTTGGAAACGTCTTTTTTATTGAACCAAGTATCCGTGCAGGCTATCCATTCATTGTTGGAGGGTCTGTGTCAATAGGTTTAAGGTTTTAAAACTCTTTCTTGCTGTATTTTACGCAGTTTCGGGCGCATTTCGCTCTTTATTTAAGAAAAACAGGTTTATTTATATATTTTCTATAGTATAATTACTGTTACAGGGTCGGGCGTCCTGTAAAAGGTGCAATGAAACAATTACATATAAAGGTCTCCTCTTCTATTCTCATTTTTTCGGCGCTTGCGGCGATCTGTCTGCTTGCATTAACAAATTGTGAAAATCCGTTTATTGACGGAGCCCTTCAGCCTAAAAGAATAACCTTTAACAGTAACGGCGGCTCTCCCGTTCCCAATCAGATTGTTTACAGGGGAGCTGTAATTGTCAGGCCCGATGATCCCGTAAAGGACAATGAAGAATTTTTGGGCTGGTTTACAGATAATAATTATTTTTTAAATGAATGGGATTTTTCTATTGTCCCCGGAAGCGATTTAACGCTTTATGCAAAATGGACTGATTTTTATGCTACCGTAATTCCGGAAGTAAATATAAGTATTACGGTTCCAGTAAAAGGCGCGGTTCCCTGTGAAACAGCGGAGGTTTCCCCGGACAGTAATTTCACCGCGGGAGATATTTTATGGTATCCTACCAATAATCCGTTTCTTGGAGGAAATCAATATACAGCGACAGTTACGCTAAGGGCAGACTACCATTTTGTTTTTGCTCAAGCAGATTTTACAGCGACAGTTAACGAAATATTTGACGCTATAGTTCTAAGTAACACAGGATCGACAGTAACGCTTTCCGTTACTTTCCCGGCGACTTTGCTAAAAGATGTCGAAAGTATAACGATTGTAACTCAGCCTTCGAATATGAATTATCTTCACGATGACGCGCTTGATTTAAGCGGTCTTTCTGTCACGCTGGTTTATACGGACGGAACAAGCGATGTGAATATTACGCCTGTGAACTTTGGTCTTAAAGGGATTTATACAAGCGTCGCGAACGAAGCGACTTTAAATTATTCATCGGCGTATAACAATCAGCCTATAACAATTACAGCAGGCGGCATGAGCGCGCAGACAAGCGCCAATTTAACAATTGCTCTTAGACCTATTACATTTGTCTCTCTTACAATACCGGTTCCGGTTGTCGGACAAGCGCCCGGTACTATGGCAAATTACAGCGGAAATTTTTCCGCAAGTAATATAACATGGAACCCCGCGGTAGCAGACAGATTTTTGGGAAGCGCCGTGTATACCGCTTCTGTTACATTGACAGTTAACGAAAACTATACTTTTACAGGCGGGCTTGCGACAGCGACAATTAACGGACAGAACGCGGAAATTGCAAATAACGGCGATACAGCAATTCTTTCTTACACTTTCCCGCCGACAGGCGGCAAGTCTGTTATAGGAATTGCAATTACATCCATGCCTTCAAATTTAGCATATATCCACGGACAAGCTCTTGATTTATCCGGGTTAAGCGTTACGCTAACCTACAACGATGAAACAACGCAAGTTGTGCCTCTCTCGCAGTTTGACGCGAATAATATTGCGACTTCTCCCGCATCAGGCACGCCAATGCAAAGATTGTCACATAACGACATTCCTGTGTCGGTAATCTGGAATAATAGCTCGGCTATACGCACAACTACAAATACTCTGGAAATTAACAGAAAAACAATTACAATTACAAACGTTAAAGCCGTTAACCGCCCATTTAACAACACAACATCTGTCGATCTCACAGACGGAACCTTAAATGGCGTTGAAACATTCGATGAAGGAAACGTCGGGTTTACTCTTGGAACAGGAGTAATAGAGACAGCCGATATTGGAGACAATAAACAGGTTACAACCAATATTTCTTTAACGGGAACAAGAGCGTCAAATTATACTCTAACCCAACTCTCTCCCTCCGATGTTACTGTAAATATTATAAATCAGCAGATTACAGCCGCAGCTGTTTTTGTAGCGGCTCCCGCAGCTAACATGGAGCCGTCTCCTGTTGTTTTTTCCAACGGGCATTTTTCTGCTTTGGCTTCCTGGCTTAGAAACGGTAATACATTCAGCGGAGAATTTTTAAGCGGCAATAATTATACGGCAATTGTAACTTTAGAAGCAAACGCAAATTTTGTTTTCGCGGATAATATAGCAAATGTAAGCATTAACGACGTTCCAGATTCTACAAGTATTGTAAGCAATTCTGGTTCTATTCTTGTGCTGTCACGAGTATTTCCAACGGCTGCCAAAGCTGTTACGAGTATTGCGATTAACACACAGCCTTCCAATAATAATTACACGCATGGAGATGCTCTTAACTTAACAGGTCTTTCCGTAACATTAACTTACAATGATTCTACAACGGAGCTTGTAGCGCTTGCGGATTTTGCTTCTAAAAACATTACTACAACGCCTGCCGCAGGCGCTGCGTTATCAAGAACGGATCATAATCACGCGTCTATTATCGTAATTTACAATAACAGCGCGATTCGCGCTTCCGCAAATCCATTGAGCATAACAAAAGCAGCCGGAGCCGCAGTTACATCGCAAAATCCAACGCATGTAAGCGGTAATTCATACACAGCCTCACCTCCAGCAGTTCCTTCAACAGAACAGAATATTGAGTATGCAATCAGCACAAACGCGAGCGCCGCTCTTTCGGAACTATCATGGCAGACAAGCCCGAATTTTAATATTATGCCTGTAACAGCAGTAACATATTATTGGTATGCCCGCACTGCGGAAAATAACGATTACTTCGCAGGTACGCACTCAAGAAGCGCCGAAGGAATTACTTTCTTCACAGTTACATTTAACTCAGACGGCGGCTCATTTACGCCTTCTGTGCAGATTGTACGAAGCGGACAGCTTGCGACAGCGCCAGTCTCCAACCCAACAAGAGCGGGTTTTGGTTTTTACGGCTGGCTAAACGCAGCTGCCGCGTGGAGCTTTGCAGCCAACACCGTGACGGCAAATGTTACACTGACTGCTGACTGGAAAGCAAACCAGATTTTCAGTATCGGCTTTGACATGATTACCGATAATGCTCCGGATATTCCTACAGGCTTGAGTTTCTCCCGTTCAGGAGCTGCGGGTTTTGGTACAGGTATTACAATTGAGCTTCCCGCGCTTCCTGCAGGTCAAACATATACAAATATAATGTGGGAACACAATGGTCATAATTTGGGAAATACAACCACTCTTGAACTTGACAATGATGACATTCGGGTAAACCTTGTCGGAAATAATAAAACACTTTCTCTTTTGGTTTTTGTAAACGGAGTGCCGTACAGCAAGAATGTAACGTTTAACGTGGTACCATAATATGAAGAAACAAATTGTGTTGTTCGTGGTAAGTCTCTTTTTACTTTCTTCCTGTCTTGAAGACGCACAATTGTCGGAAGGATTAGTATTACCTGAAATAGAAACAGAACTGGAAGAAGGTAAGGGAGCGCTTTCGATTCATATCGACGAGATTTCTTCGCGTACTATTTTGCCGCAGAATACAGACTGGTCTTCTTTTACGGGAGATTTTAGAATAGAAATTTCCGGGTTGACTCCGATTTTACGCGGCATATAAATAATTTATCTGC
>JGI24695J34938_10003014_pt1 | contig 12104 bp, 8 predicted proteins | sample TergutCo191P3_FD_34938 | JGI IMG/M metagenome (IMG submission 34938) | reverse complement strand
ATTATATTGCTAAGGCAGAAGAGTTTGGTACTCACTACCCCGAAGAACCCATGGCGCCGGATTTTCTATATAAGGCAGGTTTGTTGGCAATGACCGTTGCCAAGACTTCGCAAAGTAGTGACGAAACAGCTGTGTACACCCTAAAAGCACTCACCCTTTTTGATGACATTCAAAGAATTTATCCTGACTTTAATGGTATCAAGAATTGTATCATCAACAAAGGGATGATTTATGATGACATTCTTCATGATTATGAAAATGCTGAAATCTTTTATAGAGAGTTTATTGCAAGATATCCTACAGATACTTTAGCCATTAACATAGAATCTTATCTTCCCTATCTTGGAAAAACTCCGGAGGAGATCATTTCGGAATTAGGGCAATAAGAAATCTATCCCGAATAAATAAAGTTGTTATGGTTTTGACTATGTTCAAGACCTTAAATGACAATTTGAACCATAGTATTTTTTTTTTTGTTCTTTTGCCGCTTTAAAATCCAATCTATAAACATATAACATTATGCCAAAAATTTCCAACAAAGGGATAGCCATGCCCCCCTCCCCAATTCGTAAATTAGTTCCTTTTGCAGATGCAGCTAAACAACGCGGAATGAAAGTTTTTCATTTAAATATAGGACAACCCGATATTGAAACGCCACAATGCGCCTTAGATGCCGTGAAAAACAACAGTTTAAAAGTAATTGAATACAGCCACTCGGCAGGCAATTTGAGCTATCGTAAAAAGTTGGTGGAATACTACAAAAGCGTGGGAATTGAACTTACCCCCGACGAAATTATCATCACCAACGGCGGCTCGGAAGCCATCCTGTTTGCTTTCAACACTTGCTTGGATAATGATGATGAGGTGATTATACCTGAACCATTTTACGCCAACTATAACGGCTTCGCCATCTCTTGCGGCGTAAAGGTAAAACCCATTGTTTCTTCTATTAAAACCGGCTTCGCACTCCCTGAAATTGAGGAGTTTGAGAAGATTATTACGCCTAAAACAAAAGCGATCATGATTTGCAACCCAAACAATCCTACCGGATATTTGTATTCGAAAGAGGAGATTGAAAAATTGGGAGCTTTAGCAAAAAAACACGATCTTTATCTCTTTGCCGATGAGGTATATAGAGAGTTTTGCTACGATGGCGCCAAACATTTCTCGGTGATGGATCTTAAAGATATTGACCAACACGTGGTATTGATGGATTCCGTTTCTAAACGCTACAGCGCGTGTGGTGTGCGCGTGGGAGCCTTTATCTCTAAAAACAAAGAGGTTATGACTACTGCCATGAAGTTTGCACAAGCACGGTTAAGTCCCCCCACCTACGGACAAATTCTTGGAGAAGCCGCCTGCGAAACCCCGCAATCCTATTTCAACGAAGTGGTTCGCGATTATGTAGCCCGTCGGAATTGCGTTGTGGAAGCTATCAACAAGATGCCCGGTTGCTTCTGTCCCAACCCTAAAGGCGCTTTCTACGCCGTTGCCAGCCTTCCCATTGACGATGCCGACAAGTTCTGTCAATGGCTGTTAGAATCGTTCAACCTCAACGGTAAAACCGTTATGTTGGCGCCTGCCACCGGCTTCTATTCCTACCCTGCCCCAGTGAAAAACGAAGTACGCATTAGTTACGTACTAAATGTGAATGATTTGCAAGGCGCAATGGAATGTCTGGCAGAAGCGGTGAAGGTTTACCCGGGACGAGTTGACAATTTATAAACTCTTTGCTCGAAGTTCTTCCATATCAGTTGCTACTAGCATTCCCATAGGAATATCAAATACTGTTCTTGCGCCGGTTTCTCCTTCTAAGGATAAGCGGTGGGCAGCGCGGGCGTAGGCAACCATCACATTTGCAGTAAATTCTGGATTGCTGTCTAATTGCAGAGAGAACTCTATGCGCTGTTGGTGCTCCTCTTTTCCGGTGGTTCCTGTGCGAAAAACAAAGCCGCCGTGTGGCATTTGCTGATGTCCTGCGTTAAACTGCTCTTCCGATATAAAATGAACGAAAGTATCGTAATCGCTAAAGTAGTTGGGCATTGTTTTGATAGTCTGCTCAATGTAGTCCAAATCTGCGTTGGCTTCAGCCACAACAAAGCAGTCGCGGAGATGCTTTTGACGGGGGGACAGTGTTGGGTTGGAGCAGCTTCGCACGGCGGCAACTGCGCTCTCAATGGGAATGGTGTATTGTGCGGCAAATTTCACGCCTTTTATGCGCCGTATGGCATCAGAGTGCCCCTGACTGACGCCTCTGCCCCAAAAAGTATAGTCGCAGCCTTTGGGCAGGCACGCCATGCCCAACACGCGCATGAGGGAAAACAAGCCCGGATCCCAACCCGTAGAGATAATGCTGATTTTCTTCGATTTTCGGGCGGCTTCATCCACCATTTTAAAATATTCAGGAATTTTCGCATGATTATCGAAACTGTCTATGCAATTATATAGAGATGCAAAATAAGGCGCCTGTTCCATTAAATCGGTGGCAGAACCTCCACAGAGCATCATCACATCAATAGCATGGATGTGCTTTTCAGCCTCTTCTATCTTATTAACTTTAACTCCGGCGAAGGCTGTTTTTATCGTGTTGGGGTCTCTGCGCGTGAAAATCGCCACAAGCTCCATATCTTCATTTTGACTTATGGCATATTCTACGCCACGTCCCACGTTGCCATAACCTGCTATGGCTAATCTGATTTTTGACATAATTTAGTGATATTATTCTATAAATGATGGCGAAAATATAAAAAATAGACATCTTTCTGCCTTAATGAATCACTTTACAAGTTACCCCTCTTTTTTCTATATCTTCTTTAATCATCTCCAATTGTTTTTTTTGTTGCAAGTTAACTGTAACTAAAACCATAACATGTCCCACGGGTACAGAAGTAATTGAGCGTTCGTGAACAATATCTTGAATGTTGGCTTTAAATTTTTCAAAAACGGCTATTATATTTTGCAGTTCTCCGGCTTGGTCCGGAACAACCACTCGAATGGTGGTGCGAAGTCCTTCCAGATACATTCCTTGATCAATGATTTGCTGCAGCAGGCTCATATTCACGTTTCCGCCGCTAATCACGGGGACAACATGGTCTCCCAACTGCGTTTTGCGCGTTATGGCGGCAGCGAGTGCAGCGGCGCCCGAAGGCTCAACGAGCAACTTTCCACGTTGCAGCATCAAATAGGCGGCATGGGCAATTTCGTCGTCGCTCACTGTAATCAGTTCATCCACATATTCTTCAATGATTTTAAATGTTAAATCACCCGGTCGTTTCACGGCAATCCCGTCGGCGATGGAAATTGCAGAAGCGAGGGTGATAATTTCTCCTTTTTCATGAGATGCTAACATGGAAGCAGTGTTTTCGGCTTCAACGCCAATAATTCTAATGGAAGGCTTCATCTCTTTCATGGCAATGGCAATTCCGCTAATCAATCCGCCGCCACCGATAGGAACAAGAACGGTATCTACATCAGGACATTGCATGAAGATTTCCAACCCCACCGTTCCCTGTCCTGCAATAATTTCAGGATCGTTAAAAGGATGAATATAAGTAGCATTGTGCGTTTTGCAGTACTCTTGCGAGGCGGAGTAAGCATCATCAAACGAATCACCTGCAAAAATGACATCGGCTCCGTAAGCACGCGTGGCATTAGCTTTTGTGGGCGGCGTAAAGGTGGGCATGAAAATGGTGCTTTTTAATCCCAACTTGGTAGCGGAAAACGCAACACCCTGCGCATGGTTGCCGGCAGAAGCCGCTACTACCGGACGTGCTCTCTCCTCTTCCGTCAAGTGTGAAATTTTGTTAAAAGCGCCCCGCACTTTGAAGGAACCGGTAGTTTGCAAGTTCTCTAACTTCATCAAAATGTTAGTCCCTGCCAACTTCGAAAATGTTTTTGTTGACATCAAAGGGGTGCTCTTAATCGTATCGCGCATGCCTTGTTGGGCGGCGATAATGTCGGCGTATTTTATCATAGAGGTATGGGTGTATGGGTGTAATTTTAATTGTTAATTGTTAATTGTTTGAGATACAAGCTCAGTATCAGTCTCTGCTTCAGGAGTATAGCCGTAGGCAGGGCATTTGTGAGCGGTGTAACATGAAGTGGCAATGCATGCAAGCATTACAATACATAATAAGGTCATAATGATACGTTTCATACTTTTATGGTTTTAATGATTAATTTCTAATTTCTAATTTTTAATTCCTAATTTCCCCCAATATCACCCTCACAATCTCAAGTATTGCCTCTGGTTGCGCAAACTGTTTTATTTTTTGTGCCATTGTCTCCGATTTTTCAGGTTCGTTCATCAACAGGAGCAGCGTTTCATACAATTTTTCCTTCACTTCTTTATCGGGTAGCAGAATGGCGGCGCCCGCATCTGAAAGTTGGCGGGCATTGGCAGTTTGGTGGTCTTCTGCGGCGGTAGGTAGCGGAACGAGTATGGTGGGAAGCCCCACAATGGCAAGTTCAGCAATGGCAAGCGCACCGGCGCGAGAAACAATAAAGTCGGCTACACTGTATGCCAAATCCATACGCTTGATAAAAGGGAAAATTTTTATATTTTGCGACATTAAATCAGATATTTGCGCCTCGTTGGCATGGTAAAACAGTTCGCCTGTTTGCCATAAAAATTGGCAATCTATTTTTTTAAACTCATTAATATATGTTAAAACAGCCTGATTGATTGTTCTTGCGCCCTGACTTCCGCCAATGATTAAAACTGTTTTTTTATTTTTATCAAGTTTAAAGAACGAGAATGCTTCTTCTAATTTGGGTTTGAAGTTAATGATTTCGGAGCGCACAGGATTTCCCGTTTTCACTATTTTATTTTTAGGAAAGAAGCGTTCCAAGCCATTGTATGCCACACAAATTTTTGCTACTTTTTCAGAGAGCCATTTGTTTGTTTTTCCCGGATAGGAATTTTGTTCTTGAATGACAGTCGGTATCTTCAATGCCTGCGCCGCACGCAACGCCGGACCGCTAGCGTAGCCTCCCACGCCAATCACAACATCAGGTTTGAATTTGAGCATCGTTTGCCGGGCTTTACGCATTGTTTTTAGCAACACAAACGGAAGTTTAACATTGCTTTTGATGCCACTCCACGACATATCTCTGCGGATGCCGAAGACATCCAGACCTACAATATTAAAGCCTGCTTCCGGCACACGGGTCATCTCCATCTTTCCGTTTGCGCCAATAAACAGAATTTCTGCCTCGGAAATCTCTTTTTTTAATTGGTGGGCAATAGCTAATGCGGGGAAAATGTGCCCACCGGTGCCGCCTCCTGAAATAACAAAACGTTTCATATTATTCATCTATTTTTTTGAAATTCTTTCTTGCAAACCTTTAAATATCACAAAGGAAACAGGTACAAACAACAATCCTAAAATAGTTGAAATGAGAAAACCACCAGCGGCAGAGATGCCAATGGAGATATTTTCAGCCGCCCCTGCACCGCTTTCCATTAATGCTGCTAAAATGAAAAATACCAACATAAAGCTCAAGGCAAATACAAACATTTGTTGTCCACCCGACTTAAGTTCGTCGCGTGTCATTCCTGAATATTCATAGGTAAACCCTGTAGGCAACTCTTGCGCTGCAATTGCTGCGGCATTCATTGCTTGACAGGTGCTGTACCCCTCCTGTGGCGTAATATTGATTGTCGTGCAGGGAAACATATTGTATCGCTTAATCAGGTCGGAGCCATAAACGGTTTTTAGGGTAACCATCTCATACTGTGGCACATTTACGATGTAGATACGTGCATAGTTTTGAATAAATGTTTCATTGTGAATGGGGTTATCGCTGCGGTTTAGAACATTCACTGCAGCCATGTCGGGATCGGTAGCCAACGAAAAAAACACCTGAATGGTGGCGCTACCATCGTTGTTAGCAGAAGAAACCATGTAGGTCTTTCCCTCTACGCCGTTAATTTTCTCTTCCAAAGGTGCGATAATAGAGTTGAGCACCACATCGGCATTAGCGCCCGGATAGCTTGCAGAAACCTCAACGGTGGGCGGCGCAATATCCTGAAATTGTTGAATGGGCAAAGAAGTAAGCCCCACCAAACCCATAATCACAATAACAATAGAAATTACTGTAGAGAGAACGGGGTGATTTATGAAGGTTTGGAGCATAGAATATTATATTTTAAGAGTTAAAAAATTAAAATTTAAAGATTTAAGACTTTAAAAAATAATAATTTAAAAAATCAGGCACAAAAATAGAGTTTTTTTATTATGGTTTAAAAACTCATATATAGAAATCAATAAATGGCATCCTCAAAACATAGAAGTAGCAGATAGGGCAGGGTGAAATTAAAAAAAACGTGATACATTGTGGCGAGGGGTTGCCCGAAATACCGCTTTCAGTTTCAGCAAGTTATTTAGATTTTTGTCAATACATTTCAGTAGTTTCTTTGATTTTTTCCACACAAATGTCCATTATCTCAACTCCGTAATCTGCCCCTTCAGCATTGCAATCTTGGTTTCCGCGTCGGCTTGTTTTTTGCGCTCAGCGGCAACTACTTGCTCCGGTGCACCTGCCACAAATTTTTCGTTCGACAGTTTGTTTAGCACCGATTTCAAAAAACCTTCCTGATAATTCAGCTCGGCTTCCAATTTGGCAATTTCTTCTTCAACATTGATGGATACAGGCACAGAAAATTCGGTTGTGCCAACTAAATAAGAGATTGTATTTGAAGGTTTTTCGTCCGTAATTTTTATCTCCGAAACATTGCCCAATTTCTTTATTACCTCATCATAATATTTATTATATTCACCTTTTACATAAAGAATAATGCTTTCTTTTGGCGAAATATTTTTTGAAGCGCGAACATTTCGAATGTTTGTGATTACTTCCTTAATTTTTTCAAAATCAGAAATAATAATATCTTGGTTTTCAACAGTTTTAAATTTAGTTTTTGAGAACATTATGCTTTGGCATTGATAAGATTCTTCAGGAATAGTTGGTACACACTCGTGTAATGACTTTAATAATTCTGATAGTTCTTTATAAAGTTCTTCGGTAATAAAGGGCATAAATGGGTGTAATAATTTTAATAATTCCATAAATGCAAGAAGTGTCATCTTGTAAGTTGACACAAATACAGGTTTACCAAATTCAGGTTTTATTATTTCCAAATACCACGCACAAAAATCGTCCCAAAATAATTTGTAAATTAACATCAATGCATCTGATAATCTGTATTTTGACAACAAATCTTCAACTTCAATTTTGGTTTTTTGTAATAGAGTGCCAAAGCATTTTATAGCAAGAAAATCTGATTCTGACATTTTATCAGATTTGTCTATTTCCCAACCTTTTACAAGTCGTAACGCATTCCAAATCTTATTGTTAAAATTCCGACCCTGTTCGCAAAGGGCTTCGTCGAAAGGGAGGTCATTTCCAGCAGGCGAAGAAAGCAACATGCCCATTCGCACGCCGTCTGCGCCGTATTTGTTCATCAACTCTATTGGATCAGGGGAATTGCCGAGCGATTTACTCATTTTCCGTCCGATTTTATCGCGTACAATACCCGTAAAATACACATTCTTAAAACATTCTTTTCCGCGATACTCGTAACCCGACATAATCATGCGCGCCACCCAAAAGAAAATAATTTCGGGTGCAGTTACCAAATCATTGGTAGGGTAATAGTATTTAATATCTTTATTGTCAGGATTATTTATGCCGTCGAATACCGATATGGGCCACAGCCACGACGAGAACCACGTGTCGAGGCAATCCTCGTCCTGCCGCAAATCTTCAATTGACAATGAATAATTGACCATTGACAATGCTTTTTTGTAGGCTTCTTCTTTGGTTTGTGCAACTACAAAACCGCCCTGCGGCAAATACCACGCCGGTATTTGATGTCCCCACCAAAGTTGGCGGCTAATGCACCAGTCTTTAATGTTTTCCATCCAATGACGGTAGGTGTTTTTAAGTTTTTCAGGGTAGAATTTAATGGTATCATTCTCAACGGCATCAATGGCAGGTTTTGCCAAATCTTCCATTTTCAAGAACCACTGCATTGAAAGTTTCGGCTCAATAGGCACATCAGTACGTTCCGAAAAGCCCACTTTGTTGGTGTAGGGTTCAATTTTTTCCAAAAGCTCTGCTGCCTCCAAATCTTTTTCAATTTTTTTACGGCAATCAAACCTGTCCATTCCGGCGTACATGGCGCCGTTGTCGTTCAACGTGCCGTTATCGTTGAAAATATCGATGGATAGAAGATGATATTTTTCGCCCAGCATATAGTCGTTGATGTCATGCGCAGGTGTAACTTTGAGGCATCCCGTACCAAATTCCATATCTACATATTCGTCTTCAATCACAGGAATTTCGCGGTTGATGATCGGAACAAGCACCCGTTTTCCTTTCAAATGCGCCGTTTTAGGATTGTTGGGATTAATGCACATTGCCGTATCACCAAAAATGGTTTCGGGACGGGTGGTAGCAACGATGGCAAAACCGTTTTCTCCCACAATTTTATATTTCAAATAATACAATTTGCCTTGTTGTTCCTTGTGATTAACCTCTTCGTCAGAAAGTGCGGTTAATGCTTTGGGATCCCAGTTTACCATTCGCACACCGCGATAAATTAACCCTTTTTCATACAAATCACAAAAAACTTTGATAACGCTTTGAGAACGTTTTTCGTCCATCGTGAAACAGGTTCTGTTCCAATCGCAGGAAGCGCCAAGTTTTTTGAGTTGTTCAAGGATAATGCCGCCGTGTTTGTGCGTCCATTCCCAAGCATGTTTGAGAAATTCCTCACGTGTAAGGTCTGACTTGTTGATGCCCTCAGCCGCGAGTTTAGCAACTACCTTTGCCTCAGTGGCAATGCTTGCATGATCAGTACCCGGCACCCAGCAGGCGTTTTTGCCCTGCATGCGCGCCCTGCGCACCAACACATCCTGTATTGTATTGTTCAGCATGTGTCCCATGTGCAACACCCCCGTAACGTTAGGCGGCGGGATCACTATAGTGTAAGGTTCGCGTTCATCTGGCGTAGAGGCAAAGAATTGATGCTCTTCCCAAAATTTATACCACTTGTTTTCAATCTCTTTGGGGTCGTACTTTGTAGAAATTTCCATCGGTTAACTGTTTTTTTAAATAGGGGGGCAAAAATAACAGAAAAGTAAAATAAAAATTAGCTTCTTTCACTCAACTCCAACCACCGCATGGTCTTCTCATCAATCTCCTCCGAAAACTGCTGGTAGGCAACGCTCCACTCATTGAGTTCCTGCGCCGCACCCACTCCACTATTCATTTTCTGCAATAATGTTTCTTTCTCCCTTTCCAACTTTGGAATCTCTACCTCTAACAGTTCCAACTCTTTACGTTCTTTCCAGGTGAGAGGTGAGGAATGAGAGGTGAGAGGTGAGGAAGGAGAGGTGAGAGATGCTTCGTCCTTTCGCGCTTTCGTGGTTTCGTGCTTTCGGCGTTCCGCTTTCTGCTTCTCCACCCTATATTCCGTATAGTTTCCATAGAAGTCCTTCACTTTTCCATTTCCTTCAAACACAAAAAGATGATCCACCAATTTGTTCATAAACCAGCGGTCGTGCGACACTACCAAAATACATCCCTGATAATGCGTTAGAAAATCTTCCAGCAGGTTGAGTGTGTCTATATCAAAATCGTTGGTAGGTTCATCAAGGATGAGAAAATTAGGATTTTTTAAGAGTGTAATGAGGAGGCTCAGTTTTCGTTTTTCGCCGCCGCTCAAATCTTCGTAATAGGTATATTGCTGTTCATATTTGAATCCAAAATAGTTCAGGAATTGCGAAGCGCCCACATAGTTGCCATTTTCCAAACGAATCACTTCGGCGTGTTCTTTTACAATGTCAATCACACGTTTGTTGCCTTTCACGGGGAGTCCATCTTGCGCAAAGTAGCCAAACTGAATGGTTTGTCCGGGCACAATTCTTCCTGCGTCGGGCAAGATTTCATTCACCAACAATTTCAACAATGTTGTTTTCCCTGTACCGTTCTTGCCCACGATGCCGCACTTTTCACCTTTTTTAAAAGTGTAGGAAAAATCATCCAATATCAGTTTGTCAGGATAGGAAAAATCTATATTGTTAATTTCCAATATTTTATTTCCAAGTCGTTCCGTACGTACATGGAAGCCGTCGGCTTGTTTCTCCACTCTGCGCGTGGCGTTTTCTTTCAAATCCTCAAATGCGTTGATACGCGCTTTGGCTTTGGTGGTGCGCGCAGAAGGAGAGGTGTGCACCCACTCCAACTCTTTGTAGTACAACTGCTTTATTTTCTCCAATTCTGCACTTTCGTTAGCCATGCGTTCCGCTTTTTTCTCTAAATAATAATCATACTTGCCTTTATATTGATACAGTTTTTGATTATCCAATTCAATAATATTATTACACACCTGGTCTAAAAAATAGCGGTCGTGTGTAACCATCAATAATGTTGTGTTTGAAGTAGATAGATATTCTTCCAACCATTCAATCATATCAATATCCAAGTGGTTGGTGGGTTCATCCAAAATCAGCAAATCGGTGTCGGAGATGAGGGTTTTGGCGAGGGCGGTTTTCTTTCGCTGTCCCCCCGATAACTCACTAACATTCTTAAAAATATCGTCGATGCCAAAACGGGAAAGAATCTCTTTCACTCTGCTTTCCAAGTCCCAGGCATGCAGGCGTTCCATTTCGGAAAGTGCGTGTTCAAAGCGTACCAAATTCTCTTGATTCTCATTCCTTTTCACTAACGACAGAGCCGTTTCATATTCTTTCACCACCTTAATGGCAGGCGAATTGGAATCGAAAATCACATCCATCACCGAATAGTTGTCTGCCACTGTTTCCAGTTGTGGCAGATAAGAAACGGTGATGTTATTTCTCACTGTAACTTTTCCTGAATCAGGAAAATCCAATCCTGTAATGATATTCAGCAAGGAGGATTTTCCGGCGCCATTTCGAGCAATCAGCGCTGTTTTCTGTCCTTTCTCAATGCCAAAGGTAATATCCTCGAAAAGCAACTTTTCGCCAAAGGATTTTGTCAGTTTTTCTACGGTAAGGTAATTCAAAATAGTGGTTAGTGGTTAATGATGTTTTTCTGCCAACTCCTCCAGCACTTCTTCCGCACGCTTCAACGCCAAATCAATATGAGGACAAATGTTTTCTCTTCCAATCTGGTCGGCAAAGCCTGAGTTTACCAATACTTCGTTTACCCGTTCGTTTATGCCTGACAGTATAATAAATATTTTTGAGTTTTTGGAAAGGCGGTACAAGCTACGCAGGTTGTATAAGCCAGTAGAGTCGATGAATGGGACTTTACGCATACGGATAATGCGGATTTTGGGTTTTTCGTGCGTGCTGTCCATTTCTTCTTCTAATTTGTTGGCAATACCAAAGAAGAATGGACCTTCTATTTCGTACATTTCTACGCCTTTGGGCAGGGTTATTTTTTCGTTTTGAGATTTGATTTCAGTTTCGGTATTCATGTCGTATTCATCACGAATGACAGATATGGATGAAGTTTCAGCAACGCGTTTCATGAATAGGAATGTTGCTAAAATCAAACCAAATTCTATGGCAACGGTTAAGTCAAAAATTACAGTTAAAAAGAATGTTAATAATAACACCAGCACATCGTAAAACGGATTTTTCAATAGCGATTTAAAGGTGCGCCACTCACTCATGTTATAGGATACCACAATAAGGATTGCCGCCAAGGTTGCCATTGGGATATATTGGGTCAAGTTTCCCAAAAACAGCAAGATCACCAATAACACTACCGCGTGAACCATTCCTGACACAGGTGATCTTCCGCCGTTGTTGATGTTTGTCATAGTGCGGGCAATGGCGCCGGTAGCAGGGATACCCCCAAACAGAGGTGTGATCAGGTTGGCAACACCCTGCGCCATGAGTTCGGTGTTAGAATTGTGCTTTTCGCCAATCACACCGTCGGCAACGGTTGCCGAAAGCAGGCTCTCGATGGCGCCCAGCATGGCAATGGAAAACGCCGCCGGCAGCAGCATTTGAATGGTTTTGAAGTCAATTACCGGCGTAACGGGCTTTGGAAGCGAGGGGTCTATCGTGTAGCGGTTGCCGATGGTTTCCACCGGCACACCAAAC
>JGI24695J34938_10003013_pt1 | contig 12111 bp, 10 predicted proteins | sample TergutCo191P3_FD_34938 | JGI IMG/M metagenome (IMG submission 34938) | reverse complement strand
TAGCTAACAGGTATTTCTTGGGTTTAAGACTAGATATCTTAGCGCGAGTTCGTGAGGTTCGAGTGGTTTGTGGTTAAAAATTCTCCCTTTGTTCGTGGTTAAAACTCTTCTCTCAAAATTATTTTTAGGTTATTATATCTTTAATGGAACCCAAAGCAGAAAGCCGCAGTTTTAAACTCACAGATTTTGAAGGTCCCCTCGATCTCCTGCTTTATATGATCCGCAAGAACGAGATAAACATCTACGACATTCCAATCGCGCAAATAACCGAACAGTACATAAGCTATCTCCGGGACGCGGAAACTATGGAATTGGAAGATTTAACAAGCTTTCACACGATGGCGGCAACATTACTTTATATTAAAAGCAGAACCCTGCTTCCAACCCAAATTGACGACGACTTTGGCGAAGACCCAAGGGCTGAACTTGTGGAACGTTTAATTGAGTATCAAAAATACAAAAAACTTTCCGAGCTAATGGAAGATAAAGAAAGAGAAAATGAATGGGTAATAGAGCGCAAAAGACTCCAACATAATTTACCTTTCGCGGATGACGATATGTGGGAAAAAGTCGATATCTGGGATCTTCTAAAATCATTTACTAATTTGACGATAAATCTTCCAACAGAGCGAATTATCGACCTGTACGAAGAAGTCTCTGTAAACGAAAAAACTACGCTGCTAATGGAAAAACTGGAAAACAAGGGCGAATGCAGATTTACAGAACTGATAATCCGAGCGGGCGCGCTTGACGTTGTATGCGCGTTCCTCGCGGTACTGGAAGCGGCGAAATTACGCATGATTGTGATATTCCAACACCGCCTTTTTGGAGATATATTAATCAGAGGACAGACAACACCGGGAGAAGACAGTGACTGATAATATCGAAAAAGAAAGCGCGCTTGTAGAAGCGATTCTTTACATGGAAGGCGAGCCGATTGACGAAGGCGGCATTGAGCGGATAAGCGGTCTTTCTAAAGAAACAATAAGCGCCGCTCTTGAAAACATTAAAGAGCGTTACGCGTCATCTGACTGCGGGCTTGAGTTAAGCAGTATGGGCGGTGGCATTGTAATTACTGTAAAACGCGGGCTCTGGGATAATCTAAAAGAGCGTTACGGCAAAAAAAATGAGGGAAAAATTTCCCGCGCCGCCATGGAAACGCTCGCGATAGTCGCGTACTCCCAGCCTGTGACAAGAGCGGAAATAGAGAAAATCCGCGGAGTGTCGGCTGACAATATGATAAGAATTTTATTGGAAAAAGGACTCGTTCGTGAAGCGGGTAAAAAAGATATTCCAGGCCGTCCTGTAATGTACGGCACTACAAAAGAATTCCTTAAAATATTCAATTTATCTTCGATAGCGGAGCTTCCAAAACTAGGTGAAGCCGATATAGAAAAATTCGAGCTTGTTGGAGAAAAAGATTAGACTACAGGTTTATCTTTCTCACGCGGGTATCGCGTCAAGAAGAGCGGCGGAAGAGATTATCGCTTCGGGCAGGGTTAGCGTTAACGGCGAAAAGATCACCTCACAGGGCAGCAAGGTAGAAGAAGGCGATGTGGTTCTTCTTGACGGGAAAGCTGTCCAATTGGAAAATAAAAAGGTATACCTGGCTCTTAATAAACCGTCAGGGTATATTTGCAGTTCAAGTGATCCGCAAGGACGCCCCTTAGCCCTAAGCCTTCTTCCTTCGGAAATTAAAGAGAGACTTTACAGTGTTGGAAGGCTGGACTTTTTATCATGCGGGCTTATCTTTTTTACAAACGACGGCGAGTTCGCGAGCCGCCTTGGACACCCAAGATATGAGCTTGAAAAAGAGTACATTGTAGAGGCGACAGGCGTGATTCCTGATGAAGTAGCGGACGCGTTTAATAATGGGATAGAAATTGAAGGCGAATATTACAAGGCAAAAAGCGCTGAGAAAACCGGACCTAAGATAATTCGCGTAGTTTTAGTGGAAGGTAAGAACAGGGAAATCCGCAGGGTTTTTTCCCACTTCCACCTGCACCCCGCGCGCCTTTGCCGGGTTAGAATAGGCAGAGTCCGCCTTGGAGACTTAAAACAGGGCAGCTGCCGGCCTTTAACACAGGAAGAAATCGGAGGTTTATATGGTAATAGCGATTGACGGGCCCGCCGGCTCAGGGAAAAGTACTATAGCCAAACTACTCGCGGAAAAGCTCGATTTTACCTATATCAATTCAGGCAAGCTTTACCGCGCGATAACACTGGGTTGTCTGCGTCAAAAAATCGACATTTCTGACAGCGAAAAAGTTATAGAATTCGCAAAAAACATCAATATTTCTTATGTAAAGACAGATGTTTTTTTAGACGGCGAAAATGTCACTGAACTTCTTCATACCGATGAGATAGATAAACATTCCTCTCCGTTATCAGCAATTGTCCCTGTCAGGCATATTGTAAACGACCTTGTTCGCTCCCTCTCAAAAGGACGCGATATTGTGGTTGAGGGCAGGGATATGACCACGGTTGTGTTCCCAAACGCCGAGCATAGGTTCTACCTTGACGCTGACGCTGACTCAAGGGCTAAGAGGCGCTTTGATCAGGGGGTCTCTAAACTGAGCCTCCAGGAGATAAAAGACGCCATTTTAAAGCGTGATGAGATTGATAAAAATAAGGCCGAAGGCAGCTTAAAAATCGCTGAAGGAGCGCGTTATTTAGACACTAGTGGCTTGACCATTATTGAAGTTTATGACAAATTAAGAGATATAATAGACTAATAAATTAAGGGAATGAAAATGGCAGAGAGGGAAGTGCGAACGGTCACTGGACCGAAAGACACAAGTCCGGCAAAGGACGGAGAGAACATTCAAACTCAATTACAGGAAGAATACTTAAAGAGCCTGGAACAACTGGAAGAAGGTCAGCTTGTAGATGGCAAGGTAATCCAGGTTACCCAGGATCAGGTATTTATTGACGTAGGTTACAAATCGGAAGGAAAAATTCCAATAGCGGAATTTTCCGAGATTCCAAATATTGGCGATTCCGTATCTGTTATTCTTATCGCTAAAGAAAACAAATACGGCGAAGTAATTGTTTCCAAGCAAAAAGCGGACGCGAAACTTTTCTGGAAAAATTTAAGACAGGCCTTCACGGATAAAAAAGCTGTTGACGGAAAAGTAGAAAAACAGGTTAAGGGTGGTTTTGATGTAAACCTCGGCGCTGGAGTTCACGCCTTCCTTCCTGTCAGCCAGGCAGATGTGCAAAAACTCGACAGACCGGAAAAATTATTAAACACGAAAATTCAAGTTTATGTTGAACGTCTTTATTCAGACGGGAAAATTAATATTGTTGTTAACAGAAGAAAGTTCATGGAAGAAGATCTGGATCGCAAGAGAAACGATTTCTTCGAGAACACTCCGATTGGTTCTGATGTTAATGGAACAGTAAAAAGTTTTACTTCTTTTGGAGCCTTCATCGACCTTGGCGGTTTTGACGGGCTCCTTCACATTAACGACATGAGCTGGGGACACGTTACACGCCCAAAAGACTTTGTAAAAAAAGGCCAGGAAATAAAATTAAAAGTTATACGCATAGATCGTCAGGAAAAAAGAATCAATTTATCTCTTAAACATTACGCTGATGACCCTTGGGTACACTTTGAAGAAAAATATCACGTTAACGATGTTGTAAAAGGAAGCGTAACCAAGCTTACAGATTTTGGCGCCTTTATTGAGCTTGAGGAAGGCATCGAAGGTCTCGCGCACATATCGGAATTTTCATGGTTAAAGAAGGTTCAAAAACCTCAAGACATGTTAAAATCCGGTGACATTGTTGAATGCATGATCCTTGGTTACGATTTACAGGCGGGCAGGGTATCATTGGGGCTCAAGCAGGTTCAGGAAAATCCATGGGAAACTATCGCTTCTAAATTCCCTGTTGGCTCAAGAATTAAACGCAAGGTAGTAAAAGTAACAAACGCCGGCGCCTTTGTTGAGCTTGACGAGGGTATTGACGGCTTCCTTCACGCTGATGATATGTCATGGACAAGAAAGGGCAAGAATTTTGGACTGACAGCGGGACAGGAAATTGAGGTAATGGTTCTTTCCATGGATACTGATAACCGCAATGTAAAACTTGGAATTAAGCAGCTTTCGGAAGATCCATGGAAGAATTTTAACGAAAGCTACAAACCCGGTTCCCCTGTAGAAGGAGAGATTGCTTCTATTACAGACTTTGGTCTTTTTCTGCGTATTCCGGGCGGTATCGAAGGGCTTATTCATAAAACAAATCTTGTTGAGAATAAAGAAGAAGACCCGGATGAAGCGCTCAAAAAATACAAGGTTGGGGATAAGTTAAAAGCGATAGTTCTTGAAGTACAGAGCGATAAACAAAAAGTTGCTTTTTCTTTGAAAGATTATCAGAAGAAAGTACAAAGGGACGAAATCTCCCGTTACATGACAACAGAAGAAGAATCTTCAGATTCTACCTATACACTTGGAGCTTTACTTAAATCAAAGAATTCAAAAGATGAATGAGCCTGGAATAACAAGATTTTAAGGGACGGCCATGCTGTCAAAGATAGATGTAAAAAAATTCCATACTCTAATAGAGATAAATTCTCTGATTAATTCCAATTATAAGGATATTCACAGTCTCTTGTCGCGGATTATGGAATCCGCTACACGTCTTTCTGACGCGGAAGCTTCCAGCCTTTTATTAATGGATAAGGAAAAAGCGACATTAAGTTTTGAGGTAGCGCTCGGATCAAAGGGAGCGGAAGTACAAAAATACACCGTAAAACTTGGCGAAGGAATCGCGGGCTGGGTAGCGCAAAATAATAAATCAATTATTTCCAACGACGTGCAAAATGACAAGCGCCATATGAGCAGCATAGGCGAAGAAATCAATTATAAATCAAAAACAATTATGGCTGTTCCAATGAGGATCAAAGATGATTGTATAGGCGTTTTAGAAGTAATTAATAAAACAGAAGAAAGCGGCTTTTCTCAGGACGATCTGGAATGGCTTGAGATATTCGCGAATCAGGCGGCTTTGGCTGTAATCAACGCGAAAAATATGGAAGAAGCGCAGACAAGGATAGAGACGCTTCAGAATCAAATTGAGACAGAGCAGTATCACACGGTTATAACAAAGAGCCCGGAGATCCTTGAGAAACTTGAAATAATTGATAGGGTAGCTAAAACCGATTCTTCTGTTCTTCTTTTAGGTGAAAGCGGGGTAGGAAAGGAATTATTCGCGGAACAGATACATTTACGAAGTTTAAGGAACACCGCGAGCTTTGTAAAGGTAAATTGCGCGGCTATCCCCGAAGGGCTGCTGGAAAGCGAATTATTCGGGCATATAAAAGGCGCCTTTACCAACGCTATCGCGAACAGAAAGGGACGTTTTGAGCTCGCTGACGGCGGAACCATCTTCCTTGACGAAATTGGAGACCTTCCGCTTACTTTGCAGGCTAAAATACTGCGGGTTATTCAGGAAAGAAAATTTGAAAAAGTAGGCTCCGATTTAACTATTACAGTGAATGTCAGAATTGTAGCCGCCACAAATAAAGATCTGGAAGATCAGGTACAAAGAGGGGAGTTCCGGCAGGATTTATATTACCGCCTGAATGTTTTCCCGATTTTTATACCGCCTTTGCGTCAGCGTCCTGAAGATATCATGGAATTAGCCAATTTTTTCCTTAAAAAATTCATGAAAGAGACAAAAAAGCAGTTTGACGGCTTTTCTCAGGACAGTATTCAGGCTTTACTTTCGTATTCCTGGCCGGGAAACGTCAGGGAACTGCAAAACTGCGTGGAAAGAGCCTGCGTAATAAGTAAAAATAGGCAGATTGGCAGGGAAGACCTCTTTTTAAAGCAGGAAGGTCATGGCGGGGAGAATGATATAATCGAACGTGATTTAAAAACTGCCGTTAATGTATTTAAGACCAATTTTATATCAAAAGTACTGGAAGAAAGCAATTGGAATCAGACAGAGGCCGCCAGGGCACTTGCCATACAGCGTACTTATTTGTCAAGATTAATAAAAGATCTTAATATTAGTCCTAAGGAGTTATGATGCAGAACAAAGAAAACGAAAGCATAGGGGATAAAATCAATGATTTTATCCAGAGGAACAGAAAAGGAATATTCATCACGATTATCGTTATGGTCGTTTTGTTTGTCGGAATACTTGCCTATCTTTACATGGGTGATTATTTCAACAAAAAGGCTAACGCGCAGGCGGAAGAGTTGAATACAAGGTTTACAGACATACAGCTTTTAAAAAGACAGGGAGCTGAAACAAGCGAAGAAGAAGACGCTTTACTTTCCGATCTTGAATCTTATATAGCTAAGACATCGCCTATAACAGAAGGTAAGGGATTCGCGCAAGGAAAGATTTGGTCTTTGGCGGGTCATCTTTATTCCAATAAAAAGGATTGGGAAAAAGCAGAAGAAGCCTGGCTTAACGCCGTGAAGAAGGGCTCTAACACCTATATAGGCCCGATTGCCTTATTTAACGCGGCTGTCGCGGCGGAAGAACAAGGCAAACTGGATGAGGCGATAACTCTTTTGGAGCAATGCGTCTCTCATAAGTTTGATTTTCCTTCAGCTCCAAGAGCTCAATTTAATATTGGACGTTTATATGAACAATCAGGAAAATTCGATGAAGCGCTAGCGGCTTACCGCGTTGTTTTAACAAAGTGGCCTAATATGCCGGTTTTCCAGTATTTGGCGCATAACCAGATAATTAAGATAGAACCAGCCGAATAAATTAATGCCAAGGCAAGCTGTTATATATGGAATTAAAATTTTCTTATATTTTTTAATTGCATTTTGTTTCTTAACCTGCGGAATAGAGGAGTTTTACTTTCTTCCGCAGGTACCTGGCAATAGTATCAATGCGCAATTTGCTTCAAGCGCAGTACTGAATTTAGATTCTATTCCCTCTGAACATTACTATGCGGCAGGTTATAGAATTTATTATAGGATATATTTAAGCAGTGTATTTGCCTCATCAGTAGAGACAAACCAGGATAGTTTGCGAAATATTAACTCCAGTCTTGCTTCTGATTATAGTTCTTTTTCTGCATTGGCAGATCCTTCAAATACTTCTTCAATCCCTACAATAAGCACTTTTTCCGGAAGAAGATATTATGAGCTTGATTACCAAATAGGCAGAAACGGAGGAAACTTTCAAATCATTTTCCCAAATACCGCAGATAATCCAACTATAACCCCTGCAAACGGAATCCATGAAAATCTTCTGCGTTACACAGAAGTAATTCCAAACGATAATAACGATATTAATCATGAGTTATTTTTTAGAAATACAAGCGGATTAAATATGCCCCAAAATGCTACTTCGGGATTAAACATGGATGTTGCTTCCGGGCAGGAAGGTCATGCTTATGTTGCTATGTATATAGTAGTGGTAGGGCAAAACCCGCAAAATTTTACAAATATCTTCGGCAAACCCACCTTTATAAATATTTTTAAACTCCCTAATACATTTTAAATTCCTGCTGAATACGAGAAATCATACCCCAAAGAACAGGCATTTTTTACTATTCATAATGTATATTCTGTCTACCTATGAATATTGTAAAAAGTCTAAATAAATTAAACAAAATCTAATTATTTTAACATTCATACAAACTCTTATAGACATCAAAATATGAGGCTTTTTCATCAGCGTTGTCATTGATGTTTCTGGCTAGAACCTCGCTGCGGTTTAAATCAAACACCGATGATTCGCAGTCTTTTTCCAACCGGCTGTTCTTGTAATATTTATCTTCTTTAAAGACAACGTAATCAAATCCTTGTTTATTGTTATAAGCAAAACCCCACAATAATGACGACAATGAATATTTTTTCATTCCAGATTTAATCAGGTAACATTCAGCTCTGTTAATTTTAATTCCATCAGGCAAACTACGGTTTAATTTATCGATAAAAGTTAAAGGGTCATAATAATCACTAAAGTTTACACCAGCGATTTCATTATCAGCGCTTATGCCTGTCGCTAAGGGAGACGCAAATTCCATCTTTGCTAAGGGGTTAAACCCTTGAGTATACAGCACAGGAATATTTGCCCTCCTAAAGGACATAGAAAAAATCTCTATAAGGCTCAAGTGCCCATGAAAAACAGCGCTGCCTGTTTTACTGAAACTAAAAATAAACCTGTAAATAGCAGGGTCACCTTTACTTTCATGGTCTTTGTTAACCATATTATTTTTTAAGTTAACATTAGAATTGTCGCGAATACTTGTATTCATGCCGGAATTTAACTTTCCATAACATACACCGCAAAAACTGCATTCCGTCTGGCAAGAAGGCGTTCTAATCGAGTTATCAGATTTTTCAAGTTCATTTTTTAAAAATTCTTCACTTACACACGAATCGATATTACTCCAAACTTGCTCTAACTTACCACCAAACACTGTATTTACATATTCAGCATTAGCGTCAAGGATTTCACGCCATTTATCCTTGTTAATATATTCGTTCCATGGGTCCAGTCTGCTACCGCCTCTCCAGGCTTCTTCGCATAGCTGCCCCGCTCTTTCATCTCCCCTGCTTAATAAGCCTTCAATTTTTGAAATTAAAGGCTCTGAGACGCTAACCTTATGCCCAAGAGGTTTTAATTTACTCCTAATATAATTACATTTTTCCTCAGCGGTTTTACTGTCTATCTGTGTTACAAATTGGTAAGGCGTATGAGGTTTAGGAATAAAAATCCCTATATTGATGTTAAAATGCGTTCTTGTTCTTCTCGCGACATCAATTATAAAAGATACGATTTCCTCTTCCTCATTAAAAACCTCACCAGGTGACACTTTAAAAGGAAGCCCAAGCATAAAGTAAAACTTCGCTCCCTTCCAGCCGCGCTTTTTCGCTTCCTCTATAATAGCGGTAACTGAATCGCGGCTTACTTCTTTGTTAATCGCCAATTGACACATATCTTTGGGTGTTTCAACAGCGAATGTAAGCCCTGATTTTCTTGTTACAGAAATTTTTTCCAAAAGAGAAAGCGTAAAACTTGAAACTTTTAGCGAAGGAAGCTGGAACGAAACATGATTAGCGGAAAATTTATTATTTAATCCCTCTACAAGCTCATCTATTCCTAAATAATCGCCTGAAGAAAGCGAAGAAAGGCTGATTTCCTGCCAGCCTCCCATAGCGGTTAAATTACCAACTTCATTTATTATTTTTTCTCTGCTTTTTTGCCTCGCCGGCCTATACCAAAAACCGGCATGACAGAAACGACAGCCATTAGGACACCCGCGCATTATTTCTACAGTTCCGTGGTGCTGTATTATCTTCATGCTTGGTATAGGGTAGACATTTGAGATATTGCTTTTTGAATCGCTAAAATTTTTATATATAGCGCGTGATGCTTTCTTCTTTCCTTTTACCCAAATATATGGATGTGACGCGATTTTTTTAAGCAGCACTTCCCTGCTAGAAGCTTCGCTGCAAGTATCCTTCCCTTCCTTCTTTAACNCGGCAAGTTCTTTAACAAGATCAAAAAATCCTTCCTCGGCTTCTCCAATCCAAAANGCGTCAATAAAATCAGAGTAAGGAAATGGGTTTGAAACAGCGGGACCTCCGGCGATAATTATAGGAAAAGAAGCGTCTCTTTTGCCGCAATGTATGGGAATACCTGACACATCAAGCATACTAAGAATGCCATTTAAACCAAGCTCATATCCAAGAGTAAACATTAACAAGTCTGTATCTGCAAGTTTAATTCCTGTGTCTAGCCCGTAAAGAGGCATGTTTTCTTCGCGTAACAGATTTTCAAAATCGGGAGCCGGGGCAAAAACTCTGTCACAGGATACATCCTGTAACGCGTTTAAATTATTATAAATTATTCTTATTGCCTGGTTTCCCATTCCAATCTCGTAGAGATCCGGAAACGCTATTATTGTTTGAAACGATTTTTTTTTGTCCGCTAAAATACCAATTTCTCCGCCGACATAGCGCGCGGGTTTATCTATTTTTAGTAATTTAGCGCCTAATAATTTAACCGGGTCTACAAAACTCAACGATTATACCTTCTGATAAAAATACTGAACACAATGCCAATTCCTATCATCGAAGATAAAACAGCAGAACCTCCGTAAGACATAAATAAAAGAGGAAGACCTGTAATTGGCATTATACCCATAGTCATTCCCACATTAACAATAAAATGGAAACTATACATTCCCGCAAGACCTGCGCAGACATACTTGGCAAATGGATCTATTACTGTTTTCATTATTGCAAGCAGGCGGTAGCATATTAATAAGTAGAGTGAAAAAATAACAAAGCCGCCAATAAAGCCTGTTTCCTCAGAAAAAATAGAAAAAATAAAGTCCGTGCTTTGCTCCGGCAGGAATCGATAATGGCTTTGCGTTCCCTGCAGAAAGCCAAGACCTGTAAAACCGCCTGCTCCGATTGCTGTTACAGATTGAATAATATTCCAGCCTGCTCCCCTTGGGTCTACATTTGGGTCAAGAAATACAATAAGGCGCATTATCTGATACTGTTTTAGAATATTACGCGCGGCATAAGACACGCAAAGAGAAAAAATTATAATCGCTGTTATATAGACAACCCAAAAGAAATATTTCTTTTTAAATTTTAAATAACCAAAGAGCGCGATACCTGAAATTAAACTGAAAAATAAAACTGTTATCGCGATTATATTAGTATTTGTAAGAACAGCCAGAAAAGGAAGTGATTTACGAAAGATATGTTCCTGCCATAAAGGAAGAACAAGAAAAATGCCTGTAAGCGCGATGCAGGAAACCATAAAGGTCACATAACGCATTGATACGCCTGCCATGAATATCATTGTAATAAGGATCGCGATATAAACCATCGCTGTTCCAAGGTCGGGCTGAAGCAGAACAATACCCATAGGAATAAAAACAATAATACAGCTAATAAAAAACCTGGAAAATGTTTTTCTATTCCTGTCTGTGTCCGCAAGAAAACGCGCCAGAAGAATAATAACGGTTATCTTTACTATCTCTGACATCTGTATTCCGATTGATCCAATTCTAAGCCAGCGTGATGCAGTGGCAACAACGTGACCAAATACAAGAGTATAAAGAAGCGGTATAAGCGATAAAACATAAATATATATCGATAAATTATAAAATCTGCGGTAATTGATCATTGAAAGAGCGACAGCAGCCGCGAGTCCTGTTATTGACCAGATAATCTGCCTTAAAAATTCATTGGAAACAAGAACTCCTGATGAATTAATACCTGATGAATATATAAATAATACGCCTAATACTAAAAGAATAAGCACAGGAAGCAGTAATAAATAATCAATGCCTAAAATGTCTCTGATTTTTAACACTTTATACCCCTAAATTCCATGTCTAAATCCTAAAGAACGTATCGCTTCTTCATAATTTTGATTCGCGAAGTATCCTTGATATATTATGGCTGCCGCTATTGCGGGGCTCGCTTCCTGATATGTAGAAGATTCAAAAATCACCGTTACGGCAATTTTTTCATCGGGATTTGTGCCGTTATAAGGNGCAAAAGANGTGAACCATAAATGCCANCGATCATCAAGACCTATCTGAGCTGTGCCTGTTTTTCCNGCAATTTGAACAGGTATTACTCTGGAACCGAGTAATTGCGCTGTTCCCATAGTTACGACAGATCTCATGTCATTGCGGACANTTTCAAATACTGNCGGAGAAATATCGCTTTGATGTAAAATTTCCGGGACTATTACTTTTTCTATTGCCTGAGTGCCTGGGTCGCGCACTTCCTTTAAAACATGAGGCTTATAAATTTTACCGTTATTTACAACCATACTTACCATGTTACACATTTGAAGCGGGGTTACAAGAGTAAAACCTTGTCCTATTGACATATTCATAGTGTCACCTAACACCCATTTTTCATGTAAACGGCGTTCCTTCCATAAGGGAGTTGGCACAAACCCCGCGATTTCACCGGGGAGATCTATTTTTGTTAAACCTCCNTAACCGTATTCTGTAGCGTATTTNACAATTCTTTCNGCGTGGACATTATCNCTTCCCACTGTCATATAATAAATATTGCAGGATTCGCATAAAGCTCCTCTTAAACTGAGTCTTCCGTGTCCCCATCTTCTTTCATGGCAGTGCCATGGACG
>JGI24695J34938_10003010_pt1 | contig 12113 bp, 10 predicted proteins | sample TergutCo191P3_FD_34938 | JGI IMG/M metagenome (IMG submission 34938) | reverse complement strand
TGTCCTCCCTGCTCGTAGCCGACATACCCGGGAGGCGCGCCGATTAAACGGCTGACAGAATGTTTCTCGCCGTACTCGCTCATGTCAATTCTGGTGAGGGCTTTTTCGTCATTGAATAAAAAGTCGGCGAGAGTTTTCGCAAGCTCGGTCTTTCCTACGCCGGTCGGCCCAAGGAAAAGGAAGGAGCCCAGCGGGCGCGCCGCGTCTGAAAGCCCCGCCTTGTTGCGCCTGATTGCGTCCGCTACTGCGGAAAGCGCTTCATGCTGTCCAACGACGCGTTTCTCTAAAACTTTTTCAAGGTCTAAATATTTTTGTAGTTCGCCGCTTAACATTTTTGAAACAGGAATCCCTGTCCATGTTGATACTACAAGCGCGATGTCTTCCTCGCTCACTTCTTCGCGCAAAAGAGCGGCGGTGCCTCCGGCTGCGGTTTCTCTCTTTTTCTCCATCTGATCGGTGAGAGCGGTAAGCTGCTTTTGCGCTTCGGGGATTTTGCCGTGTTTAACTTCCGCCGCTCTTGAAAGATCGCCTTCGCGTTCGTAGCGTGTTTCATCAATCTTGAGCTCTTCTATGCGCTGTTTGATTTCGCGGATTTTTTGTATATCGATTTTTTCGCTTTCCCAGCGTGCCTTCATCGCGTCACGTTCGGCTGTTAAGTCTGCGATTTCTTTTTCCAATTTTATCAGGCGGTCTTTCGATGCCGGGTCTTCTTCACGGGAAAGAGCCTGTCTTTCAATCGAGAGCTGTAATAGCTTGCGTTCGAGTTTATCAAGTTCTGTCGGGCGGCTGTCCAGTTCCATTTTGAGGCGGCTTGCGGCTTCATCGACAAGGTCAATCGCCTTGTCAGGAAGGAAACGGCTTGTAATGTAACGGCTTGATAAACTCGCGGCGGCGACAAGCGCCTCGTCTTTAATGCGTACGCCGTGATGCACTTCGTAACGCTCTTTAAGCCCGCGCAAAATAGCAATCGTGTCTTCAACCGACGGCTCCGCAGTGTAGACCTGTTGAAAGCGCCGTTCAAGAGCCGCGTCTTTTTCGATATGCTTGCGGTACTCGTCCAAGGTGGTCGCGCCAATGCAGCGAAGCTCGCCGCGTGCCAGCGCGGGTTTTAACAGGTTGGACGCGTCGGTCGCTCCTTCCGCCGCTCCGGCTCCTACAAGCGTGTGAAGCTCATCAATAAAGAGGATGATCTTTCCGTCCTCGGCTTGAACGTCGTGAATGACAGCTTTTAGCCGCTCTTCAAATTCGCCGCGAAATTTTGCGCCAGCGACAAGTGCGCCGAGATCGAGAGCGAGAAGTTTCTTGCCTTTCAAACCTTCGGGAACATCACCCGCCACAATGCGCCGCGCAAGACCTTCGACAATTGCGGTCTTTCCGACGCCGGGTTCGCCGATTAAAACAGGGTTGTTCTTTGTGCGGCGGGAAAGAACCTGCATACACCTGCGGATTTCTTCATCGCGCCCGATGACGGGATCAAGTTTTTCCTGGCGGGCAAGAGCGGTTAAGTCGCGGCAATATCTTTCCAGCACCTGGTATTTTTCTTCGGGGTTTTGATCTGTAACGCGAGCCTTGCCCCGTACAGCTTTTAGCGCGTTAAGAATTGCGTCTTTATTAATACCGGCTTTCTTTAAAAGGTTTGAAACTTTGCCGTCACTTGCCGTCATCGCTATTAAAATGTGTTCTGTCGAAACAAACTCGTCTTTTAACGCCGACGCTTCAATTTCAGCTTTGGCAAGAACCCTTGATAAACTCTGAGAAAATAAAACTTGTGCTGCGTCGCCGTAAATCTTCGGCGTCGCTTTTACAAGCGTTTCAGTATCCGCAAGAAGAGCCGAAGCATCGCCTCCTATCTGTTTGATAATAGGCGGTACTATTCCGTTTTCCTGCTGAAGCAGCGCTAAAAGGAGATGTTCGTTTTCAATTTGAGAATGATCGTTCTTCTGCGCAAGAGTCATCGATTCATTGATTGCTTCCTGCGCCTTTATGGTAAATTTTTCGTAATTCAAAATTTTACCCTGTTATTAAAACTGTATCAGCTCAGTTCGATGAAGAAATATCTATACCTATATCTGTAAGTTTTAACTTAAGCCCCATTATTAATTCTCCGGCTCCTGTTGCGGCGTTTAATACCGGGGTTTGTTTATTATCAGACATCTCTGCGACTCTGGTAACAACATAGCCAAAAAGATCGTCTAAAGTGATGGCTCCGCTCTTGGCTTCAACTTTTTCAAACGCTTCAAGGATGCTTGTTGTTAATAGTCCGCCGTCGTAGATATTTTTTTCAATTGCCTGTTCATCTTCTTTGCACGCTCTTAATACAGTAAAATTTCTGCCTATGGCAATTTCCGGGGCGCTTGTATCAAGAATGATGATTTTTTGCGCGGGCATGAACAAAGGCATTAAAATCTCATTCATGTTCACGAAGGTTTCCAATTTGAATAATCCATCATCAAAATATCCTGAATCAGAAGACATTATGTATAACATGTCATCTAGAATTATTCTGTGAGACGCGATAAAAATAATCATTGCGTCATTTGGTCTTACGTTTTTAAAAAAATCCAGGTTTGAAAGAATATTGTCTTTTGTCGGCTTTGTTTCTTCATTATCCGCGATGAGCATAGTATTTACGTTTCTAAAGACTTTCCCTTCCTGCGCTTTGAATATTTCGCAGATATTTTTCGCGTCGTTGACGGCGTATTTCAGATTCGGAAACAAATCAGTTGAATATTCATTTATCCCTATTGATAATACATATAAATCAACCGGAGCTGTTCTTTCAGTTCCCGGCTGTGTTTCGTCAGTTTTTGCGCTAAGCGTTTCTTCCGCGGGCGGGGTAGTTTTACAAGCCATTATCATGCTAAAAATGATTAATACAGCTAAAGCCGGAAAAAATGGTATTCTTTTCATAAGTCTCTCCTTTTATTTAAGACAATAATATTATAACATGACAGGCTCATTTTTTGTATATTGAATCAAGAAGCGTAATTATCAAAATACCCTTGAATTAACACAACGGGAGTACCTTTATCGCCTGAACCGCTGACAAGGTCGCAAAGACTGCCAAGAAGGTCCGTAAGCTGGCGGGGAGTAGTTCCCTCAGCTTCCATTTTACCTGTCTGGTCAACGCCGGCTTTCTCCTGAATCGCTTTTTCAATTGCCTTTCTCGCGTCTTCTTTTGAAAGATCGGCGTAATTATTGTCCGCTAAATATTTTAGTTTTAATTCGTTCGGCGTTCCTTTTAAACCTGATGAAAACGCCGGAGCCACAACAGGATCGGCAAGCTCCCAAATGCCGCCGACAGGGTCTTTAAATCCGCCGTCGCCGTAAACGAGGACTTCTACATTTTTACCGCTCAGATCTTTCAGCGCTTTCTGCATTCTCTGCACAAACGCGTCGCAGTCACGTGGGAATAGTTTAACGCGCTCTTCTGTCGCTTTATTTGATCCAAGAAGGCCATACTTCTCGTTATATCCGCTGCCGTTAACGGATTTTGTTAAAAGCTCGTCAATGCCGGTAACTTTTTTTGCTCCCGCTGCGGTAAGCGCGCGTTTTGTTCTGAATCTGGTGTGAATGTCCGCCGCGATAACTTTGTCAGTGTAATCCAGTATGCGTTTTGGATCGGCGCAGAGAACGATTTCGATATTATCTCCGAGCGATTTGTAATAAGCCACATAATCGATGCCTGTAAATCTGTGTTTGATTTCATTTCCGAAAAGCCTGCGGTACTCAGTTTCGCTTAAGCAGTCTGAATACGGGTTTAGCTTTTTTTCATCAACATCATCCCAGGAAATAAGCTGGTTGCCGACTTCGTCGCCGGGGTAACTTAAAAGAACTGTTACTTTTTCTGCGCCGCGTGCAATGCCTTTAAGAAGCATCGCAAACCGGTTTCTGCTCAGGATTGGAAAAACTACGCCGATGTGTCCGCCTCCAAGCCGCGCTTTTACATCATCAGCGATTTGATCGAGAGCGGCGTAATTACCCTGTGAACGCGCGACAACAGCTTCGGTTATGCCGATTATGTCACCGTCGTTGATTGTAACTTTTTCATGTTCGATTGCGTCTTTTACAGATTGGCAGACGACAGATACAAGATCATCAGATTCGCGGATTATCGGAGTGCGAAGACCGCAGGCTCTTGTTCCTATTACTCTCATACAAGATATTGATTAACGCGGCGTTTTCGCTACATCGCAAATACGGCGCGCCATTTTGTCAAGCGGGACCTGCTCCATTACATGTCCTAATTCATAAGCTACACGCGGCATTCCGTAAACGACCGCGCTGCCTTCATCCTGACCAAGGGTCATTCCGCCCTCTTTGTAAATCGTTCCAAGCTGCTGCGCGCCGTCGCGTCCCATACCCGTCATGATTACGCCGAGAGCGTTGTTGCCGTATGACATGGCTACCGAAGCGAAAAGAACATCCGCCGAAGGTCTGTGACCTGAAACAAGCGGCGTATCTGAAAGACGCGCGACTGAGCCCGTCCCTTTTTTTTCTATTTCAAGATGTTTGTTGCCCTGCGCGATAAGGATTCTGCCCGGCATGATGACATCGCCGTCTTCCGCTTCCTTTACAGCTAACGGACAGATGCGGTCAAGGCTCTTTGCGAACTCCATTGTAAAACCCGCTGGCATATGCTGAACAACAACGATGGGAATTTTTAAGTCTTTATCAATGTCCGCAAACACTACGCGAAGCGCGTCAGGACCGCCTGTGCTGATGCCGATGGCGATAATTTGCGTTGGACCCGGTTTGCGTTTTTGCGCGGGCGGAGCGGCAGGCGCGACAGGTTCCGCCGCCGCCAGTTTAAAGTGAATCGCGATATCGGAATTTTTTGCCGACGGCGTTTTCGGTTCGTATTCTGACGGAGCGAGGAGTTTCTTGCCGTGTTGTTTGCGGAACGCTCCGCCGTAGCCAAGCAGCTTGGTTATAAGCGTTTCTTTTACAATATGGATGTCTTCGGATATTGATCCTGACGGTTTTTGAACAAAGTCACTGGCGCCGAGCGAAAGGGCTTCCATTGTAATTTCAGCGCCTTTAGCGGCGATAGAAGAAAGGATTACTACAGGGATATCGATCCCTCTTTTCTTTCGCTCTTTTAAAAACTCGATGCCGTTCATTTCTGGCATTTCAAGGTCCAAAACGATTACGTCAGGGTTTGAACGCGGAATTTTCTGCAATGCAAAATATCCGTTCATCGCTTTTTCCGCGATAGTAAGTCCTGGAGTATCATCAACCATGCGCCCAATGAGGTTACGCATTAAAGCTGAGTCATCTACGATCAATACCGATATTTCATCTGCCACGAGAGTCTCCTAAATATTTTTACTGTACAGTGTTGCCCACTCTGTCTTTAAAAATTCAAACTTTGTATTCATTCCGAATAGTGATTCTGAATGTCCGATAAACAAGAACGACTTTGACCCCATCGCGTCCCAGAAACGGTTAATAACCGCAGTCTGAGCGGCGTCATCAAAGTAAATAATTACATTTCTGCAAAAAACAACGTCAAAGTTTCTTAACCCGGAATCGTTCTTAAGGTTATGATAGTCGAACTTTATTTTTGAGTGGATATCCGCGTGAATTTTATAACCGCCGTCTACTTTATCAAAATATTTCGCAAGGTAATTATCAGGAATTCCAACAATCCGGCTCTCCGCGTAGAAACCTTCTTTAGCGGTCATTAAACATTTAAGAGAAATATCACTCGCGAGAATTTCAAAATTCCACGATTTTGGAAGGATCTCTGTTAATAACATCGCAATTGTATATGGCTCTTCACCTGTTGAACAACCCGCGCTCCAAAGCTTGATTGTTCCGGGAATTTTTCTAATCTTTGTAATAATCTCCGGAATAACATGTTTTTCCAGAGCATCGAACTGCGCCTGGTTTCTAAAAAACCTGGTCAAGTTTGTCGTGATTGAATCCAGAAACCCTTTAAGTTCCTCTTTATCAGCTCTAATTTGATCAATGTATGCTCTTACATCCATAACGCCTTTTTCACGGAGACGTTCTTTTAGCCTGCTTTCCAATATCGAACGATTGGTTGGTGTGAAGGTTATACCGCTTTCTGTGTAAATTAGATCACGATATAGTTCGAAATTGGCATCATTGAGAAACTCGGTATCTGCCATATACTTAATAGTAGGGGACTATTTGGCTCCTGTCAATTGGTATTAGTCTGTTATTTTAAAACTTTATGTGATAAAATTGTATTAGTCACCTACGCTATATATAGCGTAGTTAAAACATTATTTTACCCTACAGGTGGTGTAGGTGACCGACAATTGGGAGCTTTTTTGAACCTGGAACTTCGATCGCCGCTTTTATTTAAAAAAATTTATGGTAATCCGCCGTCTGCGCCCGGTATAAACAATGAAATCATTCTTTGTTACGAACTTAATCCTGCTCAAGCCCGCAGTATTGAACCTGATCGGGAAATGCTTTTGAGGCATCTTCAATTTGCCGGAGAAAAAGCTGACGGAGCGCAATCAGCCGCTTTACCTGCCGGGCATTACATTTTTGCGCAGAGCAGGGGAGACGCGTCTTTAAATCAGGAGGAATGGCTTGATATGGCGGTTGATCTGCAAAAAGACGGTCTATGGGAACGCAACAAATTGGGAGACCTTCTTTATGTGCGTTTTTTGTTTGAGGACGATAAATTTGTTACACAGATTTTTAGACCGGTTATTTAGTGTCTGTCCGCATTATAGACAAACACTATTTAGAGTCTGACAGCTTCGACCATATAACGGACGTCATGGCCGTTTTCCGCGTACCGCCTCATTTCTATTACAAAAATTAACGAGCCGCCGTTTCCGTCAATAAGCACTCTTTTTATATTATACTGCATTACACTCTGCCGTGAAAAATTAGGAGAACCAACAGTATACCTTTTTATCTGACCTTCACGGGATGTCACTTCAAGGTTGATATGAAATTTTGAGCTGACTCTTGAGCCGCTTCCGCTTATTACCGGAACCAGCTGCGCTGTATAGCTTTTTCCCGAGAGAAAATCACGGAATGTGATTCTTTCACCTGAAGACAACGGATTTTCTTCTCTTGAGATATAAAGCGGAAGCCCCTGATTTTTATTATCAATGTTGTGTCTGTTTGCAAGATTTAAATTATTCGCGAGTAACGCGTGAAAAACGCCTGCGCCGTCCTGTCCCGCTTTGATTGCCGTATTTTGAGTTATCGAAGCTCTGCCGTTGGAAACAAAACTATTGTTACCTACATCGACGACGTATAATTCCGCCCAGGGACGCAATGAAGGGGATAAAACTCCGTATTGACCAAACATGTATGTTCTGCCATCAGGAGAAAACCCTAAATCTGTGAAAACAGATGAATCCCCTGCCCACAACGCGGAGGCGCATATTAAAAACGATATTAAAAGTAAAATTAAGGTTTTTTTCAATAACATAGAGTCCCTCTTACTTCATATATCGGTATAACATTTTCTGTCTTGAGGAAAATAGTAGGCTGAGATACACTGGAATATGACGCTTTCTGAGAGAAATGCTTTTTTTAAAATAGCGATAGTTTTCTGTTCAATTTTTACCGTTCTTGTTTTAATTGCTTCGTTTTATACCATACCTCTTTATTACGGAAATGATTTATCTCTAGATGAGGAAGCGTCCGCCCGTCCTTCCAGCGTTTTTCAAGTTTTTACAAGTATTTTTATCAGTAATAATTATTATGCTGTTCATGCCGCGATTATTGCGGCAGTTTTATTTTCTCTTGCCGGAATGATTTTTATTCACAATTTTTTTGAAAGAACTTCCGCGCCCGAGACATTGTATATTGCCATTTTTATCCTTTCCTTTGTTTTTGAGGGGCTTCGCCTCATTCTGCCTTTGCATATTATACTGGATTTTCCTTCTGTTTATGTGCGTTTTGCGATGCGGATTTTGCTTTTTACCAGGTTTTTCGGCTTCCTTTCGCTTTTTGCCGCGAGTATTTATTCCGCCGGGCTTGAAATCCAAAAGAACAGAAATTTCATTTTCATTATCATAATTGCTACCCTGCTCATTACTCTGAGAATTCCCATTGACGTATTAAACTGGGATACCAGTTTGAATATGATAACAGGTTTTATATCCATGTTCAGATTAATCGAGCTTGCGGTTTTCATTACCACCTTAATAAGTTTTTTGCTTGCGGCAAGGATCCGCGGTTCCGCTGATTACAACCATATAGCGATCGGCGCTGTTATCGCCATGACAGGGAGAAATATAATTCTGAACACGGATAATTGGATAGGGTTTGCTTTAGGAATCGCCTCCGTTATGTTTGGAGTATGGTATCTCTGCGCTAAATTGCACAAGATTCATCTTTGGCTTTAACAGCCGTATGCCGATATTCGTAAGGCATGGTGTTTAAAAAAATCCTCGGCGGTTTTATAATTTCGATTTCTCTTATTTTGTGTTCTGTTGTTTTACTTTACGCAGTTTCAATACCTGATACCAGTATTACCACTTACAGTGACACGCCTGTTTTTCCCCATATGCTGTTTACAGACGTCATAAACGCATGGAAAAAAGCTGAAAATTCCAAACCTTACTGGGTTGATACAGCTGAAGAAACTGAAAGACAAAATCAAATGGCAGCTTATCAAATTTCCTTTTTATTAAATAACGATATTGTCGCGTATTACGGTCATCCCGGCTCCGAGAACATGGGAATTTTAGGACGTTACTCAATTGAAGAACTTGATGTGTTATTAACATCTCTTGCTGAAAAATACCAGACGGTTTCCGGAGGGCGTAATGTTAAAAAGGCTTTTTATATTATTTACGGAACTGTCTGGCCGCGCGGTCAAATCGGAATAATTAATCATAACATATTGATGCAGTATATTAATTACGGATTAAAGAATGATATCCTGGTTTTTATCGATCACCAGATAGGCCGTTACGATCCGGTTGATTCATTAAAAACGATGCTGCCGTATTTACAGTATTCAAATGTGCATCTCGCCCTTGATCCCGAATGGCGGACAACAAAACCAATGGTAGAAATTGGAAGCATAACGGCGGAAGAGATTAATCTGGCGCAGCAAATAATGGAAGATTATCTGATAGAAAACAAACTGCACGGTGAACGCATGCTTGTTATTCATCAGTTTAACGCTGTTATGATTAAAGACCGCGCGGATGTTAAAACCGATTTTAACAGAGTCAGATTGATTCATTGCGCCGATGGATTCGGCTCGCCGGTTTTAAAACGCAATACCTACGCTTACAACGCGCTCGCTAAAAATATTCCGATTAAAGCTTTTAAACTGTTTTACAATTTTGAAATACCGGGCGCAGGTTATGATGATCCGATTATGTCACCCGCGGACGTCTACAAACTCTCTCCGCGTCCATATCTTATTATGTATCAATAAACTATTTTTTGAATAACTTGTAAAATAATAAAATAAACTTGTATTTAATATACGGAAAGACCCGGAAAAATTTAAAAGGACTTTGAAAACAATGTCCTATCCAGTCAAGCCCTTTGTTAAAAGAACCTCTTGACGGGTGTTTTTTCTTTTCCGCGAATACGTCAAAGATGTCGCTGCACCAAAGCCGCAAGCCTTCGCCGAGAGTGAGATTATTTCTAGCTATCCAGCGTTCTTTGCCGCGAATACCCTTACCCGCAAGGAGCAGCGAAGGAGACGCTTTTTTTATCGCCTTGATGATTGTGGGTTCTTCGTGTTTTTTAAAGTGTCCGGGAAAACGTCCTACAATACGAAGCTTGGGAAAAGTCTGTCTTGTATTCTGCTCAGTTTTTAAAAGTATCTTCTTTTTGCCGCCCAAAAGGTAACAGGTAAATTCTCGGTTTTCCAAAATGGTAAGAAGGGAAACAATGAAATCAAACGGCATAAAGCGGTGTACTTTTTTTCCTGTAAGAAATTTAATGCCGCTGATTATGCTTTTTGAGATAGGTATGACTAAAGACGCGTTTAATATATATGAGCGGTATTCGCCGCTTCTTCTTGCGCGCAGGAGATCCCAAAGTGAAAGCAGCACTATATTATGTTCTTTTTTATCTTTTAAAAGATCGTATACTATAGAACTAAGTTGATCCGGCTCGATAATATCTATCGGGACTTTGACCAAGTCTACACGCTGCCGGACAACAATTGGGTCTTCATCCATCTCGTCATCGTCTACGATAATTCTAATTTCATCTCCCACTTATTTCTCTCCAATAATATGATGCGTACTGCGGCAGCGCAGTAAAGAGCCGCCGTTTCAGTTCTTAAAACTGTATCTCCGATAGTTATATGTTTAAAATCATTTTCTAAAAAAAGAGCGACTTCCTTCCCGGAGAACCCGCCTTCCGGACCGATAACAAACGCTACGGACGTCTTTTTCTTATTACTGTAAAGATACTCATGAAGGCTTTTTGTTTCAACCCCTCCGGGGCTTAAATTTGCAGGCGGTATGTGATGGAACAGTAATCCAAGAGCGTCTTTATTTTTTAATTCCTGCCAGTACTCAAGAAGCGTATTTATTGTTAATACCGGATGAAGAACAGTCGCAGTTTTTGAGCCGCTCTGTTGCCTTGCCTCTTTTATAATGCGTTCCCATCGCGAGAATTTTTCCTTCTGTGCGCTTACCGCTTTGGCGACTGAAAACTCCGATGTAAACGGAACAATCTCCGTGATGCCTCCTTCCGCCGCTTGCCGTACAATCAAGTCCATCTTATCGCCTTTTGGCATCGCCTGAAATAAAACAATCTGAGGAATTTCCGCCGAAAGATTTTCCCCCTCCTCTTCCAGAACAACGCATTTACCTGTTAATGTATTACTGTCTATTGAAGTGATATGAATTTGCGTTTCTTCGCCGTTCGGTAAAAGCGCAGGGAAATATTCTCCTACCGCAAGGCGGCGTACGCGTACCAGATATTTATAATCGTTTCCTTCGAGCCGGACAGTGTTATCTTTGCCCGGCTCTTTTGATAAAAGAAATTGCTTCACGACGCGAGCGCGGCGTTTTGCTCAGCTTCTTCCTGCAATGTTTTTAAAGTTTTCGCGTTTCGTAACAAGTTTTGAAAATTACTGCTTCTTAAAATATTCAGCGCTTCCTGGAGCTGAACATCGTATTCCAGATCATAAACCGGAGCGATTACAGTTCTGTTAAGTTCGTTTCTGATCATGCGTTTAAGAAGATTCATGTCAAGATGATACTCGCGTTCAAGTATCCGCGCGAATCCATCAATCTGCGCCGCGCTTGCCTGAGGATTCTGCTCCGTAAACTGCGGGATTCTGTTTGCGTTAATAAGCTCGTTCAGCTTTTCCGCGTCGTCTTCTGAGAATTCAGGAAACCTTACTTCATGATCAGGCGGGATTCCTTTTTTATCGATATTTACATCGCTCGGCGTAAAATATCTTGCGGTGGTAAGTTTAAATCCGATTGTACTTAACGGATAGACCTGCTGTACAGAGCCTTTGCCGAAAGTGTTTTCGCCGACAAGGTACGCTCTGCCCCTGTCTTTAAGCGCGCCTGCTACGATTTCAGAAGCTGACGCGGAACCTTTATTAATCAGCACAACAACGGGAATATCCTGCGAAACCAGCGTTGATCTATTGGCGTTGAAATCGCGGTTCTCCGTCCGAATCCTTGATCTGATTCGCACAACAAGTCCGCCGTCAATAAAAAGGTTTGAAATTTCTACGGCTGAATCCAACCGTCCGCCGTAATTGTTACGCAAATCCAAAATAAGGTATTTATAATTTTTCTGTTTAAATTCATTTATTGCATCAATCGCTCTTTCCGCCGTATACGGAGTGAATGTCAGAAGTTTCAGATAGCCTGTGTCGCCTATCATCGCGTGTTTAACTGTCGGCACTTCGATGATTGCTCTTGTTAATGTCACCGGGAATTCAAGCACAGTTCCGCGTTTGATTACGAGCCTTACGCTTTCTCCCGGCGTGCCGCGGAGCATGCCAAGAACCTCTTCCATTGTGAGCGAATCAGTAAGAACGCCGTTAATCTCTTTTATAAAATCGCCGGGATTTATTCCGGCGCGCCAGCCGGGTGTGTCTTCTATGGGAGATACGACTTCAACATACCTTGGCTTTCCGTCGGGTCTTTGACCAATCGGCTGGGTTA
>JGI24695J34938_10003009_pt1 | contig 12113 bp, 9 predicted proteins | sample TergutCo191P3_FD_34938 | JGI IMG/M metagenome (IMG submission 34938) | reverse complement strand
CCGCAAACAGCGGAACCGCTAACATCGCAATTACGACAAGAATGAGCATCTGTTTCATGTACAGCTCCTTTAAAAAATCGTTTCTTTTAAAAATATTCATCACTTTTAATTTTATAAAATTTTAAATGTTTTGTCAACGGCAAAACAATAAATTTTTATTTTTTTAGTTTTTACCCTGTTTTTCAGGTTTCCGGCAATTGCTCAGAAACAGCCTCATCCGGCAGGGTTGTTTTCACATCAAGTTTCTGTTCAGGTTCCCTGATTTCCAGGGAAATAGCATTACCTTCTATGAAAAACCATACGTCACTGACGTATGAAAAATTCCTTAATATACTATCGTTTAAAGTACGGAAATTGTCAAGTACGTTCCCGCCTCCCCCTTTTTTAATATGGTCAGGGAGGGGTAAAGCCGCGCTTTCCGTAAAATCGGCATATACCGTCCTGCCCCTCAGCATAAGGGATTTTAGCTTTGTTTCCAACGGAAAAAGGGGTAATAAATCCTTTGGCGATACCGGCCCATGTAGGGTTTCTTCGGTATATCGGATAATATCTTCCTCTTTCGAGTCGGAATGCTTAAGCATCCGATCTTCTACGGCAACATCCCCGTTATCTATAGTATAGAACACAAATGTCCTGCGGGCAAGTCCCAATGAGAAAAACTCATAAATCGCCGCAAACAGCAGTATACCTAACAATAGCAGATAGATTTTGGAGGAGGATGTAAAAAAACTGATAATCTTACTAGAATTTGCTTTCATTACCGTTCAAATATACTAATGTAATTTGTGATTCCATTGTACAACGAACGTGTAAAGTTTTGCAAGCCCTCTTCGCTGGTCATAAGAGCCGCGTCCTGCCTGTTTGACACAAAGCCCAGTTCCACCAGAACTGCCGGCATGCGGCTGTTTCTGACCACAAACCAGTCGTTTGCCTTGCGTCCCCTTGAGGGCAGTGTATTGCCGAATACCCCTTCAAACCCCATCAGAAGATAATTTGCCAAAAGGATGCTTTCGGTCTTATATTCTTCCTCAAGCATCGCGTTTAAAATCGCGTTAATATCGGGGGAATAATTATGCTTTGTAGTGTCCAGAACAGGACGGCGATGCCCTGATGTTATATGCCATACTTCATAGCCGCGCGCGTTTGGATTGGCTCCCCAATTAACATGAATCGATATAAAAATAACAGCCTCGTTATCCCTGACAGTTACCGCGTTTGCCATATCCGCGCGTTGATCAAGGCTTCGGAATATGTCGGTATCTCTTGTCATCATTATTCGTTTATCAGGGTATGTTTGGATAAGCCTGTCCCTAAGCGCAAGGCCGACTTTAAGGACGACGTCTTTTTCATAGATTTGGGTGTTTTTACCGTTTACCGAAATGTAGCCTAAAGTGCCGGGGTCTCTTCCCCCGTGTCCCGGATCGATGATAATTGTTGAAACGCGGAATCGTAAAGCGTCGTTTTCATGCAGGCGCGTAAATATGCCTGAAACGGCGGAAACAAATTCATCAGGAAAAACCAAAAGCCCCGCCTTGTTAAACGGCAAAGGGACGTTGAAAAGCTCCTGATTATTTATGAGTAAATACCCGGTTTCGCCTTCCCGGCTGCCTATTGAAAAACTGCCGTAATGATTGCCTGATTTAAACATCCCGCTTTGAAACAAAGGGTCCCACCGGAATTGTATTGAGTTATCGGGAGATATCGGCCTGAGCGCGTTTAAAGCTTCGTCAAGGGAGAGGGCGGGGAGCAAAGAACAATTGATAATTAGCAGAGAACTGATGAAAATACGCTTTAATATGTTGATTTTTGTCATTTTTCTCCCATACAACGACACAAATTATCAATATAATATACCGCTCCCTGATAGGAGCCGCGTATTAGGGCGGCCCAGAAAGAACGTCCTAACCTTATAATATTTTCGGCATTTTCTGAGGTAATCGGAAGATCAAAACCTGTCAGGCAGCGAACCGCCTGAAGCGCTTCTTCGGGTGTTCTTCCCATGTAATCACGCAAGTCTGACGATGTAAAAGCAGGGAACGGGATTATAGAGGGGGTTAGAGAAGAGTTCTCGCAGAGGCGCAAAGACGCAGAGGGGATTAGAGAAGAGCTCTCGCAGAGGCGCAAAGACACAGAGTTGTTATTAGATTGATTTTCTATTTCGTCTATTCTTTGATTTGTATCATTAATAAATAAAATTTTTTCTTCACTCTGTGTTCTCTGCGTCTCTGCGTCTCTGCGAGAGTCTCTTTCTATATCTTCAGGGATTTCAGAAAGCGCTTTTTTTAAGTCGGGTGTTAGTTGGAAAGCATCGGGCGGGAAACCGGGAATCTCTCCGTGACTTTGCGTTCCTGCGGAATGCGATGCCTCTGTATAAAGGAATTTTTCGGTTTCCTTATCTGACGGGTCGAGCCTGATTAGGACGGAACGGGCGGCGTTTTCCGCGCAGTTTATCGCGGCTTGCCTGTCCTCTGCGGATGCGATAATGTTTCCGCACTTGGTTACGTTATTTTCTGGAAATGAAACCTTGCTGCCTTCTGTTATACGCAAGAAAAAATCGTTGACATTAGGAAAAGGTATTTCTCGACTCCCGACTCCCGACTCCCGACTCCCTGTTTGGCGCTCATTGTTTATTGTTATTTGCTTAACCGTTCCCGGTATGGAGATAAACGCCCTTTCCGCGCATGTCCATTTTTTTATCGGGGAAAGGTTTCCGGGCTCCCTGCTCATTGCCATAAGAATCGCGGCTTTTATCGGGAGGATGCCGGACGAATAGGGGTATGTCCAGCCTGACATGTAGCCGCCTGAAAGCCGCGCGGCGATTTCGCCAATCATGGGACCGTTAGATGTCAATTTTATGTCGCCTTTCGCGGCGCCAATGTTGTCTTTTCCCGCGATGCCGAGGGCGAGAACCCCCGCGCAGAAAGTTTGAATCATGGCGTTTTGTTTGTCTTTGCCGGTTACGGTCGGCATTGTATGACCCATTTCGATAAAATACGGCGGAAAAAAAATGTGCCTGTCGGCAATACCGCAAATTGTAATTTCGTTTTTGTACACAATCGCGTCAACAGAAAATTCAGGACCGTCAAGATAGCCTTCTACAATCGCCCTTCCGGAACGTGAAAAACTTATCGCCTGTTCTGCCGCTTTAAAATACTCTTCTTCGTTGTTTACCCTGCGGCATCCTCGGCTTCCCATGTTGTCTACTGGTTTTATTACAACGGGGAAAGATAAGGGGGAGTCAGCAAGTGGATTTTTACCGGGCGTTTTTATGCTCTCAGCTGTAATTGTAAAAAAATTAGGGGAGGGGAGGGAAGCTTTTTTGAAACACTCGCGCATTCTTGATTTGTCGGACGCGTTTAGCGCGGCTTCGTAAGGAATGCCGGGTAATCCCAATTTTTCCGCCGCCCACGATACGCTTGCGGAAAAATCCGTTCCCGCCGTCATTATCCCAAGCCTGTCTGTTGTGCTTTGAATTAATCGCGCGAATGTTTCAATCCCTTCTTTGTCTTTAAGATCGATTTGCTCGAATCTGTCAGCCATACTTACGCAGGGAGCAGACGAACTGCCGTCAAGGGCTATTGTATATAAGCCAAGTTCTTTCGCTATGTTGATAGCAGGCCCCTGCATTACGCCTGCGCCGAGGATAATGATTGTTTCTTTCATAAATACTCCATAATGTATTTTTACCACGAACCACACGAACTTGCGCCAAGATATCTTGTTAAGGGTTCGTGTTTGTTTGTGTGGTTTGCGGTGAATTTATTTCTTTTACGTATGCGTATACTTCAAATGTATCACCTAACTTGAAAAGTTTGCTGATTGCCAATAACATCCAATAGAACGGGCTTTTTTTGCTTTTTGCCAATTTGCCTAGCAGCGGGAAGCGTTCGGGATGATGACCTACAGATACGATTTTTTTCACTTTAAAACCGGCAAGAACGAGAGCTTTCCTGCACATTTTTGGCGACCATATCGTATAATGATCGGCTGGGCTTGCGAAGAGGAAATTGAAGAGGCTTTTCCTGCCGCTGACGCCTGAAAACGACGGCGTAGAAAAAGCGAGAATGCCGTTGGGCTTAAGAATGCGTTTTATTTCGGCTAACACAGCGGCGCAGTCTTTGAAGTGTTCAATTACAAACCATAGGGTGACTGCGTCGAAGGAGGATGTTAGGGAGTGGGGAGTAACCAGTATATCAGGGAAAAACCCTTGCATTGCCGGTAAACCCAGTTCTTGTTGCACATAACGCACCGCGTCTTCGGCAGGGTCGATGCCGATTGGGGAGAAACCTTCCTCTTTAGCGGCGGCGAGGAAGGGGCCGTAAGCGCAGCCGATGTCAAGAAGGGATGGAGGAGGAGAAGAATTCTCGCAGTGGCGAGAAGGCGCAGAGTTGTTTGCGGCTTTGCGTCCCTGCGAGAATAAAATCGCGATAATACGTTTTAATCTGAGTTTTGCCGCGGATTTAATGTTGTCAAAATCTTCAAGGTAAGTTTTTCCGTATTGGTTTTTATACGATTCAAAAAAGTATTCTTTTGCGTATTCGACAGGCGGCGGGCTGGTTCTGTCCATGTAAATTATGCCGCACTTTTTACAACGGCGGTAGGCGCGGTCAGCGAATCTTGCGGAGGGTAAAGAACCATGAACAGTTAATGATAAGCCGCATACAGGGCATTGTCTGTTTACTTGCGGTGAAAAAGAATTTATTAAATCTGTGACGGACGTATTATTTTTTATTCGCGAAGACGTTTCAAGCAATGGATTACACTGTTTATAAATGTGTGCAGTTTTTCCTTTTTGCGCCTTTGCGGAAAAATTCTTTATTATTTTTTCATTAAAACTGATAAAACCCGCCGCTTTTGCAAGTTTCTTATGATACTCGGAAGGATGAGCCAGCAGGACAGCGGTTCCAGCATAAAGCGCTTCGTAAGCTGTAATGCCGTAATGCGTGATGATCAGATCATATTCATGTAAGCGTTCAGAAAGGTTGGGAATATAATCGATCGTTTTAACATTGTTAATTGTTTTTTGTTCTTTGTTTTCTGTTAAAGCTCCCCTTAACAAAGTTATATCCATCGCGTATTTTTCACTCAGCGTTGACAAAAAAAGCGCCGTTTTCAATCCAAGACAAGCGGCGTCTTCATGACCGAATGTAATTAACAGTTTAAGTTTTCCTCTTTGAGCTTCCATTCTCCTGGTGGATAAATTATTGATTAAAAGCGCGGGAGAAGCGATATTAGCGCGGGATTTACTCATTTTCTCGGGGATTAAAATATCAATTAGAAAATCGAACTCGCCGCGGGAGGAGCCGCCTTCGTCAATTCCGATAACGGGGGCGGCGCTTTTCCATTGTACAAGTTCTTCTTTGGGCGTTTGAAAACGATCTAAAATTATAAATTCGTTGTTTCTAGTGTTAAAATTTTCATTTGAATCGATCCATTCAGGATCGAAATTCATTGATCGCAATAAATTTAGTATATTTTCTGTTAAAACGCTTTTTGGTAAAAAAAGACACGCTTCGCGTCCAAGAGCGCGTAAATTTTTTACAAGAGTTATACACCGCGTTAAATGGCCGCCGCCGCGTCCGTTTTCACAGCAGGGAACGGCAAGAATCGGAGATGGCGCCACGATTTAAATACTCCCCTGTGTTTCCGCGAAGAGGCGGGAATAAACTCTGATAATCGCGGCGCCGTAATGCCTTTCAGGCTCGTCTTTAAGCGCGTCGTAAAGCTTAACAGCGCGTTCATAATCTTCAGGCGTATCAACCGTTACGCGCATACCGTTTTGTGATTTGTCCGATGTTGATTGCCCGCTATCCTCAGACCTTTCGCTGAAGTCTCGCCATTGAGAAGGCGCTAAAGGACGGTGCAGCTTGAATTTTTCAGGGTTATTGTACAAGTAGGGGCAGACATGTTCGCGATCATAAACCGTAACAGCTTCGCTTTCCGCGCGCAGAAGAGCGGCGGCTGAGACAGATTCGACTCCTGCGCCGTAAGGAAGCCCTGAGTAGCCTGCATAATCCGCATTTTTACCGGCAGCCTCGTCATTTAACGCGGAAGCCGCGTCGGCGAACACGAAGGGGTTGTCGCCTGTCGCTCTGATTACGCGGTTAAGCGAAAAATGGCGTATAACTCCGCAATAGCGTTCAAGCACATTGTCTTTAGAGCCGGAGAGAATCAGGAACTCGGCTTCATCAGCGAGAGGTTTTAGAGCGGAAATTGAATCTTCCGGGCAGGCAAGGATTCGTAAATCGGAATTAACATGATTCAACGCTTCCATCACGCGGAGAATCATGGGTTTCCCGTCAAGTAAAAGAAGCGCTTTCCCGGGAAGCCTTGAGGAATCAATACGCGCCTGTAAAACAATCCCCGTCAAAATAATTTCTCCTAAAAAATGTCAGTAACGATCAGCTTTAACTGTTCTTTGTTAATTGTCATTGTCCCATTTTCCCGTAACGCCGCGGGCATCGCATTTGAACCGGTATCTGTTTTTAATTACCCATTTTCTGCCTTCTTTGAATTCTTTCCAAGCGGAAAATAAATCTTCTCCTGAAGTGCACATAAATGGAAAAAAACGATAAAGGGGAAGATGCGCGTAATCATTGCTGATTCTGTTTGATCTGAATACAGGCGCGAGGTTTTTCAAATAGAAGCGCCTGTAATTTTCTTCGATGCTGTTGTCTTCTATCGGCAGCTCGCTTTCGTAAGAAAGTTTTAAATGAAGGCTTAACGCGATCTCTTCTCCCCAAAGGCATGAACGGAAACCAAAATCCATTAATTGCCAGTGTGATTTTTTTATGGTTCTGTCATATCCGCCTATATCTATAAAGCGCTGCTTGTCATAGATTCCAATTCCGTCAAACGGATAGAGGCTTAAATCTCCTTCGGCGCGCGGTTCAAGAAATACAGATTGAATTTTATTACGGTGAGTTACCGGAGCAGAAAGAGACGGCAAAATTCCATAGTTTGAATTCATTATTATCGGGACAGTGCAAAGTCTTTTAGAAAATGAATTTTTATCATCTGAGTTACCGCTTTCTTCGGCCTTTTGCGGCGAAGTTTCAGGCGCGGCGGTTCTAAGGCGTTCCGCAATCCGCCTTGCCGTTCCGCCGGCAATTATTTTCATGTCGCTTCGAAGGACGAAAAAAAGAGGGGATTGCACTTCGGAAGCGGCAAGGTTAATTTGCTCTCCAAGGTTGATTTCTTTTTCCGGTAAAATAAAACGGACGAATGGGAAACGTCCCGACAATTCCTCCATATCATAATGAGGCGCGCGCGATTCAATTGAAATTACATTGTCAAATCCGGTTTTTTCAATATCAGTAAAGAATGATCTGCGCACGTAGCCGGGACGGTTAAGAATAACCGCCGATATGCCTGTCGTGGCGATGCGTTCCTTTCCGCCGACAGCGGTGTAAGGAATTATTTCTTCGTTAAAAATTATAGGTATAGTATTCATCGCAATCCGTACATAGCCCTCGTGATACCCTCGAGTAATTCTTTTTACATTGTTCTTTGTAATAACGCTCTCCGTTTTGCCAGATGCTTTCAAGTGAATCGTTAAAAACATTTCCAAGTACGCCGCTTTTATCCCCTTTTAATGCCTGCGTATCTTCCCTGCATAAAGGAACAGCGCCGTCAATCAATACGGGCATATCCCTCATTATGTGCCAGCAGCTCTGTCGTATAACAGGCGATATGTCCGAAGCCTGTTTTTTTGCAAGGCTTCCGCAGAAATCGTCATATTTCTGAATGATGATGTTTTTTTCTCCGTTAGGCGACGCTTCTTTCCAGTAACGGTAAAATTTTTCCGTATCTTCTTCCGAACCTTTAACGCGGACTGCCTGCACGTAACAATCGTTCGGAAAGAGCGATAAAAGTTTTTTAGCGCAAGCCTCAGCTTCCGCGAAGCCGCTGCCCCTAAGTTTGATATATTGCGCCGAATCAGCCGTATCAAGCGAAACAATCCATGAAATAGCAGGCAAAGCGTTTTCTCTTGACGAATTAATATTGTTCTTTGCAATTTGTTCAAGCTCTTCATTATTCCATCCGAGCCCGGAAGTCTCGATGACAAGGGCAAGCTCTTTCCGCCTGACAACAGCTTCGATTAACTTTAATTTATCGGGGTGGAGGCTTAATTCGCCCCAAAGGGAAAGGTCTATTACCGCGTCTCCTGAAAACGCGGTTATTTTATCAAGAAGAGTCTCGAATTTTTCAATGTCCATAAAATCCTTGCGATTCGCGGCATCTGTAAAAGCGGGGTACGGGCAAATCGCGCAGATTTGGGGGCAGCCGCCGTAAACCTGAACAGGATAAAAAATCGGCAGAGTTCTTAAAATATCAGGCTGTTCGCTGACAATTTTTTCAACGCAGGCGGCTGAAGGAATAATACCGGCGTTAGCGGAAATGAAATTATTAAGCAGCAGGAGATTGCGTTTTGTATCAGCCTGAAGATTCAATCTGTGACAGCTCAAATCTACTGACGAAATTTCAGTCTCTATATCGAACGAGTTAATATCTTTTTGTATAACCGAAAAAAGTATGTCTCTTTCGACAGGTCCGTCGCTGCCTGATATTTTCGCGAGAATGCCCGCTGTTCCGGGTGAGAGGGTTTCCGGAGCGAGACCGAACGGCCAGCCGTCCGCGTAGGAATATTCCGCCTTGTAACGGATGTGCCTGTCGGCGATAGCNCCCGCGAGCGCGGGATCAAGGAAGGGGCAATCCGCGAAAGTAAAATAGATGAGGTCGAACCCGNCCTGCAATTCGGCGATCTTTTCAAGCAGGCTTCGTTTTGTCCACGGCAGGGCGGCAGGAGCGCTTATTTTCTGAATATTTGTTCCTAAAAAGGAAAAATCTGCGTTTTCATCTTTCAGAAGAACCGTTTTTTCGGTCCCTGNAAACTTTTGCGCCTGTTCTACCGCCAATTCNACAGAGTTTTTACCGTTTAAAACCGTTTTAAAGGCATATTTTGTAAGATTTCCGCCGTATAATATTGAAATTGCATTCATATCTTATATTATCGGTTAACAGGGGTTTTATCAACAATTTTATCAACACTTTGAATTCAGGCTTTCGTAAGTCCTTACTACATATAGACTTACGAAAAACTGTGTTAGCCCCTAGGAGAATCGAACTCCTCTTTTAAGATTGAGAATCTCATGTCCTAACCGATAGACGAAGGGGCCGCTCAAGACCTAATATAGCGGTTTTACGCGGATTTTGTCAATATAACATTCCTGACAGGGCGGACAGGGAGCCAGTCTGTTACGCGAAACTCTTTTTCGTTGCCGCGCCACGGGCCGTTTTTGCTTGTCCAGTATCCGCCTGAAGTCCCGCTCATATAGGACAATGAATATGGAAAAATATATTGATCTTCGTTTTCTGACGTAACAACCGCGATTGCCTTGTCGCCTTTCTGCTGATTGCTCCAGTGTATGACAGTTTCAGTTGTGTTGTAAATTTTTTCCCTCTTCTGAAGGCGGCCTCGTAAAGTAAAGCTGAAGTTCTTAAGTTCTTCCGCGGAAGGAAGCCGCCAGTTGTCGTAACCGTTATGTGAAAATNCTTTACAAAGACGGTCAGCGTCATTCCATGAGCAGAATCCGGCGTCTACGGGCGAGACTTCGATCAGTTTATTATCCGAATCCTTTATAATTATGCCTCCCGCGGGACCCGTATCCCCGGATTCAAGAGGGTAGTATTTTTCAAGTATCTCCCGCATAAGGTTCCTTTCCCGCGCGTGTGTGAAATAAATGCCGGGAGTGCAAAGGACGTACATGTCCCAGGAGAAAAGCCGTTTATAAGCGCGGAAAGCAAGCTCGCTTGTATGAAAAGGGCCTGACTCGATGTAATTAACGCTGGTTATATACATGTGAAAGTCATCGAGCTCGTCTGGTATTGTAAGAAATTCTTCAGGGATTTCTTCGATTGTTATATACTTCATGCGGTTAGACCTGAAATAGTCGATTGGGCGCAGGTCTATATAAAAACCTTTTACTTTATGCTGCGCCGCGTGTTCCCTTACCGCGCGCCAGCTGTACTGTTTCAGACAAAAACCGTTTTCGCCGGCGCCTACAATACCCGACGGTGTTTCTCCGGCAAAATAAAACGGTACGTTCTCTAACATAATTATTCTCCTTGTTTTATTTTAGGATGCTTTAGCAATAACTCCTTTGTTTTTACAGTAATGTTTGTTCGCAGCGACATAAAAAAACGCCTGACACTCCATAAGAGAATCTGTGTTTTGACATATAAAGGTTTTTTGTCATTGATTGTTTTTAACTGCCAACATGCTGCCTGATAATTGACACAATCGAATTCTTGTCAATCTGCACAATTTTCTGTTCGCGTTCATAGCTCTTTGCCGAGTCCGACGCGTGAGCGGTGTTAACCATTATATTGCTGCCGAACTCGCGGCGTACTGTTCCGTCTGGAGCTTGAAGGGGGTCTGTGGGGCCGAGAACGTCGCGAATTTTATTTACTGCGTTCTCTCCTTCGTAAACAAGAATCATGCATTTAATATCGCCGGGTTTTTCCATTTCTTCGCGCGACTGGCCGTTCGGACGTTTGCCGGACATGAATTCAACAATCTGATGAAATTGATCGCGGGCGCATTCATCGCCGAAACCGCTGATTATCGTTTTTGATAATTTGGGGCTTAACTGGAAAGCGCATTCTTTTTCTAAAAGTTCGATTGCCTTCCATCCGAATCTTTCAGATAACTTCTTTTTTAAAATTGATTCAACAGGGCCGTAGAAATCAAGCGCTTGCGCGAGCGAGAAGCGGTGTACTTTAATCCCGATAATTCGCAGTCCGGTGCGTGAAAACATATCAATGATTGCTCCCGGCCGCGATGAATTATGTTTCCAGTTGTCAGGTTTTATTATGACAAGCGTTCTTTCAATTTTTTTAGGATCAGGATAAGTCACATTCTTGACAAGATTTTCCTGCCCGTCAAGAAAATTCGCGAACAGGCGCAGATCGTTATACGCTTCCCCCTGATGCCTGGGCGTAAGAACCGCAGGCTCAAAATACCTTACCTCGTTAGAATCATTTGACGTGAAAAGAAGATCGGCATAAGTATCACGAATGGTTTCTCCTGCAAGCGCGTCAACCTCAACATGCTGGGTGTATAAATGCCCGCAGACATTCAAAAGCTGTTCGCAGGGATTTTCTCCCTTAAAAAGAAGAAGCAGCATTCTGTGCGGCCTTCCATCTGAAGGGCCGAAATAATTTTTAACATAATCAGCCAAAAGAACAAGCTGATTTTGCGGAGCCCTTTCACGAAGGGATTGCGCGTAATTTTCCGCAAATTTCTGATCCGGCGCGAATATCTGCGCGCCGACCAATTCCAAATCAGTCCGTGAAAGAAGGCGAGAAAGAACGCCGCCGGTTCTGCTTTTTGCTACTGTGTAGGGAGTTACAAGAACATAAGATAGTTTATTCATACGGAATGATACACAATAATTAAGTTATGTACAAGCGCGGGGGAGGGGCCGGAAGCGCAAATCCTATGTCTGCTCCATGCCGGCTGATATGAATGTCCTTCGAGTCAAGTAATTGCCGTCAGTCTTTTAATATCGGGATAAGAATACAAAAAGAAGTTCCTTTTCCCTTTTCCGACGATACAGAAATTGACCACCCGTGATAATCAATTACCCATTTTACAATAGCAAGTCCCAACCCTATACCTTGTTCATCACGGGAAGATGAGCCGCGATAAAACATCTCGAATATATGTGGAAGATCATCTTTTTCAATACCATCTCCGCTGTCACTGATAACAAGCTCTGCAATATTATCAGATTGAGAGGCTGCAAAGCGTATAATTGATCCGGCTGGCGTATAACGCACCGCGTTGTATATTATATTTTCGATAGCGCGATACACCAATTTTTCATCCAAAGAAATAAATATATTTTCAGGTATGTTAATATCAGATATAATTTCATGGCGAAGAACGTCAATATCCATGCTCCATAGTTTTAACGCGTTTTTTAAAAAAGCGGCTAAATTAACTTCATTTAATTTGCCGCGCCATTCTCCTGAATCCATTTTTACAAAATCAATTAAATCATCTATCATACATTCAAGCTGATCGGCTTTATCAGTGATAGTCTGCG
>JGI24695J34938_10003007_pt1 | contig 12116 bp, 7 predicted proteins | sample TergutCo191P3_FD_34938 | JGI IMG/M metagenome (IMG submission 34938) | reverse complement strand
TCCACCACCGCCCGCGCATCGAGCGCGTGGGCGAGAACATGCGCCCGTTTGAGGTCGTCTCGCCGTTCCAGCCGGCGGGCGACCAGGGCGAGGCGATCAAGGCGCTCGCCGAGGGCATAAGGGGCGGGGACAAGTACCAGACGCTGCAAGGGATCACCGGCTCTGGCAAGACCTTCACAATGGCGAAGATCGTCGAGGCGGTGCAGATGCCCACGCTCATCGTCAGCCACAACAAGACGCTGGCGGCGCAGCTCTTCCGCGAGTTCCGTGGCTTCTTCCCGCACAACGCGGTCGAACAAACAAAATGCAAACACAAAGGCTAGGCAATATGCAAATGCCTGAAATGCTCAACAACATGAGCAGAACCGTGAAAGACGATTTAGCCGCCACGATCGCCAAAGGCGACAAGCTTTCCGTGGCGGCGGCGTGCTTCTCGATCTACGCATACCAAGCCCTCAAAAAACAGCTCGACGGCATTTCCGAGATGCGCTTCGTTTTCACGTCGCCGACATTCCTGCGGGAAAACGCGCCAAAGGAAAAGAGGGAATTCTACATTCCCCGCCTTAGCCGCGAACGTTCCCTGTACGGAACCGAGTTCGAGGTCAAGCTCCGCAACGAATTGACCCAGAAAGCAATCGCCCGCGAATGCGCCGACTGGATCAGAAAAAAGGCTCGATTCCGTTCCAATGTCACAGGAGGCAACATCAGCACCTTCATGAACGTCGTCGGCGCTGAAACCGCCGTGACCTACACGCCGCTGAATGGCTTTACCACCGCCGACATCGGCTGCGAGCGCGGCAACAATATCATTAACCCGGTCAACAAAATGTTCGCACCATTGTCCGACGAATACGTTCGCATTTTCGACCAAGTCTGGAACGACAAAAACCTGCTTCAGGACGTGACGGACGTCGTCCTTGACGGCATCACGGCAGCCTACAACGAAAATTCGCCCGAGTTTATTTACTTTGCGGCAATCTACAATATTTTCAACGAATTTCTCGAGGACATATCCGAAGACGTGCTGCCGAACGAGGCGACCGGCTTCAAGGAAAGCAGGATCTGGAAAACGCTCTATGCTTTCCAGAAGGATGCGGCGCTAGCGATCATAAACAAGCTTGAAACGTACAACGGCTGCATTCTTGCCGACAGCGTGGGTCTTGGAAAAACATTTACCGCGCTTGCCGTCATAAAGTACTACGAAAACCGCAACCGTTCCGCGCTTGTCCTATGCCCAAAAAAACTGTCGGACAACTGGAACACATACAAGGACAATTACGTTAACAATCCAATCGCCGCCGACCGCCTGCGATACGACGTCCTTTACCACACCGACCTGTCAAGAGCGCGCGGGAAGTCCAACGGTCTTGATTTGGACAGGCTGAACTGGGGCAACTACGATCTTGTCGTTATCGACGAATCGCACAACTTCCGCAACGGCGGCGAAATCTATGGCGAAGACCGTCGTGAAAATCGGTACCTGCAACTGATGAACCGCGTTATCCGTGCAGGGGTCAAAACCAAAGTGCTGATGCTTTCCGCCACCCCGGTCAACAATCGATTCGCCGATCTGCGCCACCAGCTTGAGCTCGCCTACGAGGGAAATTCCGGCAGCATGAACGAAAAACTCGGCACAAAGCGCACGGTGGATGAAATTTTCAGAAACGCTCAAAAGGTATTCAACCATTGGAGCAAGCAAGGCGAGAGCGAGAGAACCACGGCTGTTTTGTTGAAGTCGCTTAGTTTCGATTTCTTTGAAGTGCTGGACAGCGTGACAATCGCCAGATCCCGCAAGCACATAGAGAAATACTACAACATGAATGAAATCGGCTCGTTCCCCGAGCGGCTAAAGCCCATTTCGGCGCATCCATGCCTGACCGACCTGGACAGCGCGATAAACTACGGCGAGATATACGAACAGCTAATGGCGCTGAATCTTTCCGCATATATTCCAACCGCCTTCATATTCGAGAGCAAGCTTCACAAATACGTGGACACGTCCCGAAGCATAAACCGCGCCGGGCGGGAAATGGGCATACGCCGCCTCATGAGCATCAATCTGATGAAGCGGCTGGAAAGCTCCGTCCAATCATTCAGGCTAACCATCGGGCGCGTCAAGCATTTGATCGACAGCACGATTGCGGAAATCGACGCCTACGGAAAAGGCGGCGGCTCGATTATAGACGGGCGGGAGCTGGCCGGCGACACGGACTTCGACGACGACGACCGCAACACGGAATACTTCGCCGCCGAGCACAGCATAAAGATCGACCTTGCCGACATGGACTACAAAACCTGGCGGGACAAACTCGCACAAGACGCCGAAACGCTTGAGCTGCTGAAATCTATGATCGACGACATCACACCGGAACACGATGCCAAACTCAAAACGCTCTTCGGCTTGATAGAAGACAAACTGGCAAAGCCAATAAACGAGGGCAATCGCAAAATCCTTGTCTTTTCGGCATTTTCGGACACCGCCGAGTATTTGTACGCCAATGTAAGCGCATTCGTGAAATCCAAGTTCGGCTTGGACACCGCGATGATAACCGGCAATGTTGACGGCAAGACGACAATTCCCAGGCAGAGGGCGGCAATGAACGAGGTGCTGACACTGTTCTCGCCCATATCGAAAGACAAAAAGATCTTGATGCCGGACAACGATTCCGACATATCGGTGCTGATCGCCACGGACTGCATCTCGGAAGGGCAGAACCTGCAAGACTGCGATTATTGCGTGAACTACGACATACACTGGAACCCCGTGCGGATTATACAACGGTTTGGACGGATCGACAGGATCGGCAGCCGCAATTCCGTTATCCAGCTTGTAAATTTCTGGCCGGACGTGGGCTTGGACGAATACCTTTCCCTGAAAGGACGGGTGGAAACGAAGATGCGAATTTCCGTGATGACCGCGACCGGAGACGATGACCTTATCAACGCCGAGGAAAAGGGCGATCTTGAGTACCGCAAGGCGCAGTTAAAACGGCTGCAGGAAGAAGTCGTGGATATCGAGGACATGCAGTCGGGAATTTCGATAATGGATTTAGGGCTCAACGAATTCAGGCTCGACCTTCTTGAATATGTCAAACGCAACGGAGACATGGACAAAGTCCCGTTCGGGCTTCACGCGGTCGCCCCCGCTTCGCAAGACTGCCCGCCTGGCATCGTGTTCGTCCTTAAAAACCGCGACAACAGCGTCAACATTGACATGCAGAACCGCCTTCACCCGTTTTATATGGTTTACGTCGAGACAGGCGGCGAGGTCGTCTGCAACCATCTTTCGCCCAAGGAACTGCTGGACAAGATCCGCTCTCTCTGCAAAGGCAAAGCCCAGCCCGTTATGGATGTTTGCCGGGACTTCAACACGGAAACAAAAGACGGGCAGGACATGCGGGGCGTGTCCGCCCTATTGACTGGAGCGATAAACTCGATCATCGAAACGAAAGATGAAAGCGACGTTGACAGCCTGTTTAGCCCTGGCGGAACTTCCGCCCTGAACAACACAATCGGCGGTCTTGACGACTTCGAACTTGTCTGTTTCCTTGCGGTGAGGTAGGGCATGCTGGGACTGCCCCTATCGACCGAGGTGAACAGCCGCATTGCGAAGGAGAAACTTTATGCCAACGCCGCCCTTGCGCCGAGCCTGCGAAATATGGTAAAATGCCAGGTGGAATTGGTCATCTGGCGAAACAAGCTGGCGGACAGCACCATGGGGATAAGCGCAGGCGAATCCATCAAGGAGATTCAGGTGTTCGAGGTACAGCTTCGGCAACGGGAGATTGACAGGCGAGTCCTGCCAGCCATTGCCAAGGCGATACCGTACAAGATACTGTTCGTCCTGACGTTCGGCGGCGAGGCGCAAGCATGGATGGAAGTGTCTGGCACGTTCTACGATACGGGCTGGCTGCCCCTTGACGAGTTCGTGCTCAAGTTCGAGGGGCTGGATTTGGATGCCGTGTACGAAAACCTGGCGCGGCAGATTGCCAGCGGGCGGCTCGGGAGCGGCGGCGATATTGCCGAGGCTGTCGAGCTGGACAAGCGGCGACGGGAACTTGAGCGTGAGATTGCGGTTTTGGAGAGGAAAATTTTGCGTGAAAGGCAGTTCAACAGGCAGGTTGAGATGAGTGGGGAGTTGAGAAGGTTGAAAGGGGAACTGGGGGATAAAAATGGGATATAGTTCTTTGCGCATTGAGAGGTTTAGAGCGATCGGGGATTTAAAGCTAGGGAACTTCAAGCGGGTTAATGTCATTACGGGAAGGAATAATTGCGGAAAAACAACCGTGCTTGAGGCATTGTTTCAGATATCTGGTATGTCCAATCCACAGCTTCCAGTTACGATACATAACATTCGGAATCTGACCTTAACCTCAGATAACAATTTTAATTTTATTTTTCGTAATCTTGACTTCAAGAATGAGCCAAACATAAATGCGGTTCTTGATGGTGTCAAAAGAAATCTTGTTATTAGACCTAGATATGCATCTCAGCATACCATGCGAATCGGTGATGGCAAAACCAGCGCGTTTGTTGATGCGGCAGGCGATGGCACAACCCGTCCGCTTGTTTCCAAGGCAGGCGATGGCAGAATCCGTCCGCTTATTGCTAATACAACGGAGGTAGACAGTGATGGCTTTGCAAACATCAACGGGCTTTCCCTTGAGTATAGCGACGGAAGGATCAATCATATTTTCGTATCCGAAATTTCATTTTTAGATGGCGAGATAGTGACCGACAATCGCTACAAAGAAAAACTCAAGTGTTCGTTTCATAGTTCCTTACATTCCATGTCAATGCTACCGCAACGCATGGAAAGATTGCGTGTGAATAAACAGATGAGTGGCATAATATCCTCTTTAAATGAAATAGACAGTGCTATAGCGGATATTCATATTGGCGCGGCAGGAGTGATCTATGTGGATGTTGGTCTTGACAAACTGCTCCCGCTTAACATTGTTGGGGATGGGATACGCAGGATACTGTCCACTCTTGCATCCGTGTCAGATATGCAAGGCGGGGTTTTGCTTATCGACGAAATTGAAAATGGCTTGCACTATTCAAGCTTGGAAATCCTATGGAAATCATTGCTTAAAGCTGCGCAAGCTTATAATGTGCAATTGTTTGTTACGACTCACTCAAATGAGTGCATAAAAGCATTATCGACAGTTGCGATGCAAAATAAGGACGATATTCAACTTTATCGTATTGAGCGGAATAAAAACAGCCATCGTGCTTTTGAATATCCTGCAGACATGATCATGGATTGTCTGGAAGAAAATATTGAGATGCGGTAGGTGCTTCGTGAGCATAAAGATTGAGCAGGAAAATATACTTGCCGTTGAAGGCAAAGATGAACGTAATTTTTTCGAGGTGATGCTTGGTTTCGTAGGCATCGGCAGCGTTCAAGTAATTGATGTTGGAGGAAAAGATAACTTCAAGAATAGACTGTCTGGCTTAATACAAAGCGAAGGTGCATTGGAGAAAATAAAAAAAATGGGGTTTGTCAGGGATGCGGAGAAATTAGAGGCAGACTCATCTTTCCAAAGTATCTGTGGCGTACTGAAAAAATATGATCTCCCTTGTCCAAGCGAGATTTGCAAGCCTTTTGAAAGCGATGGAAAGAGAGTTGGAATATTCATTATGCCAGATAATCGCAATTGTGGGATGCTTGAAGATTTATGCATAGAGTCAATAAAAGATACCCCCTTTTTTAGCTGTATTGAAAGCTTTATTAACTGCTGTAAAAATCAAGACAAAGACATCATGCCCAATACCGCAAAGGTAACTGTGCTTGCATATTTGTCTACCCGAGATGGCATTCCAAGCTCATTAGGGATTGCAGCAAGGCAAAATGTTTGGGATTTTTCAAAACCATGCTTTAACGGTATAAAACAATTTTTGAAGGATTTATTTGTATAATGGGCGATATTAACGAAACTAAAGGGGCTGCTTTTATGAATAAACCACGCTTCGAAACGCCAAACCTCACCGTGGAAAATATAGCCAAACTCGCCGAATTATTTCCTGGCGTGGTAGCCGAAGGCAAGGTCAATTTCGATCTTCTGCGTTCCATGCTTGGCGAGGAAGTGTTTGGCGACGAAGCCTACGAATTTACATGGGTGGGCAAACGCGCCGCCATTGCCGAAGCTGGTAGACCTATCCGCAAAACGTTGCGCCCCTGCGTGGAGGAAAGCAAGGACTGGGATACCACCGAGAATCTTTACATTGAAGGCGATAATCTTGACGTGCTAAAGCTCTTGCAGGAGAGCTATCTTGGCAAGGTCAAGATGATATATATCGATCCGCCATATAACACTGGGAACGACTTCATATATCGTGATGATTTTTCGCAGAGCCGAGAGGATTACGATGAAGAAACGGGCGTATACGATGAGGATGGCGATCGCCTGTTTCGAAACACCGAAACCAATGGGCGGTTCCACTCCGATTGGTGCAGCATGATTTACCCTAGACTTGTTCTAGCGAGAAATTTATTGCGAGATGATGGTGTAATTTTTATAAGCATAGATGATAATGAAGTAGCTCAACTTAGGAAAATTTGTGACGAGATATTCAGTGAAAGCAATTTTGAAGGTCATATTCACTGGCGCAGAAGACACAATCAGCCAAATGATAAAACAAAAATGATAGGTTTAGTAGGTGAACATATCATTGCTTATGCCAAAGATAAATTTACGCTAAAATCTAAAGGTGTCGGAAAAATAGACCTAACAGGTGATTTTTCAAATTCTGATAATGATCCACGTGGAGATTGGGCATCGAAACCTTGGAAAGTAGGTTCAGATCAATCAGGAAGTCGCTATACAATTGTTGCACCTAATGGCAATTTGTTAGATGAGAACTGGATGGGTGAAGAAGCGACGTATAAACAACTTTTAGATGACAAAAGAATATATTTTCCACGTAGTGGTGATGGACTACCTCGTAAGAAATATTTTCGTCATGAGCGAGAAGAAGAAGGTCAATGCGCCACAAATTGGTGGGAACATCAACAATTTGGACATAATCAAGGAGCAAACGATTGTGTTACTGCATTATTTGGTGCAAAGAATGTGTTCAGTAATCCAAAACCAATAGAACTAGTTCGTGGGCTAATTCAAATTTCTAATGCAAAAGATAATGATATAATACTTGATTTTTTTTCAGGCTCAAGCACTACAGCACATGCCGTGATGCAACTTAACAGTGAAGACGGAAAAAACAGACGGTTCATCATGGTGCAATATCAAGAAGATTTGGAGAAAAATTATGCTATTGCATCAGGAAAAGCAAAAGCTCAAATAAAAGTGTCTATTGATTTCTTGAATTCAATAGGCAAATCACACTTCATAACTGAAATCGGCAAAGAGCGTATTTGCCGTGCTGGGAACAAGAGCAAAGCTGACACTGATCCGTTAGTAAAAAATATTGACATAGGCTTCCGTGTCCTCAAACTGGACGATACGAACATGAACGACGTGTACTATTCTCCAAGCGAATATACGCAAGATATGTTGCAAAAAATGGAAAGCAATATCAAACCAAATCGCACGGACTTGGATTTGCTGTACGGCTGTCTGCTCGACTGGGGCTTGCCTCTTTCCATGTCGCATACCCACGAAAAAATAGACGGCTTCACCGTCCACACCTACAACAAAGGCGACCTCATAGCCTGTTTTGATGAGCACATCAGCGAAAAGGCAATCCGTGAAATCGCTGGGCGCAAACCCCTCCGTGCCGTGTTCCGCGACGGCAGTTTCACCAGTTCGCCTCAAAAAATAAACGTGTTTGAAATCTTCAAGTTGCTTGCTCCCAACACGACAGTAAAGGTTATATAATGGGAACAGAAAAGCCTTTCCGCGCGTTTGCTTATCTCGATGGGGTATGACCTTGGCTAGGAAAAAACAGGAAGTTACGATACGCTCATCGGCAGCGGAATACCTTACCTTTATTGCGGCTACAGGCGATAATGCGGACAGTGTTGAAATGCGTTACCAAGACGAGAATATTTGGCTAACGCAAAAAATGATGGCGACCCTATATGGCGTGAGTATTCAAAATATCGGACAGCATATAAAGAAAGCCTTTGAGGATGGCGAATTGCATCCCGATTCAGTTATAAAGAAATACTTTATAACTGCCAGCGATGGCAAGGATTACGACACAAACCACTACAATCTGCAAATGACAATTGCGGTAGGATTCAAGGTAAACAACGAACGCGCCGTTCATCTTCGCAAGTGGGCTGGGCAGATTGTCAAGGATTACACAATCCAAGGCTGGGTAATGGATGTTGACCGTCTAAAAAAAGGGCATATGTTCACCGACGAGTATTTTGACCGCCAGTTACAGCAAATCAGAGAAATACGACTATCCGAACGGAAATTTTATCAAAAAGTGACGGACATTTACGCAACCGCATTTGATTACGACAAAGAAGCAAAAACTACCACCGATTTCTTCAAACTTGTGCAGAACAAATTGCACTATGCCGTCCATCGCCATACCGCCGCCGAATTAATCGTCGAACGCGCAAATGCGGAAAGGGAACATATGGGGCTTGCGACTTGGGAAGCCGCTCCGCATGGCAAAATAATCAAAGCTGATGTGTCGATTGCCAAGAATTACCTTGACGAAAATGAAATGAATTATCTTGAGCGAATAGTGTCGGTGTATCTGGATTTTGCGGAGTTGCAAACCGAACGGAAAATTCCCATGTCCATGTCGGACTGGGCAGTGCGCCTTGATGGATTTCTGGAATTTAACGGCAACGAGATTCTAACCGATGCAGGCAAGATCTCGCACGAACAAGCCAAACTCCATGCGGAAACAGAGTTTGAGAAATATCGAATCGTCCAGGACAAACTGTTTGAGAGTGACTTCGACAGATTTATGGCGGTTCTCGAACAGCAAACACAAGATTCGAGGGATGGCAATGAAACTTAAATTCAGGCACCAACCTTTTCAGGCGGATGCGGCAAATGCCGTATGCGATGCGTTCGCGGAGCAACCTTTCCGCACGCCGACTTACATGATAGACCAAGGCATGGACTCTGATAATGGGCAGGGAACCATGCGGTATGATTTTACTGGTTTCGGCAATGCGCCTATTGTTATCGGCAATGATAAAGTGCTGGAACATATCCGAGCCATACAACGACAGGGGCAAATCAAGCCATCCGACACGCTGGCAGGTCGCTTCAATTTGACCGTCGAAATGGAAACGGGCGTCGGCAAAACTTACACGTACATCAAAACAATGTACGAACTTAACAAACGATATGGTTGGAGCAAGTTTATCATTGTCGTGCCCAGCGTCGCCATTCGCGAGGGTGTGTACAAGTCGTTCCAAATGACGGAGGAACATTTTACCGAGGACTACGGCAGGAAAATACGTTTCTTCATATACAATTCCGCGCAACTTACCGAAATCGACCGTTTCGCTTCGGATAGCGCTATTAACGTGATGATCATCAACAGCCAGGCATTCAACGCAAGGGGCAAGGATGCAAGGCGCATCTCCATGAAGCTAGACGAGTTTCGCTCGCGTCGCCCGATTGATATTCTGGCAAAGACAAACCCGATTTTGATAATCGACGAGCCGCAATCTGTGGAAGGGGAAGCGACAAAGAAGCGTTTGCAAGAATTCAACCCGCTGTTCACGCTACGTTACTCTGCTACGCATAAAGCCGACAGTATTTACAATATGATTTACCGCCTTGATGCGCTTGAAGCCTACAACAAACGACTTGTCAAAAAAATCGCCGTAAAGGGAATTTCGGTGATGGGCAGTACTGCCACCGAGGGGTATGTCTACGTTCAAAGCATAAACCTTTCAAAAGGCAATCCGACTGCCACTATCGAGTTTGACGTAAAAGGTAAAAATGGAATTCGCAAAGCCGTGTGGGTTGCCAACGAAGGCTTCAATCTGTTTGAAAAATCGGGCGAGCTTACCGAATACGGTGATGGGTACACGATTACAAGAATCGACGGCAGGGATTCCTCCGTGGAGTTTATCAATGGCAAAAAGTTGTTTGCTGGTGATGTTGTTGGTTCAGTTAGCGAAAAGCAACTACGACGCATTCAGATAAGGGAAACGATTCTTTCGCATATAGAACGGGAGCGACAGTTGTTTTCCAAAGGCATAAAAGTCCTGTCTCTGTTTTTCATTGATGAAGTGGCGAAGTACAAACAGTATGACACAGGCAAAGAGCAGAGCGGTATTTACGCAAAAATTTTCGAAGAAGAATATAAAGCCATCATCGAAAACATGCAACTTGAACTGGCAGATACGCATGGGTATCTTGCGTATCTTGAAGGGATTGATGCCGAAGAAACACATGATGGCTACTTCTCCAAAGACAGGAAAAACGGAAGATTTATTGACAGCAAACTAGGCGACAGAAAGGAACGCACATCCGATGACACGGACGCTTACAGCCTCATAATGATAAAGAAGGAGCGCCTTCTGGATCGCCGCGAGCCTGTGCGGTTTATTTTCTCCCATTCCGCATTGCGCGAAGGTTGGGACAATCCCAACGTGTTTCAGATTTGCACCTTGAAACAAAGCGGAAGCGATGTGCGCAAACGTCAGGAGGTCGGGCGCGGGCTGCGGCTTGCCGTGAACCAGAACGGCGAGCGCATGGACGAAACTATTTTGAGCCGGGATGAAGTCCACAATATCAATGTGCTGACGGTAATCGCCAATGAAAGCTACGATGATTTTGCCAAAGGATTGCAACACGAGATTGCCGAGGCGGTCGCCGACCGTCCGCGCAAGGTTGAGGCGAAACTGTTCGAAGACAAATTCGGCGAGGATACGGCTCTTGCCATCTACGAAAGTTTGATTGAAAACGGCTACGTAAAACGCGGCGAGCTGACAGAAAAATACTATGAGGACAAAAGCGGCACAGCGATGATCCTTCCGAAAGAGGTCGCCGATCGAGCCGGCGACGTCATCGCCGTGCTTAATACGATTTTCGATCCGAATGCCAACATGGCGGAAAACGCCTACAAAAATACCGTGGAGCTTACGCTTGACAATAGCAAGCTGGACGGCAAGGCGTTTAAGGAGCTGTGGTCTCGCATAAATGGCAAAAGCTACTATGTCGTAGGTTTCGACGAAGATGAATTGGTTGGAAAGGCTGTCAGTGAGCTTAACGGCAAATTGCGCGTGTCAAAGGTTTATTTCAAGATTGAGAGCGGCGAACAGGCGAAGGAAATCGAATCGAAAGAACAGCTTGAGCTCGGCGAAGCCTTTGTCCGCAAGGAGACGGCGCGTGCGGATGCGTCTCGGGATATAGCTATGAAGGCAAATCAGTCCGTGCGTTACGATCTTGTCGGAAAAATAGTCGCCGAAACGGGATTGACAAGAAAAGCCGTGGTAAAAATATTGACAGGGATTGAAAGAAGCGTATTTGACCAGTTTGGCGACAATCCCGAGGAATTCATTATCCGTGCTGGTAAGATCATTAACGAGCAAAAAGCGACTGCGATTATCAATCGCATAACCTACAACAAACTGACCGACGCTTTCGACGCGCAGATATTCGCCGAGCCTGAGTTAAAGAGAGGAAGGCTCGGCGTGAACGCGATGGAGGCAAAGCGCCATCTGTACGATTATGTCATTTACGATTCAGCCATCGAGCGCAGGTTCGCCGGCGAACTGGAATCGCATAGCGGGGAAGTGGAAGTCTATGTCAAGCTGCCGCGAGGGTTTTTCATCGATACGCCTGTCGGCAAGTACAATCCGGATTGGGCGATAGCGTTTCGCGAGGGCAAGGTCAAGCACGTGTATTTCGTGGCTGAAACGAAAGGCGATTTGTCCACGCTGGAGCTGCGCGAAATAGAAAGCGCGAAAGTCCACTGCGCGCGCAAGCACTTCCGCGCTATCAGCGGCGGCGGCGTGGTTTACGACGTTGTGGACAGCTACGACAGGCTTTGGGATCTGGTGCGGGGCTGAACGCCCCCTTGCCAAGCGCGCCGCCTCCGTCTTACAATAGCGCAAGCAAGAGGAGAAACAATGCGAACGACGCTGCAAGCATTCCACCACCGCCCGCGCATCGAGCGCGTGGGCGAGAACATGCGCCCGTTTGAGGTCGTCTCGCCGTTCC
>JGI24695J34938_10003005_pt1 | contig 12118 bp, 4 predicted proteins | sample TergutCo191P3_FD_34938 | JGI IMG/M metagenome (IMG submission 34938) | reverse complement strand
ATAAGATCGCGCGAAAAATCAAGATAACCGGCAAGGCTTTCGGCGGAAGTTTTAAGCGTTCCCTGAAATGACGGGATTTTTTCCGAAGCTTTAATAAATTCCGCAAGAACGAAATTCCATTCATCGTCATTCTTAAAAAGTTTAGAAAGATCCCACGTATCGTTAACTGAAACTTCACTTCGCAGCGGGATTGTATTTTCGTTATCTGACATTTTATTCTCCTTAATTTAATTATAACATCTTTAAATTTTAATTAATATGATGCTTGTTATTTTTTACTGAGCGCCGCAACCGCCGCGCCGAAAAGGCTTGCCTGTTCAACAGGAGCTATTACATACGGGCGGGGCTTGTCTTTAATAAGCATTTGGTGAAGGTGAGACTCAAGGGCGCGGCGCATTCCCTTGTAAATCATGTATGTTGTACCTTCTACGGCGATGCGTACGGGCGAGTAAGGTTTAAATCCTGTGTCCATGCGTTCCACAGTCGCCGCGACTACAGCGGCTGAAAAAAGCGCGCCGCGTTCTGTTACTATAGACGTAATGTATTGAACGGCCGCGAGAGCGTCTCCTTCCTTCGGTCCGAACAAAGAGCCAAGCGGACCCTGCGCCGATAAAGGAGCGTGGGTAAATTCATTTAAAAATCTTGTTTCAAGGTGAGTCATTGCGAGAAGCTCGTCGGACTTTTTAAATTGTAAAATTTTATCTTTTATCGCCTGTTTTAAAATATGAAGAGTTAAAGGTCCAAGGTACGCGCCGGCTGACGCCTTTTCCAGCATATAACCGCCCGGTGTTTTTGTTGTGTTGTCGTATTCAATGTCGAGCTGACCCCGTCCGCGTATATTAAAATTTCCTGTTTCGCATACTACAATCTGCCCGGGTTGAGATGAAGGATTTGAAGAATAATTTATTTTTTTTATATTTGATTCGGGATACGCCGTATTGAATCCGGTTCCTAAAATAAAACCGATTACAGGCCCTCCTTCCGCTCCGAAATCATTGCGCGTTCTTGTCTGCTCTCCGTCAGGTGAAATCGACGCGAGGCCTGAAAGAAGAGTGGCGACTGTGTCGTTTAACATTACGATAGGTCCGTCGTATTTAAAACCTTTCACGGCAAGCGCTTCGCGCAGTCCCTTGCCGATCGCTTTTCCGATAACATCAGGAGCCTCAACTTCTTTGCTGAAAGCAAGAAGGATTCCGTCCGCGTCTGAAGTAATTTCCATCGGATAGGAGAAAGTAAAACCGATTCCTTCGATTTTTGCTTCTTTTAAAAGAGGAAGAGCGGCATCGGCGATTGTTTCAAAAAATTCAGCCGCGTTTACATGACCGCTTGTTCCCGGCATTGCGGTTTTTTTTGTGCCCTGCGCGACAGCTTCGCCGTTCTCATTAAAGTAAACAAGGCTTGAGCGCAGATTTGTGCCGCCGGCGTCAAGCGCAAGAACTGTTTTTCCGCTGGGTATGCGCGTAACAGGCGATATATAAGACGGAATCATCGCAAGACTCGATGTTTTTCCTTCCAGTCCTCTTTCCATTTCTATAAGAATTTCTTTTACAAGAGCGCGAGGATTAATGCCTTCGTAATGAAACCCGTAGTACCTCGCGAATTCCGATAATTCATCAGCGCAAAAATTGCTCATAAAAATCTCCTGACTCATTATAACACAGACAGAGCTTTTTTCAATATAGATTATTCTTCATTGTTAAAGACATTCTGTTCAAGATGGAATTTCATAACTTTTTCTGTCATTTCAACCGCGTGGCCTGTTCTTAGATAATAAAGCCAAATACGGCATTGTTTTTTCAGCGGCACCGCGAAAAGCGAGGAAATCGCGTTATAATAACAGGACATCTGCGCTGTGTGTTCACGGGGAATTTCCGTACTGTCTGTTTTAAAATCAACAATATGAACCGCTTCTGTATCTTCAAAAAACAAGTCGACAGTACCGTTAATAAAAACTTCATTGCCTTTCTTATTTTTTATTATGCTTCTGAAAGAAAATTCGCTTTCACGGAGATTTGTTTTTTTGGCGATTATACCTAACGGAGAAGAAACAAACCGCTCAGCGAGTTGATTTCCCGCTTCAAGCAGCGCGGTCATTTCCGGAGGGGAAACCAATCCTGAAATATTCGCGGGTATTTCGGCTTTTTCTCCGTTTAAATAAGCTTCAACGCATATATGCGCGATAGTTCCAAAGCTGCCTGAATTAAATTTTTCTTTGTTTTCTTCGCTGTTTTTTGAATAACGTTTGAGAATAGAATCAACATTTAGAAAAACATCGTTTGATTCTCTGCCGCAGTAGTCTCTTTTAATGTACGCGCCTCTTCCAAGAATATCATCGGCTTCCGGTTTATCATTTTCTTTTTTACTTCCGGCGGATTTAATATTTTTTATGCTGACAGGCGTTATGTGATTATCATGCAGAACGGGAGTTTTGAATATTTGCGCGTTTTTATAAATATTAGTTACATTTTTTATAAAGTCATTCAGGCTTTTTTGATCGTTTTTTATGTTCGCGTGTTTTGATTCTTCGTCTTTTATATATTCCTGCGTAATAAATTTAATTTCTTCGATATTGATAAAGCATACATCTGAGTTGCCTTCTTTATTCTGATCGGGAATATGCGGGACAACCGCAGGCAGTAATAAGCCGAATAATGTATCGTTATTGATTATTGAATCACCCGGAATATAATTATTACTGCCCGAGGTTTTATTTTCTATATTGGTTTTTAAAAGAAGCGGAAAATTTTCTGCCTCTTCTTCGTTCTTTAAATCCAAAGAACCTGTAATATAAAGTTCATTTTCCGCTCTGGTCATTCCGACATATAAAAGCCGCCTGAGCTCCGCGGTTCTTTTTTGTTTGATTTCTTCGCTTGCCTGTTCCCAGAAAAAATTATTTCGCTTACCCGAGTATTCGCGGAAAACAGGCGGAGGCGGAGGAGAGAAAACAATTCCTGTATCATCAGAAACAAAAACAGTATCGATTCTGTCTGACTGCCCTCTGCTTCCGCACGAACAGAGAAAAACAACGGGGAATTCAAGTCCTTTACTTTTATGTATTGTCATCATATGAACAGCGTTCTGCTGTTCAAGAGGTATTTCAATTTCCGTAAGCTTGCTGCCTGAGTCTCTTAAAGCGATCATTGAGTCTGTGAATGACGAAAGCCCCTGATTCTCCGCGTCAGCGTTAGCTGCAAGATGAAAAAGATAATCGTACAATTCGCGGTATACGCTTGTCTGAGGGTTCCACTCTGTTTCATAGCGATAACCTTTATTATACCATAAGCCGCTGATAAGAGAGCTGATGCTTTCTGTTTCGCTTTTTTTACAAATCGATCTGTAAATTTCCTGGCCGTTTTTATATTTATTTGTATCGGTTTCATCAAGATGAGATATCGGACTGTCGTCAAAAGGCTCATGTGTTTCTGTTTTATCGCAATAAATTGAAAGACATACAGCGGTTCCTCCGAGAGAAAGACCTGCGAAAGGCGAGCGCAGCATTTCCGAATACGCCGCTTTGTCCATCGGGTGAGCCGCAAGGCGCAGGACAGACATAATGTCATTTACAAGTCCTCCGTAAAAAAGATCGTTTATATCTTCGCAAATATACGGAATCGCAAGCGATCTTAAATGTTTTTCGTATAAATATTGATTGGTGCGTGAACGGAATAAAATCGCGATGTCCTGCGGCATATAATTTTGTGTTAGTAAAAATTTAATTTTTTCCGCTGTATAACGGGCTTCGCTTTCTTCCGCCGAAAGAAATGTTTTTTCATCATCTTCTTCATTATTAGCGCTTTTTTTATTAAGTATACATATAGAAAATTTTCCGCCGGCTAAAGATTTTTTATTTTCTTTAATTTCTTCGCTGGATTCCAAGGAAGTGTAACCTGCTTCAAAAATCGGCAGATTTTCTGAAGGCGCGAACACAGAAGGTAATACGGATAATTTTGATTTTCCCTTTGGATCAAAACTGCTGCCACCGAAAACAGCGTTAAACGCGCCGATTAAAAGGGACGAAGATCTGTAATTTTTTTTTAACGGAAGTTCGCAGCTTTTTAATTCGTTTTTCAATCTACGGAATACTGATACATCGGCGCCTCTGAAAAAATAAATTGACTGTTTTTCATCTCCTACAAAGAAAAGTTTTTTAGGGTTTAGATCGTCCGCCGAAGGTATATTTGTATTTAAAATGTTTTCTTTTTCTGAGAGAAGAAATAAAATGTTTTTTTGAAGTTCATTATTATCCTGAAACTCGTCTATCATAATCGCTTTGAATGTTTCTTTTTCACTCTGTCTTATGTCGTGCTGTTCAACAAGAATTGTTTTTGCAAGATGAGCCACATCCGTAAATGTCAGGACTCCTTCCGCGCGTTTTCTTTCAAGATAAAGAATCTGCAGTTTTGAAAAAAGTATGATAACGGAAAGTATCAATCCAGCCTGCATACAGGAGATTGACAGTGATATAAAACAACTCATCATATCGCGTAATTTATATATATTTATTTTTACAGGGTTATCCGATTTTTTTCCGCCTTTTAAACTGACATATGAAACAGAATATATAAATTCTAAAAAATCTATTATTGTTGTTATTACCGCGTGAGATTCGGCCTTTTCTATAACAGAATCTTCTGGAACGCTTAATAGAAAATTTAAAAAATTTTGTATATCGCCGGTAACGGGAATAATTACTTTTCCTTTATTATAATCCTCAATCAGCGGAACAAGAACGGGAAGAAAATAACTGTTTTCCTTTAGATTAGCGCTTATTTCATTTAACAATGATATTATCTCATCAATATATTTTTTCCATTCTGCCGCCAATATTTTAAATTGATTTTTTACGTCGGACAAAAAATCGCGCGGTTTATCAATAAAACAATGTTTGTACAGTACATCGGAAAAGATATTATGAACAATATCTTTTGGCCTGTTATCTGAATAAAGCCTTGTAATCGCCGGATGATGACGGTTAGCTATTAAAAAAGGATAAGAAACTTCCAAAGCGATTTCATGGCATCTTTCTAAATCTATTTTAAAATCTGGATTTATCCCGTAACGCGAAGAACATTGTCTTACAACTGACGCGCAGTATGAATCAAGCGTTTGAATTCTTGCTCGGTTAAAATCGTTAAGCGCTGTTTTAGCTCTTTGTTTGATTAATTCATCCGATGCGGAGTTCTCTTTTTTAATTTTTCCGCGGTGATTTTCGCTGTTTTCATTTATTGAAAATTCCGACCCGTTACGTGAAATTTCCGAAACAAGCGAATAGATTCTTGAATACATCTGGGCGGCGGCTTTTTTTGTAAATGTAAGCGTCAGGATTTCATCAACATTGTAACCTTTCTCTGTGAGTAACCACGCAAAACGATTCGCGAGAACCATTGTTTTACCAGATCCAGCTCCCGCCGCAACAACAGCGTTATCTATACAAAAAGCGGCTTTCTTCTGTTCATCATTTAATTGCGGGCGCTTTATCATAATTAATTTTTCTCCAAAAGATTATTTTCCCGGCCGATGATATAAACTGTGCGGCATATCCGGTGATAGTCACAGGTAAAGCAATCTGCTGATTTTTGCGGATAAACAGAAAATCTTCCGCTTGAAATTTCATCTGCGAATTGTTTTGTTTTTCTGTTAAATTCGTCAAATAGCATATTATACTGTTCGCTGTCTTTAATAATTCTGTCATCTGTTTTTTTCGGAATCTCAATATCTTCGTTTTCATTATAAATAGATCCAAAGATTACCTCGCTTTCACAATTAAGGATACTGTAAAAAAGTGCGGTGTATACTTTATAATTTTCTTTAGCTTCAGTTAAGGTTATATACATAGGAAGCTGAAAATCAGCTAACGGATTTCCGTCTTCCACGGCGCAGTCAATGCGGCTTGGCGTTTTTTTTAATTTAAAATCAACAATTATATATTTATTACCGGAATTTTCTTTTTCTGATACATCAGACTCTTTTAATATACAGTCAACACCGCCGCGCAGTATATAAGAATCCTTTTCGTATTCTAAATAACATTCGCTTTCTGTTATGCGGCATCCGGAAAAAAATGACAAGAAATGAGACAGGCAATTTCTTAAATTTGACTGATAATCATTTTTCCCAGCCGATATCATTCTTGCGGTAAGAACGCTCATTTGCTGCGGACCTTCAGGTATCAGAGAAGGAAAACAATTAAATACTCCGTTAATACATTCATCAAGAAGTTTTTTATATTTTTCCGAAAGAACAGGGTTTCCGTTTTCATATACAGGCTCAGCCAGAGGCTTACCGGATTTTTTTATTTCTATAAAAAATTCTTTTAAAATTGCGTGATATACAAGCCCTGAGATATTTTCAGGCATTAGTCCTGTTTCAATCTGTAAATTATCTATTTTATACACACGCTCAAAAAGCCATTTTAAGGAGCATTGAAAATAACTTTCAAGAGATGTCGCAGATACGCTGTACTTTTCTGTTTGCGGCGAAAACAGCTCGTCTGATTTAACGTGACCTGTAAAGCAATCATCAATTATTTTTTGAATTCTATCATTATTAAATTGATTTTTTTTATTTGTTTCTTTTAATATTAAACGCCGGCGGCCCCAATTATTAAATCCTTTCTCCTGATTCTCATGAAATGTAAAAATTTTATCCATATTAATATTATCAGGTGAAGCTAATATTTTATTTTCCATTTTATACAGATCTGGACAGAATTTTTTTATATTCTCTGCGTCAGGCGCGTAACGGTCTTTGGATTTTTGCGGGAAATTTATTTTTGAATGAGGAGTTGAAAACCCGGAAAATGTTTTTTCGCAGCAGAAAAAAGCGGAAATTTTTACAGAATTATATATATGCATATTGATAAATGAATTTGACGCGTCATCATCTGTAATACCTAGTTCAGAACGTCTTTTTTTCGGAAGAAAATCAAGGCGTTTATTTATAATAGAAAGATTTTCCTGCCCCGCGCCGAGTATTATGTGACAATCATAAGGAGCGGCAGCGGCGGCCTTATACGGGAGAACCGCCACGCCTGTGGATTTCGCCTGCGGAAGATAATATTCTTCGTTTAAATGTTCTGTAAAAAATAAAAACGGATCTGATGCAGGGATATCAGGATAACTTTTTTCGAGATCGGCAAGGCCCATCATTGCTGTTATACAGCGCGAAAGGATAAGGTCTGTCTCTTCGCTGCAATCTTCCATATTAAAAAAATATTCACGGAAAATAAAATACTGCTTTATAAGCTCGGCGAATGATTTTGCATAACGAAAACCGGAAACATAATTTTTTAAATTATTAAAAAATTTTTTTACATTATATAAATTTAATTTTACAGAGTTTTGAACGCTTCCTTCGCCGCGTTTTCCCGCGACGGAAGTTTTTCCCGCGCTGTTATGTGTTTTTATGCTGCCAAAAGGTTTTTCAAAGGCGTCTTCCCAGACATTAATAAGCTCTTTTTTATCATCTTTTTCCTCGTACCATGAATAAAGGCAGTTATTATCAATTCCAAACTGAACAAGCATATCAATCAGATTGTTTTCCTTCCACGGCAGATTTCTGTTTCTGATCAATGAAACGACAGAAGAAAAAGAAAAATTATTTGTTACACAATCGGCGAGAGAGCGGAAAAATCCTCCCGCGGGATAATCAGATAACGGCTTGCTGATTCGTTTGACAAAAGGAATGTTTCTGTTTGTAAATTCCCGAAGCAGATATGGTTCATAATTTTCAGAATCCGGAATACAGACTGCGATGGAATCCCATGAAATATTTTTATTTTCGTTCAAAGCTTTTATATAAAGAGCGGCTTCAGTAATTTCGCACCTTGAATTTGTATAAAAGAATGTATCGCATGGCGGATTTTCAGTTTCTGAAGCGGAAATAATTTTTACATGCTCGCTTGCGCGAAGAAGTTCGCTGTATTCCCCGTAATCCGACAGCGATTCGGGAAAAAATAAAAAAACATTCTTCCCGTCATTATTAAACGGAGGCGTTTCCCATGAAGGCTCAAAAAACGAGTGTTTTTCTAAAAATTGCGCATAACGGGCGGCCATATTATACATATCTTTTTCTTCATTTTTCAGGTTAACGTAGAATTTTTTGCTGTTTGTGTCAAGTATATGTTCTATAGAAACGCCTGTAATAATTTTATGCCAAATTCCAAGCTGAGGAAGTATCTGAGTAAGCCACGGAGTAAAATGCGATGCCTGACGCGCCCACTCAACTCTTATAAGTGAAGTAAAAATTGTCTGGCTTCCATTCTCCGCGGCCTGCGCGTTTTCTCTTATTAAGTTATCTGTAAATATTTTTCTAAAAACCGATGGTATGCTTGTTTTATCTTTTACTTTTGATTTAATTGAATTCTGCTTGAACTTATCCCACGCTGTAAATTTATTCATGGCTATTGTTCCGCCTTTCAGGCGCAGAATATGATCCGCCCATCTTGACGATGAAATATCTGTAGGGAAAACAAAAAGCGAATCAGGTTTTTCGATGTTTTCCAAAAGAATAACTTCGACAGGTTTCATATCAACTATTAGTATAACCTAAAGTATTTAATTTGTCTGTTAAATAATTTTTCCTAAAATTCTGTGTCTGTACGCTGTTCCAATACGTTTCAAGGTTTTGTTTATGGTTTCATCCTGCATAGACTGTTTTTTTAAGTCGATAGTAAATTGATTCATCGAAAAATGGCGGAATAAAAAAAGTTTTTCAATCATTTCTTTTTTGTCTTTATAAATTTTTCTTAATTCTTCTGTGTATACATTAAAAATCCCGTTTTTTTTCATTTCCGAGTAGCCGATTATCCAGACAGGACAGTCAAAAGTTTTTTGAAAATCAAAAAGAATTGACACCATAATTTTTTGTGATTCTTCGACAGCGGTTTTGATTGAATTATTTAAATCATTGCGCCTGTTTATAATTAATTCTTCCGAGCTGAGTCTGCGAAGATCAGCGGTGCGGGGCGAATGAACAGGCGTCTTATTTAAAATAATTATGTTTTTGTAAAAATTAATGCCAAGAGACGGATTGTCATTAAAAAATTTCGCGGCTATTTTCCCGGAAGGACCTATAAGATAACGCTTATTTTCCGCGGCTTGTTCTCTTCTGCCGGGGTTATCCGCTACCAGAATCATTTTTATTTCATCATTAATAGTAATTTCATCTAACGCGGTATTGTATACTACGGGAGTCTGCACCATATAAGATGATTTGTTGTTTTCGGATCTGTTATTTACAAATCCCTGAAGGATTGATTTTAAATTCGGCAGGGAATCAGAAAGCTCATCAACATAGTTTTTAAAATATTTTTTTATTTTTTGAAATTTTTTCCAAGCTGTTGTATTCATAAAATGATGATAACATCAGCTTCGTAAGGCAATTTCGAGCGTAAGCTCAACTTCACCGACAGAGATATGCAGAGTATCCGCGATTTCCTGAGTTGTCCATCCCTTGTCTTTTAATTTTAAAATATTTTCGCGTATCTGCGGAGCCGGCGCGCCCTTGCTTGTCTGCGTCTTTTTGCCGCTTTCGCGATCCAACAGCGATTTAGTTATCTTTAACTGCGCTTTTGCGTCATCATCAAGCGCTTTTAATTTTGTTTCTGTGCGCGCAAGCCATTCTCGCGCGACATTCATTTCCGCGATGCGCTTTTCGATTGTTGTTAAAGCCTCGTCAAGAACAGTGATTTTTTCTTCGGCATGAATTGCTTTATCGCTTTGCGCGGAGAGCACTTCTATGGAAGACCGTAAATTGTCAAACTGGGTTATAAGCGCGTCAATGGATGTTTCATTATTCTTAATTGCGGTTTCTGATTTTTGCAGCAATTTAAAGTTACGCTCAATTCCTTCGTTGGTCTGTTCAAGAACATTGTTTTTTCGCTCAATCCGCTGGAATTTATCATCGGTTTCTTTAAGCGAATCTTCCAGCTTGCGTATTTGAACCTGCACATTCTGAAGAATGTCATCTGACGATGAAACCTGTTCAAGTTTTTCTTTTACAGACTGCGAAACTTTTATCACATTATTAAAATTTACTTCCATCTGTTCAATGCGCCGCTGTTCGTTTAAAAAGCGCGTCATTTTGTTGTTGATGTCATCTTCAAGGCGTTTAACGCTCGTAAGCCGGGCTTCCATCTGAGTGATTTCATTCTTGCGCTGATCAAGTCGGTTTAAATCTTCATTGATTTCTTCAATTTTATTTTCTAAATCTTTTTTGATTAATCCTGTTTGATCAAAAATTTTCTTTTGAACGCTGAGTTCTTTACGGATATCGTCAAGATTTAACCTGAATTGAGAAAGACTCTCGTCATTTTCCAAAGCGATCTCCCTTGAATGGCGGCGCATATCCTCAAACGAAGAATCAGTTTCTCGGATACGAATATTATACTGGGTTACCCATTCGTCAAAAACCTGCTTTGATTTATTAAGGCCTTCATCAAGTTCGTCATGCGTTAGCTGACAACGGCCCGCGATTTCGTCAACTTCTTTTTCAATTTCCCGCTGCTTCTGGCGGAGAGTTTCCTGCGTGGAAAGCTGAAATTGTCCGATTTGGTTTTTGACTTCGATTTCCGCGGAGCTGCGCATAAATGAAAGATCATGCTTTATCTGATCCACGAACGATGTGCGCGTCTCTTCAATATTGTGCATATCGTCCCTTATAACTCCCTGAAACGCCGCCGCTTCCTGTTTCAATATTTCAAGATCGGATGTTATGCGATCTTCAAGCGCCGATACATTCTTTTTCTGATCAAAAATAAATTTTTCTTCCGAAAGCTGCCAGCTGCTGTCAATTTTATCGCTTGTGACAGACAGACGCTCTTCTAAACCTGCCTGCCATTTTAAAATTTCCTGGCTGAGATCGGATGCGCGTTTTCCTAGATCTGCCGTAATTTCATTTTCAAACGACGATAATTTTTCCGACACATTGTTGTATGCCTGCTGCCTGATTGTATTAAGCTCCTTGTCCATTTCTTCAAGCTCTTTACGAAGAGCCTGCGCCTGATCGTTAAACGCGCCCGCAGTATTCTCCATTGAGACAGAGGATTCTTTCTCGAAATCCGCAAAATCTTTTCTGACTCTTACTACAACATCCTGCATGGATTTGCGAAGCTCATTATCAAGCCTTGTCGCGTCATCTGCGAGATTATTAAGCTGATTTATTGCTTCTTCATGCTGTTTGTTGTAATCGTTAAGGCGTTTTTCGTTAGCTGCAATAATGCCGTGTTCTGTATCGGATGTAAGCTGTTTCCACTCTTTCATTTGTTTTTCCATTGCGGCGATTATATCGTTGTGCTGATTCGCGACAGCCGCTTCGGATTTTTCCCTTATGTCTTTTATAGCGGAATCAAGATCGTCTTTTTGTTTTTTAACGGCTGTATCGGTATTTAATTTGTGTCCGCTTAAGACGGAGCTGAGAGAATCATTCTGCTGTTTTACCTCTGTATCGGTTTTTAATTTAATATCGCTCAAAGACGAGTTAAAATTATCATACTGCTGTTTAACAGCCGCATCAGATTTATTTTTTAAATCGTTTATTGCCGCAAGTAGATCGTTATTCTGCTGTTTTACCTCAGTATCAGTTTTTAATTTAAGATCGTTTAACGATTCGTTAAGATGATCGTTTTGTTGTTTTATTTCAATATCAGTTTTTAATCTAAGATCGCTTAATGATGTGTTTAAATGATCGTACTGTTGCTTCACCTCGGAGTCGGTTATTGATTTAAGATCGCTTAATGATGTGTTAAGAAGATTATATTGCTGTTTAACTTCCGTATCTGTTTTTAATTTTAAATCGCCCAATGATGTGTTTAAATGATCACCTTGTTGTTTAATTTCTATGTCGGTTTTTGATTTGAGATCGGCCAATGATTCGTTAAGATGGTCGTATTGCATTTTAATTTCAGTGTCGGTTTTTAATTTTAGATCGCTTAACGCGGAGCTAAGCTCGCCGCGCTGCTTTTTAACATCGGTATCTGTTATTAATTTAAGATTGTTTAAGACGTCTTCATGATCATCAAGATGATTTTTAACCGCTGCGTCAGATTCATTTTTTAGATTTGCCAATGTCTGGCTTAACTCGCCGTATTGCTGTTTAACCGCCGTTTCTGACGTTGTCT
>JGI24695J34938_10003004_pt1 | contig 12120 bp, 7 predicted proteins | sample TergutCo191P3_FD_34938 | JGI IMG/M metagenome (IMG submission 34938) | reverse complement strand
TTTGAAAGTTCGCCGATAAGGTAGGCGGACAAACTCGCAAGCACAATGCCGCCGTAGCTCATCCCGCCGAGAATGGCGTTGTACGTCTCATTGCCGCCTGTTTCCGCCGCCCAGAAAGCCTCAGGCGGCAGCAGTCCCAGCGTGAAGAAAACCAATACGGCAAGAGCCATCGCCGCAAATCCCGTCCAAATAACACGCCGCGCTGTTTTAAAACCATACACTTCAGTCAAAACATCACCGAGTATGTAAACAAAAGGAAACAACAAAGTCCCGCCGTCAAAGACAAGCGGAACAGAAAAGAGTGAAACCCCAAGATCAACAATTTTCGCCGAGGACGCAATATTGCTGATAATCAGGATACCGACAAAAAATGACGCGATTACATCAAGGTACTTGAAAGAAACGGATTGGGAAGACATAAAATCTCCTTGTTTTGTTTATTAGCAGGTTTTCAAGGTTACTGCTATTTTTCCGGGGCGCTCTGGGGATAAACCCCTCGCGCACCCCGTGTTTTGCTGCGTATTTATTTCATGATTACTTTTACACTAGTTCCGGATCTGGTAGCAACATAGCCATGATCATAACTTGTAAAATATCCGGTGAACTCGTCTGCTTGATTTTTGGTAACACCCCAAGTAGTGATATGATTGCTGATTTCAATTTCTGTCATATCTTTTTTTTGCCCGCCGGCGCTAAGAAGCTGCGCGGCTCGACCATTTCTTCCATCCGTTATTACATATCCCGCTGCCGCTATCCCATTATCATTTATATTTGCCTGACTGCCAAATATGGTTTGAAATTGAGAATACGTTATACTAGCCGTCCATACAGTATATATTTCTTCGGGTTCTTCACAGCCGGTAAACGCCAGTGAAAAAAACAACACCAGTACCAGAACTGACAAATTTAATTTTACATTCCTCTTCATTAGAAACTCCTTTTTTTTATTTTTTAATTCTACCATACGGTTGAACTTAAGCCCACTTTATGTAACCAGGTCTATAAGGATGTATCAAAGCCTCATGTTTGGGCAGAATGCGCACAGTGTGCCCTTGCATACCGGTATCAACACATTCAATGCGAACCTGATACAGATTCAGAGTCCCTTCATTTTTGAGCCACTTCATCTCCGCCTTTCTCGCGTCGGTGATTCCGTAGGATTGGTTTGATACTGTGCCGTGATAGAGTTCAACCAGAAGCTCGTTAGGTGAAATGCTGCCGAGATCAAGATATGCCGTAACTGTAAGCATATCGCCGCGCTGCATGACTGGTTTTGCGTTGGATTCTATTTTTACGATTTTAAGACCGGACCACGCGGTTTGCAGTTTGCTGAAATATGCCGCCAGTGATTTTACTTCGGTAAAATCGTCTTTGCAGAAGCGGCGGTAATTTTTCAGCGCGGGGAAGTAAAAATGATTTGAGTAATCCATCAACATTCTGTGAGATGACATGGACTGCCCTATATGTTTCATGCAGTCTTTCATCATTTTAATCCAGTCGCGGGGAAGTCCGTCGTTGCCTCTGTGATAGAACATTGGGATAATGTCGCGTTCAAGAAGATCGTAGAGCGCGTTGCTTTCGATATCGTCCTGCAGTTTTTCGTCCTGATATTCCTCACCCTGACCAATTGCCCAGCCGACTTCGGGAGTATATGCTTCGTCCCACCATCCGTCAAGAATTGAACAATTCAAAACGCCGTTCATTGCCGCTTTCATGCCGCTTGTGCCTGATGCTTCCATCGGGCGGCGCGGTGTGTTCAGCCAGACATCTCCGCCGGAAGTCAGATACTTGGCGACATTCATGTCATAGTTTTCGACAAATACAATGCGGTTTGATACATCGTATTTATTGGCGAAGTGAATTATCTCGCGGATTAAGTCTTTACCCGGCATATCATGCGGATGCGCTTTTCCGGCAAAGATCAGCTGAATCGGCCTGTCTCTGTCTCTGACAAGACGCAAGAGACGTTCAGGATCGCGGAGAAGGAGGTTGCCGCGTTTGTAAGTTGCGAATCTGCGGGCAAAACAAAGAGTCAATGCGTAGGGAGAAAGCGCGTCTTCCGCCTGACGGATGCGTCTTTCTACAGCGCCGGTTCTGGCGTACTGCACCCGTATTCTTTCGCGAACAAAGGCAACCAGACGTTCACGGCGGCGTTCATGGGTGCGCCACAATTCTTCATCGGAGATGCGTTCAATGCGTTCCCAGATTTTAAGTTCTGTGGGTTTGTCTTCAAAGTGCGGACCCAGATATCTATCCAAAAGATCAAGCATGCCTGAAGAAATCCATGTGCGGGGATGAACGCCGTTTGTTACATGCTCAATTGGAACTTCGTTAAGCGGAAGACCCGGCCACAATCCTTTCCACATATCACGCGATACTACGCCGTGGAGTTTTGCGACGCCGTTGGCGTAAGCTGCGAACTTTAACGCAAGAACTGTCATGCAGTAGGTTTCACGCTCATTGTTGACATCAATTCTTCCAAAACCGAGGAAGTCTTTCCATGAGATGCCCAGCACCTGTGTCCAGCTCCGGAAATATTTGTCCATCATGGCGATTTCAAAACGTTCATTTCCTGCCGGAACCGGCGTGTGTGTGGTGAAAATATTTGTCGGCCAGACTGCTTCACGCGCTTCTTCAAAAGTGAAACTTTTTTCGTTCATGAGTTCGCGTGCGCGTTCAAGCCCAAGGAAAGCCGCATGTCCTTCGTTCATGTGAGTAGCGGCAGGATTGATCCCCAATGCCCGTAAAGCGCGTATACCGCCAATGCCGAGGAGGATTTCCTGCTGCATACGAGTTTCTTTATCGCCGCCATAAAGCGCCGATGTTATGTTGCGTATGTCTTGGGAATTTTCATCAATGTTGGTGTCCAAAAGATAAAGCGAAGAACGCCCTACTTTTACTTCCCAGATTTGGGCGGAAGCCTGCCGTCCCGCCAAATCTACAGTGATTTTAAGGGGCATACCGTCCTTGCCGGTTTTTTTCTCTACTGGCATGTTATACCAGTCATTTTCGGGATAACTTTCCTGCTGATAGCCGTCGGCGTTCAGCATCTGTTTAAAATATCCCTGTCTGTATAAAAGTCCTATACCTACAAGAGGCAGCCCAATGTCCGAAGATGTTTTCATGTGATCGCCGGAAAGAATTCCAAGACCGCCTGAATAAATCGGCAAGGAAGCGTCCATTCCGTATTCCATTGAGAAATACGCAACAACGTCCTTATGACCGCCGCGGTACCAGGTTTCGCCTTTTTTATAACGCTGGAACCTGTCATATACTTCTTTGAGAGCCGCCAAATAGGAATCGTCCCTGGCAGTCTGCGCAAGCCGTTCCTGGCTAACCATACCCAGAGTCCGTATCGGACTTTGTTGGGACTGGAGCCAGCAATCATAATCCAGCCTGATAAAAAGCTGAACCGCGTCATAATTCCACGATAACCAGAGATTACGCGCAATCTCTTCCAGAGGTTTTAAAACCGGAGGCAGTTTTGGTTTAACTGTATAGGTAGATATATTCATATATTGAATTTTAGGTTGGGGAATCATTTCTGTCAACAAATAAATTACACATAAAATAGATTAATACCAAAATTTTTTGTTAAAAATCAGAGAAATTGATAATTGAGGTCAAATTTCACAGCCGCCGGAGGTATTTTTCCCCTTAGCTGCCGTGTTTATTGCCGATTTGTACAGATAATTTGAGTTTAAACCGGTTCCTGTAACAAGCCCTTATCATCATCTTGAGGGCAAGCATGAATATCATCATCAATACAACGGCAATATGTTATAATATTTAAACAGAGCCTCATGTTAAAGGAGTTTTATATAATGAAAAAATTACATGTGATTAAAACATTAATTGTTATATTAATATTATTCATTTTTAACGGATGCGGTATTCTGGCTCATAATATATATTCATACGCATTTGACAGATATGATGAAGTACCTGATGATGAATTTGACACGTATATCAAATGGAAACACGTTGATCAAGGCAGGTATCCGCGTGAAACTGTTTATTTTGACTCCGGCGGCAATACGCTTCAGGGGTTTGTTTACGGTGAATCAAACAGCAAAGGGCTTGTGATTATTTCTCAGGGCTGGCTGAATACGGCGGATCGTTACCTGCCGCTTATTATGTTTTTTGCAGATAACGGTTGGCGTGTTTTTGCGTATAACAACACCGGTGTCAGCGGAAGCGAAGGGGAGAGTGTGCGGGGATTAGTACAATCTCTTTTGGATCTTAAAGCGGCTCTTGACTATGTAAATAATTCCAATGCGTTAAATAATCTGCCTGTAATGCTTCTTGGTCATAGCTGGGGCGGCTTTGCGGCATGCGCTGTTTTAAATTTTGATTATGATATAAAAGCGGTTGTAAGCAATGCCGGTTATAATAACGGAAGTGATGTAATAGATAAATTATCAGAAGAATCAGCGGGTTTTTTATATCGTTTGATTTCCGGGCGTGTAAGAATAATTGAAAAGCAATTATTCGGCGACGCGGTTTATCTTACCGCTGTTGACGGCATTAATAATACTAATATTCCCGTGATGATTATTCAAAGTTCGGATGATGATGTAATATTTGCCGATAGCATATCCATTTACGCTCATCGGGATAAAATTACAAATCCAAATGCGCAAATTGTTTTTTTGGACGGCGAAAATGCGGCAGGGCATGGATTTGTATTTTATACAAACGAACAAAGAGAATACGCGAACTGGGCGGAATCAAACTGGAAAACATACAAAAGAAGAAAAAGAAATCCGTCAGCGCGTCAATGGGAACAAGATGTTAATTTTGATGTGTTACTCGCAAATCAACTTAATATCGGGTTAATGGAACGAATAAACGAATTTTTTCTAAATGCCATGAAATAAAATCTATCTTGTTATGAGTATAATAGAAATTAATGTACTGACCACCGAAAGCACGGTTGTTAAAACTGTGCCGTATTGATTAAAATAATAGATAAGGTGATTAGTGTTGGCAATTATTGTTGTTTCCGGCGTTATGAGATCATTTTTGGTCATGCGGTTTCCGTTTATATCTAAAATAGTAACAGAACTTCGCCTGTTTTGGTTTGTTATAAATCCGCCGGCAAGACCGATATAATATTCCCAGTTGCGATCGGGAATATACGGAAAGCGTCCCGGATTTATGACAGAGCCGGATACTGAAATAAAATACTGCCTGAACGGGATAACGAGAATATCGTTATCCATCACTGATACAGCGCCGCGGAAAGAAGCATCATAAAGCGCAAGATTAAGATTGATTGGTATACGTTCTTCGTTTCGCAGAATATAGGCATTTTGTGTATCTGAAATTTCTGAAAACCAGTGAATGTTTTTACGGGCAAGAGACGCGTATGTTTCACCTGTAATAAACCGGACAACCAGACGATTTGAAGTCGCTACGCCATCATCGTCTATAAGCGAGCTTACTGCGCCTTCTACAAATACTACAGAAGTTAAATCTGCAATTGACGGAACAAAAACAGAATCCATATGTTCCAACCCAAAATTCTTTTCTAAATCATCCTCTGTGACGTATAACAAGTTTCCGGTTACACTTTCGCTGTTTACATATCGGGTCAGCTCTATTCTGGTTGGATCTGCCTGCGGTATAAAACCGCTGGCATATACATTTATAAGTTCCCTTAAATTTTCTCCTCTTAGCAGTTGATATCTTCCCGGTCTTTCCACAGCTCCATTAATGATAGCGCTGCGATCAATACGGTTAAATGTGACAATATCTCCGGGACGCAGATACGGGTCATGGCTTAAATCGCCTAAACGCTGAGCCCTGAACAGATCGTATACCCTTTCCTGTCCGTTGGAAGATCTTACATTTATATTACGAATTGACGTATATTCGGTTAAGTTGCTGGTTGTCAGAATATTTTCTGCTGTTATTATGTCGATAATTTCCGCCAGATTGACATCTATTAACGAAGACAATCTGTTTAAACCCCATGTAGTTACTTCTCCGGCTTGTTTTACTTCGCCGGTTACAAATACTTTGAATACCGCTGGCTGAGTCAATACGAGCTGCACTCCGCTTAGCGGAAAATTTCTTGTTACAATGTTTTCTACTTCGTTTTTTATTTGCATAAAAGTTTTACCATCTCCGTTAACAACACCAAGGTTTGCGACACGGATACGGTATGTAGCATCAACAGAAATAACATAAACAACAGGATTAGTACCGGCTGTAAAGGATAAAGTGTACACATCTCCCGGCGTTACGCGATAATCAGCGCTGGAGCGCGCCAGCATTGTATTTCGGTTTAATTCCGCAGAGGATGATAAATCAGGTTCTCTTTCGGTGGTATCTCTGCCGGAAGTTCCTCTTGCTGAACTCTGGGCATTTGCGATTGTTACGGCTGTTAAAAATAAAATTAATATAAAACTTATTCTGCGATAATTAATTAACATTGATTCCTCTCAATTTTGCCATAATTTCCGGATCCTTTCTGATATTTCCGATAAAATTTAACACGAAAGCCATGAATACCGCAAAGAAAGCCGCCGCGAGTGTTACAATTATACAAATCATTCCGCGGCCCGGCGCTGATTTTTGATCCGGCACTTCAGCCATTTCCAGAATCTGGAAAATAGGTTTTTCACTTGCCATCTCAACTAATAGTAATTCGTATTGTACTTTAAGCTGGGTATAAACCTGCCGTTTTGCTGTTAGTTCCATTTGAATTCTGTTTAGATCCATTGTTATAACCGGAATACGTCCGTAATATCCGGCAGTAGAGACAGAGTGTTCAAGTCTGCGGGTTTCTTCTTCAAGTCTGATAATTTCTTCAAAAGTACTTTCTATATTTATTTCCAGATTTTCTTTTTCAATTTGATGTTTATCAAAACCAAGATCATCAAAACGTTTTGCCAGAAGATTGGTACAGAAATTTACTACATCTCTGGCGAAAACAGGATTTATATCTGTAAAACTGATTGTAAGTATACTGCTTTTTTCGCTAACAGTTGCTTTTAGTTTATTTTTTAACGCTCTCCGGCTTGATGTTCTTGGGGATTTTTGTATTTTATGCTTTTCAATTAAATTAAATTCATCAACAACCGCGTCCAGAAATGTATTTGTACCTGTTAAAAAAATAGCCAGTTCGCTGTAACTGGAACCGGCCGGCATACGAATACCTGCCATTGCGGCAAGACCTCCCATATTGCCCATCATTGATGAAAGTCCGCTGCCTGCTGACCTATTTTCAATAAGCATTAAAGCTTTTGGGGTATATAAATTAGGCAGGGGGGATGATTCAGGCGGCAGAGCAAGGGAAATAACCGAAAATACCACCGCGCCTATCGCCCCAGCGACAGTAATCGCGATTATCATTATTTTCTGGTGCCAAATTATGGCAAAAAGGTCAATAAGGCTTATTCCATCTTCGGAATTATCTTCTTTTTTTTCTGTTTCATTACTCATACCTACAATATAGAGAATTATTAATTTATTGTCTATAATGCGGTATTATAATTTAAAGAGGATTTTTTAATGAAACGCAAATTGTTTTTTTTATTATTTTTCATGATTTTTACCGCAGGTCTTGGTGCGCATACTGTCCATGAACCAAATAGCGAGATTTATAAAGATATAGATATCTGGTTTGTCCGTGGGTATATAACGGAATTTCTTCCCCTAGTTCGTCCGTATCCTGTTAAATTGATTGATAAAATCCTTTTGCAGGTGATTGAAAACGGTGATGCTTCTGCTCAGGAAAAAGCATCCGAATACCGGGATGCTTTAGCGCCTGGATCAAGGTTTTTGCATCCCGGAGTTATGGGGTATTTTCAAGGCAATGATAATGATAATAGTTTTATTATAGCTCCTTTTGCAGAAGGGTTATTTTACGCAAGAAATCTGTTCAGCGTTAGTTATAATACTACGTTTTACGTTGTTTCTGATGCTGACGGAGAACGTTTTAATGTGCCTGGGACATATTCGCCCTATCCTGACCTTGTTCATTCGGGAGCGGACGCGGGAAATCTTCAAATTCTTCAAAACTGGACAAATCTTACAGCTATAGGAAACAGCGACATATATCTTCAGGCCGGGTTAAGCCGTTCTTCTTTTGGTCCATTTTACGATAACGGTATTATTATCGGTTCGCAGGCGCCAAGAGCGGGGCATTTTAGTTTTGTGTTTTGGGACCCGTTATGGTCGTATGAAGTGCTGTTCCAAACCCTTGTTGCCACTGATGATTTCGGCGCGGATAGATTTACTTCCAAGTATAGCGTTATACACGCTTTAAATTATCGTCCTGTAAAAAAGATTGAATTGGGATTTGTTCAATCAATAGTTTACGGACAGCGCATCGATCCATTGTATTTTGTGCCTTTTACTTTTCTTTTTATCGCTCAAGCCAATCATGGCTTTCAGGATAATGTGTTATTGGGGCTTAATTTCCGCTGGCGCCCGTTTAACACTTTTCTTGTTAATACGCAGATTTATATTGATGATATGCATTTCACCAATTTGTTTTCCGGATCTTTTCAGGCAAAAGCCGCTGGTGAAATAGGCGTTTCATGGGCTCCGGAAAAAAGCTTTCTTGCAAAACTTGATTTTGATTACACTGCTGTTCTTCCGTATATGTATACTCACTGGAACGAACCTATGGATAACAGGTATGTTAACAATAAACCAAACTACCTGAATTATACCCATAAGGGCAGAAATCTGGGTCCGGATCTTCAGCCTAATTCAGATCGATTTTCCCTAAGAACAGTTTGGCAATTTCTTCCCAATCTTGACATAAACGCGTCAGCTTATTTTATGCGTCACGGCAATGCTTCCGCTGATAAAGATGGAATGGAAAATGGCTTACATGACGGTTCTATTTTTGATGACGGATTCAATGATAATAACGAAGTTACCTTTTGGGAAACTCCTCCTTTTCTGACCCAGTCAGTAATTGATATGCGTCTTGGCGGAACAATTTGCGTAACGTGGAAAATTCCTTCGCCTTTTGGGGTTTTTAAATTAATGGCAGACTACGGCGCTCAATACGGCTGGAACAGAAACCTTGACAAGGGCAATAACGGACTTGATCATTTTTGGAGTTTTGGGGGCATGTGGAGCTGGTAGGAAAAAGTGTGGTATAATTTCCCTATGAGAATAAAATTGGTAGTTTTTCTTGCTGTTTTTCCGGTTTTTCTTGTTTTTTCTTCTCCTTATGATATGATTCCAGCAGGAGATCCTGTACTTGATGATCTGCTGTTTTTATCCCTTGAGTCGGGTAAACCCGTTCTGTCTTTTACTCCGCCTCTGGCGCTGCACGAAATACAAAAATTTCTTGAATCAATTGATGTTTCAATTTTACCGCATTCCGCGCAGGAAGCGTATGACAGAATAATTAACAGACTTAATCCTGTATCCAGAATCAGCATATCAAGCGATTATTTTTTATTCGCGCTTGATATTAATTCCACCCTGGAAGCAAGAGCGCGATTTAATAAGGATGTTTCGTGGTTGGGCTCGCATGTTCCTCCGCTTTTATCGATTCCTGTAAAAATCAGTTTCGCCGATTATGTTCAGCTTTATTTTGAACCGATGGCAGCGCTTGATCCGGAACTTTATCCCTCAGGCGGAGTGCTTCATCCGACTGGTTATTTAAGATCTCCGCCTGATTATATTTCGTTTAACGTTCCGTATAGGGATTTTCTTGAGATGGATCAAAACTTTCCTTTAAGGGCGTATATTGCCGCAGGAAGATCATTTTGGAATTTTCAGCTGGGCAGGGATCGTTTATCTTTTGGTACGGGGCAGATGGGAAATCTTGCCGTGTCGGACAATCCTTCGTTTCATGAATTTGCCCGTCTTTCTTTTTTCTCAAAAATTTTTAAATATTCTGTTTTGGTCAGCCAGATGCCTTTGAATATCGGTGATATATACAAAATGGATCAGAGCCATTCTCGTCCGTGTTTTTGTTCTTCATGTCATACAAACCAGCGTTATTTTTATCTGCACAGGCTTGATGTTAAGCTGTTTGACAAATTATCAATCAGCCTTACGGAAGGCTTGATAGCGGGAAACTCAGGGCTGGAAATACGCTATCTTAACCCAATGATGATTTTTCATTCAATGTATTCGTTCTGGAATTACGCGTTATGGGACGGAGGCAATGATGAACCGGAAGGTTATGAAACAATGAACGGTTCGCTTTTTTCTCTTGAGATTAACTGGAACATAATTAAATCGCTGGCTGTTTACGGGCAGTTTGTAATGAACCAATTTTCTACTCAATATGAAGCTGGCAAAGGATGGGGAGAAACAGAGCCAAACGGACTTGGTTATTTAATCGGTATGCGTTTTTCCCGTTCTTTTGGCAGATGGGCTTCTGTTTTCTATTTTGAGTTTATTTATACAGACCCGTATTTGTTTATGAACCCAAGCCCCTTTGGCAGTTTTATTCAGATGCGCTATTTGGGCGGAGGAATGTACCGCTATCAATATTCATTTATTGGATTTCCGAGAGACACCATTACTGCTGTGCTGGGAGCCAATTTTTTTGACAATGATAAATTAAGATTTTCTGTTGAATTTAATTATATCTCACAAGGTGAGTATGATTTAGTATGGAATTGGGTTCGAAATATCGACGCTTTTTACGAGAAAACTCCAACAGGTATAGCGGAAAATAAGTTTATTGCCAGCTTAGGCACAGAATGGAAAATAAACACTTTTTTTATATTTAAAGGAAATATTTCCGGTATTTATTCAATAAATAACGATCATAATCCTGATTTTAATGTTTTTGGCGGGCAGGTAGGATTATCTGTAAATTTCCGGTTTTAACTAAATTTTTGTAACCTTTTCTGTAATATCCATCTTTTGGGCTAGATCTTTTTTATTTTAAATTATATACTAGTTATGATGTTATAAGAGTGTATTTTTATATGCTAATCTGGTTAGCCTGTTTCGGCGGCAACAGGATTTTTTTTATTGCTAAGCAGAAAAAGCCGTTTTATCGGTCTGGTCTTACTATGTTCTTTTGAAAAAAGGGTCATTATTTTGGGTTATATTGGGCTTTCTATAGCTGTTGTTCTTTTAGTTTCTTCGATCATCTCTTCTCTTGCGGTTGTGCTTATTCTCAAGCTTTCCCATAAATATGGGTGGTATGATTCTGTTGATGAACGCAAAATCCATAAAGGGAAAATACCCAGACTGGCGGGAATTGGCTTTGCCGTTACCTTTTTTATTATCGTATTGATAATCAGTTTTTTATTTAAAAATAACGGTTATAACATTGAGTATTTACCCTGTCTTTACGCATTATTTCTTATTCTCGTTTTTGGAGTTATTGATGATTTTTGCCATCTTGCTCCCCGTTATAAACTGACTATCCAGTTTATTGCGACTTTATTGATTTTTATACCGGGTTATATTTTCGGTCGTCTTACTTTTTCCGATATGGGTATTCTTCCTGTACCATTGTGGTATATATTAACCTTGGTCTGGGTTGTAGTTATAACGAACGCCATCAATCTTATTGATGGAATTGACGGTCTTGCCGGGGGGTTATCGTGCCTTATCGCGATATCTTTTGGATTGGTCTTTTTCTTTAACGGAAGTAATCCGTTAATTTTTTTATATTGCGCCGCTTTTGTCGGAGTGTTAATAGGTTTTCTGGTTTTTAACCTTCCCATTCCAAAGGCAAAAATATTTATGGGCGATTGCGGCAGCCAGTTTCTGGGATTTTTTATTGCGCTGCTTCCGCTTCTTGAAAGAAATGAGAATTCCATGCTCATTCCTCTTCCTTATGCGGTAGCTCTTTTATTAATTCCGATTCTTGATATCATTGCCGCTGTTTGGCGCCGTCTCCGAGACGGTATAAGGATATTTTCTCCGGATAAATCACATATCCACCACAAGCTGTTAAACATTGGCTTATGCGTACAGGGCGTACTGGGAGTCCTTTACGGCTTACAGATAATTATCGGGGTATTGGTATTGATTTCTATTCGTTTAGAGGGGATTCTTTCTCTTCTTGTTCTTGGCGGCGCTTACTTGGTTGTAATTGTATTTTTCTCTGTTATTCATTATAAAAACCGGGCGGTAAATAAAGCAAGATCATTAAATGCTAATATTACCCCC
>JGI24695J34938_10003003_pt1 | contig 12134 bp, 9 predicted proteins | sample TergutCo191P3_FD_34938 | JGI IMG/M metagenome (IMG submission 34938) | reverse complement strand
CGAGCGGTTATATGGTTTAGATAACTTTCAACCAATTCCGCTTTTATCTCGCGGTCACCATTTACCAGCAGGTCATGCCGCGCGGTTTTGCATACTGCTTCTAATAAAAGGCGGGCGTCAAGTTCTGCTTCTTCAATCCCGGCATTTGCCAACCTTGTTTTTCCTATATCGTACAAATCTCTATATTTCATATATTATGTTTCTTCTGCGGTTGCTTCTTCTTCCATCCATGATTCATCGACATCATAACCGAATGATTCTTTTAGATATGCTTTCCAGTCGAAAATCGCTTCGACAGCACTAATTGCTACCTTCACCATATCTTCATCAGGCTCTTTTGTCGTCAGGCGCTGAATCAGCATCCCCGGCGCGGATAAAATCCTGACGATGATATTATCATTATTTCCCGCCCAGCGAATCAGTTCATAAGAAATTCCCGCAATCAGCGGAATCAAAGCAATCCGAAGCCCCGCCCGCATCCAAATATTATCGACCCTGATAAAGAAAAAGATGATAATACTCACGAAGATAACAAAGAACATAAAACTGGTACCGCAACGACGATGCAAACGCGATGAGCGCATGACATCGCGGACAGTTAACGGCCGCCCGTTTTCAATGCAATTAATGCACTTATGCTCGGCGCCATGATAGCTGTATAGGCGGCGAATATCATTCATAAAGCTAATCGCCGTGACATAAATCAAGAAAATCGAGATCCGCAGGATACCCTCAATAATCACGATTAAAGACGCATTGTTGATAAAGCCTTTCATCCAATCGGTTAAATAAAAAGGCAATAGGATAAAAATACCAACCGCCAGAACGATTGCCAGAATAGTCGTAAACCCCATGATAATTTTTTCGCCCTTACCTTTGGATATCTTGTCAAGTGCTTTATCTAATTTCGTCGGCTCGGCTTCTTCGTCGTCATAAAAACTTGCTGAATAATTGATGAGCCTAGTACCCAGTATCATCGAATCAATAAAGTTGAAAATTCCGCGGAGAAACGGGACTTTTTTGAGCCCCGAATCGCCAATAACCCCTTTGTAATAATCGACATCAATTTCGATCTCACCATTGGGTTTACGGATTGCTACTGCATAATCATCTTTATTCTTCATCATTACACCTTCCAAAACCGCCTGACCGCCGATTTTGGAAGAGCAATTGCGTTTCTTTTCAGCCATACTTTCCTTTTGCCTGAATATTAACACAAGGCTGAGACTATGCCCAACCTTTGCTAAGTTTCATATCATACTATTGGTTTACCACACCATACTTACGGTTAAACTTATCGATCCTGCCGCGGGCTTGTGCGACTTTCTGCTGTCCCGTATAGAAAGGGTGGCAAGCAGAACAAATTTCTACACGGATTTCGGCTTTCGTCGAACCTGTCGTAAATTCATTTCCGCAGTGACACCGCACGGATGCCTGATTGTACTTCGGATGGATTGCTTCTTTCATATTTCACCTCTACTCACGTTACGGTATAATTGTTCAGTGGTCAAAAAACGACCCTTTACAGTTTAGCATAAGTTTTATTGACATGCAAGTATTAATTCTGTGTAAAAATTGCGCCGATTGTTACTGTTCATGCGCGGAATATTACAAGTGCGTAAAAATCATTTACTCTCACTTACATATATCTGCGCCCGGCTTTGAATAATATTTATAACATCCTCTTCGCCGCGGGTACTATCATTGAATAAATAGTCCGCCTCTTCCATCATGATATTATAAAGGTCATAATCAACAGATGCATTAAATTCTATTTTAGTGATGACTTCTTTCGTTTTATCGTTAAAAGCATTTACTGCTTGCGCTAAACCCGAACGTGATAACTGTGAATCACTTATATAGACCGCCAACTCTAACGTTTTTATTTCTGACAATTCGGGCATACTACATCCCGCAAGCGAACAACATATTATTAGAATGCAAGTTAGATATTTTTTCATTTATTCCTCCAATAATACTACATAAATAAGTAATTATGAAATGCTTTTTCACTCTTCATCTGCTTTATCGCAAATATTTTTATTTTCCTACCGGAATATATTTATGAATCACAGCATCACCATCTACTGAGCGCGCGGAAACAAATAATCTCCCATCAGGCAAAATTATCAGCTTCCATAAATCTGAGTCATTATCTAAACCTAAGCCTATATCAGTTAACGATACACGATTTTCCAAGATTCCACTCTCGGTATCGCAAGCCCAAACTCCGCTATATATGCTATACAGCAACAAGTTCGTATCGGTGCCGCCAGACATCGTCCTGAACAGCTCACCACCCGGGAAATAAAGAGCAGGGTTTACATCTTCGATTAAGCATTTGCTTGTATCTAATTTAACAATTTTTCGATTATCCTCCTGACTACCACAAACTATGTAAATGTAGCCGTCTTTTCCAACCGCAACCTGCCTTACCCAGCCAATTCCAAGTGATTCTAACGTAAATGTATGCATAAGTTCCCCATCACTTGAAACGATTATTCCATCTTGTACCATACCCCATTGGATGTAATAAGTGCCATCATCAAGAACCATAAACCAGCGATGCCAACGCGGCATTTGTATTGTTTCTATATATGCTGATATATCAATCACTTTATCGACCTGATAGTTTTCATCAAGACGCCAGATAAAAAATTCATCTTCATCACGTTCTGCTATTATCAAATGCATTCTTCCATATCTGTCGAGGGCAAAATTATAAACATCCATTCCTTCCGGAATTTCGATATTAATCGGAGCTAACTCATCCGTGCCAATTGGCATTGAATAAAAACCAAGAGCCGTCAGAAAATATAATTTTTCCCCATCTGTATAATATGAATGCGGATTTGATAAAAGTCTACGGTGTTCCTCATTATATATATAGATTTCTAAAGCTTCGGTGTTTAACGGAATCACAAGTGGCTTCAGCAAAATGTCAGAAATTTCCGTAACATCTTTATACTTAATTTCAGTTTCTGAATATTCCATGCCTACTTCATAATCATTGTAATTCTTAATAGTTTCTGATGAAGAAATATCTTCTCTTTGCCCGCAACCAAATAAGATGAGTATACTAGCGATGCATACAAAGAATGCCCTTTTTTTTCTTGAAACTGACTTTTTTTCAAACATTTTTCTCTCATACTTTCACAAATTAACTAAACTAAAAAATGGAGAAGGTGCTTTCTGAAAAGATTGAAAACACCCTCTCTCAATCACAACTTAGTAATGCTCATAATATTGATAATGCATATAGCCTTTTGTTGATTGTACAGTAGTTCTCCATACATGAGACCAGTGCAGTCCCTCTCCCGGGACAATAGTCTTGCAAAGTCTCACGGTATCGGTTTTGTACATCAATCCTAATGTAGTTTCTCCATCGGGAGCATCTCTTAGCCGTACACCATCGCCTAAAACCTTTCGATTATCATTAAAAAAACTGCTGTCTGCGGCATTTCTGTTCATACAAGCATCAGCTATCATCGGCGATGATAACCCTATAATAAGTGCCAATGACATACCTACTATAGCCTTACACTTAGAAAATTTAATCATATAGTTCTCCTTTTGCTATTATGTTTTATTTATTTAAAATCCTGCTTTATGCGCACTTGGCAAGGATAATAAATCTTTGCATTATTTTATCTATCTGATTAATATGCTGATTATTCTTAATTTAAGAACTTATCCATCGCTCTGACAATAACAGATAAGATTGAAAATTTCAAACAAAATGTGATAAATGGACAATTTTTGTGATATTTAGCAGGTATATGATTAATAGAAGGCAAAAAAATAATACCTTTGATGTAAAGTAGAGCAATAATAGAGAAAAAACGACCATTATAGTTCAAAAATAACCTAATATATAATGAAAACTGTCGAGAAGGCAAGGCACTACATTGATGCTTCAAATTCCTTAATAATCCCCTCGCAAACCAATCGGCGCATCGTTTCTGTGTCGCAATCCATTTCGTAAGCAGGCATTAAGCTGTACATTGTATAGGCAAGCAGTTTGGCGGCGACGTTTAATTTCAGATAAGAAACCGGCTTATTACTTATTTCATACCCTTCCCTTTGGGCTTGCTCTATAAGTTCAAGAACTATCCGCTCAGGCATATACATATCGCCAATCCGCTCCGTGATAATCTTTTCAATCTGGCGGCTCAGCGGTGATGTGTCGGTGACGATATTTACGACTTTCAGAAAAGCCGCTTTTTCACTCTCTTTATTATCAATCGCATCAAAAATATAATGAAGCATCGCCAAAAGATTAGGCTTCTTGGTCATTTCAATTTGAATTTCACGGCATATACCGCTGATTTTGTAAACAATCGCACCGCCGATTAATTCTTCTTTATTTTTAAAGTATTCATAGGTCGTACCTTTGCCGATTCCCGCCCGGCAAGCGATCTGCGCGACTGTCATGCCGCCGGGATCCTGACCTTCATTCATTAAGTCGTCGATTGCCTTAAATAAGGCTTCTGCTTTTTTTGATAACGTCACTTAATTACCCTTCCTAACTCTCCAAATCCTCAACCGCTGCTATCTCTTTGATTACGTTTTTTACTTTGCTTCTTTTTTTCTCTTTCGGCATACCGTCTTTATCACGGTTAAGTATATCATAAATACAAGGGATAACGAACAGGGTCATCAAAGTTCCGTAAGCTAAACCACCGATTGCGACCAGTGCCATCGGACGGCTGATCGTTGCGCCCATATCATTTGAAAAGACCATCATCGACATCGCCAAAATAGTCGTAACCGCCATCATCAGAACAGGCCTTAATCTCGTGCGTCCGCCTTTGATCAAAGCATCATACTTACTCATACCCCGTTCACGCAACTGATTAACATAGTCAATCAGGACAATTCCGTTACTAACGATGACCCCTGCTAACAGGATAAAGCCAATCAGCGATATTATGCTGATAATATTATTACTTAATAACAATGCCAAGAATCCGCCTGTAAATGCCAGCGGGACGGTAAACATAACGATAAACGGTGATGTCAGCGACTGGAATTGTGCCACCATAATTAAGAACATAAACAATAACGCTAAAATCAGCATCAAATAAAGCTGTGACATCGCTTCATTAATAAATTCATCCTCGCCGTCAAAACTAAGTTCGTAACCCTGCGGCAGGGAATATCCTGCGAGCGCTCTGTCAACAGCCGCCGTAACCAGCGTTACATTGTACCCATCGGCTATCTGAGCCGTAACCGAAGCATAGCGTGTTTGGTCGCGGCGTCTGATGGAATTAGCTGAATATGCATCTTCAAATGACGCCATTTCGGCAAGGCGGACTTTTTCCTTTTTTCCGTCGCGGTCTGTGACATCAATATCGATTTCTTTCAATGTTTCGCGGGTCAAAGCGAGATCACCTGCATGTTTGACATAGACGTCATAATCACGAATCTCGGTTATCAGGGCGGTCGAACTGGTTGCGGAGCTGAGTTTTGCATAAATTTGCTGAAAGATTTGCGCGACGGTCAAACCATGCTCAATCGCTTTATTCCGGTCAATGATAACACGTAACTCGCCGCTTAAATCTTCCGAACCGTCGAAAACTTCTGTTGTTCCGTCAACTGATTCAACAATTTTCGCAACCTCTGCGGCAATCGCCTGCAAAGTATCAAGTTCACGCCCAAAAATATTAATCGCAATGCCCGAACCGCTTAACATACTGATATCCATATCGGAAGTCTGAATCGAAAGCTCGATATGTTCCTCTTCAACAATATCTTTAAGCAAGCCTTGAAGTTCTGCGGCAATCTGAACGTTAGTTCGTTTTTTGTCCTCTGACATCAAAACGTAAACACTGGTCTGATTGGTTGATGCCGAACCCATGCCGCCGCCCATAAGCATCCCGAAATCACCGCCGCCCGTCGTCGCGCCTGAATCAATGACTTCCGGAATACCGCGGACAATCTCGACCACCCGATCGGTTAAGGTACTGCTTTTTTCAAGCAACGTATCCGCCGGAAATTCAAGCGTTAAAGACATTTGCGGACTGTCCATATCATCCATAAAGGCGAATCCCTTTGAATATGAAAGGACACCCGATAAAATCAGCAAAACTATCGCGGGAATTAATACAACGAACTTATATTTAAGGCTGAAATGCAAACCTTTTTCGTAAACATCAACCAGTTTTTGGTACCATTTAAATTCTTTTCTGATTTCGGCGGTGCTTAAAAGCTTGGAAGCTAGTGCCGGAACGACTGTCATTGCCACAAGTAAGCTGGCGCCCAACGAATAGCCAATCGTCAGACCCATATCGATGAATAATTGACGGGTGATGCCCTCGGTAAAAATAATCGGGGCAAAAACGCAAATCGTCGTCAAAGTCGCGGCGATAATCGCTCCCCTTACCTCTCTGGTTCCCTGAATCGCGGCTTCAATCCGCGATTTGCCTTCGGCGCGCATTCGGTAGATATTTTCGATAACAACAATCGAATTATCAATCAACATCCCAATTCCAAGCGCCAAACCTGATAGGGAAATAACGTTTAATGTTACCCCCGAAAAATACATCAGCGCGACCGCCGTAATTAAGCTAATCGGAATTGAACAAGCGATAACCAGGGTCGGTTTGATGTCGCGTAAGAAGAATGCCAAGAAAAGAACCGCCAAAATCGCTCCAAAGACGATGTTATTAACGATTGCCCCCGTGACCAGGTCGATATAAATACCCTGATCCATAAAGGTAATCAGGACGATGCGTTGATCTTGTTGTTTAAGTTCTTCATATTTTTTTAGCAAGCGGTCGGAAACCGCTCCCGTTGAATACCCTGTTTGCTTTTGAATCGTTAGGATAACGCCGTTAGAGCCGTTGACGTTGGCATAAATTTCACCTGAATTATCGGTCATGAAAACATCGGCGACCATTTCAAGGGTAATTATGTCTACACCTTCCATTTGCATGTTAAGGAGCGGCATTGCTTGCAAATCGTCGATATTGTCAGGTTTATCACCGACACGAACGAGGTAGTCAACGCCTTCTTCGGTGACATATCCACCCGGCATGGAGAAATTCTGAGCCGCGAGTAAGGCTTTTACCAAATCGACGGTTATGATGCCGTGCATGTCTGCGCTTAGGAGCGCGTTTTCTTTGGCTTCGGCAAGTTGTTCTTCGCCTTCGGTGATTTGGTCAAGGGCATCCAAAAGCTTTTGGAAGTTTTCATCAATGGTTTCCTGACCGCTTACCAGTTGCTCTTCACCTGTTTCGATTTGTTTGATGGCGGCGTCTAATTGTTTTCCGGCGGCTTCCAATTGTTTTTCGACGGCGTCAAGTTGAAGTTCCGCGGCGTTTAGTTGAAATTCGCCGAGTTCGATCATCATTTTGCCGCCGGCGAATTCGATTGCGGCGGTTATGTTGCCTTTGGATAATTCGATGATTCCTTCGTTGACTGTAGCGAGGTTTTTTTCGATTTCGGCAAGTTGGGTGTTCAATAAATTTATGTATTGAGTGGCTCCCATGCTCATAGTAGCGGCATTGAGGGCGGCTAAGGTATTATTAATAGTAGTTTTTTGGGCGTTTAATTGGTCTAATAATTGGGGTAATGTTTTTGTACCTGCATTAGCCATACTATTTTTAAACAGATTTAGAGCATCAATTAAATCTTGAATTTGTGGCGGTGCCATCGGAACAGCCGCTAAAGGGCTAAATGTTGCAATTAATACATCAATGCTATCATTATCTACATCAATATTAATACCTAAAAAAGCTAACATCGGCGCAATCGCAGGGTCGTTTATTAAATTATTAAGTTCAGTAATTAATAACGTTATTCCTGAAATACCTTGCTCAACCAGCGGCAACCCTTGTAACGCTAAATCTGCTCCCTCGGCAAGAGCTTTAACCGAGGCAATATTCGTCATTATTTGAATCTTCGCCGCTTCCAAACTAGCCTTACCTGTTAAAAGCATTTTTTCTGCTTCCGCCATTTGGCTAATTACTTCTTCCTGTTTATTGGAAAGTTCATCGCGGCCTTTGTTTAATTCCTTTTTACCGTCGGCAATTTCTATTTTTCCGTCGGCAAGTTCCTTTTTACCGTCGGCGATTTCCAGTCTTCCATCCCTGACTTCTTTCTTACCGTCAAGTAATTCCTTACGAGCATCGTCTAGTTCCTGCTGTGCTTCGTTAAGTTTTTCCTGACCTTCTAATATTTCATCTCGCCCTTCGGCAAGCTTAAGTTCGGCATCCGCCATTTCTCCTTCAATATAGCCGAAAACCTGCTTGTTAATCTCGTCAATTTTTTCCTGACGAATAATTACGTGAACGCTTTCTTCTAATAAACCCGAAGTACTGACCGAAGCAACGCCTTCGATACTTTCAAGTTCAGGAACAATTTTGTTCGTAACCAGTTCGCTGATTTCGGAATAAGACATGTCCTTCCCGCCGACAGCCGAAATCATAACCGGCATCATATCGGGATTCATTTTCATGATAATCGGATTGCCGACCGAATCATCCCAATATGGCTTGATTTGGTCGATTTTTTCCCGTAATTCCAATGAAACGGAATCCATGTTGGCGTTTTGGGCGAACTCTAAGATTACCAGTGAATAGTTTTCATTTGACACAGAACTGATGTTCTCGATATTGCTGGCTGTCGCCATCATCGCTTCAACCGGCTTAGTTACCACCATCTCCACGGTCTCAGGGCTGGCGCCCGGATATGTAGTCATGATTATGACATATGGTAAGCTGATGTTCGGCATTAGGTCGGATGTCATTCTGGTAAATGAAACGATTCCCAAAATTATGACAAGGCAAACACCCACCAAAATTGTATATGGCTTTTTGACACTTAATTTTTCGATCATTATAAATGATTCCCATCTTACGATTATTTCCGTCCGACCAGTCGGTCGGCGAGTGACTTTTAGTATAAGCTAATTTGTCTGTGATTGTCAATAAATAGTTTTTTGAGTTTATCTTTGAGTTTAGCACCGAGTAAAATTTGATTTTGGTATTTGTTAGCACAACATCTAGTAAATGCACCGGGACTTGGTTAAATGACCAAACGGAATTTTGATTTTGATAGATAAAGATACTAAATCTCTAAAGGCATGACTAAATAAATGCCTTTAGAGATTTAGTATCGACTGATTTTTTACTTTGATTTTAAATCCTTTAGCTGTTTGCGGAGTGATTCAAGTTCAGCGTCTTTTTCCGCAACAACAACTTTCCATTTTCCCTCTGCTTCACGAAATGCCTTACGTCTGGCATTTCCAAGCGCAGACGCTTCATTATGCCTTGCACGTTCACGTAAACGTTCCAGCTCTTTGAACTCATTAGTTGCCGATACACTACGATATGCTTTAATTGCTTGTTCCACTTCTGTAACCCCCGTTTCTTCAATTTCTTTTAGCCGTTCTTCGGTGTCAGCGTTAAATAAAGAGAGCCATAACTGTAATTTATCATCTTTTGATATAGTCTTAGGCACTTTCGGTAATTCAAAAAATATCATGTTAAACTTATCTGTTAATGCTTCATGTCGTTTTACTTCAAGAGCCATAAACTCAGAATGAAATTCTTTGCACTTGAACAACTTGAAAGCGATAATACTAATGACTATTGTACGAGGTAAATCTATATATTCACCGCCTTCTTTGAGAGCGGTAGAATACTCACGCGCCCAGTAATAAAGGGAACGTTCGGGGTAGTCACCCTCATTGGCGACTTGAATTTCCAAGTCAGTTATTTGGTCATTTACCATCATGTTAATATCTAGCCGACAGAACTTATCACCCATTGCTTCCGGTGTTATTTCCGGGTTCGTAATAGTAAATTTAGTAATGCTCTTATATGGTATTCCGAGCAGTACCGCAACAAGTTTTTTCAATAAGCTTTTATTGCGAGAAAATACAAGCTTAAATAGAATGTCGTTTTGAAACGTATATTCGAGTTTTGTCATTAATTTATGAACCTACCTTATACTGCTATTATATCACGCTTACCAAAAAAATTACACAAAATTTTAAATTTCATGCGAAACGGTTGATAAGCGAAAATCTGCTTGTGAGTACTTCTATATTACGTTTTAATGGCGATAATCGCTAGAAATTTTGCTTTGAAACAAAAAAACAATATATAATAATATAAATAACAGTTACGAGCGTAACTGTTATTTATATTATGCCAATTCTCACTATCGTAATTCAAGATAACTCTACTACTGAGAAATTTCCGAATAAAGCGGCATTTTACCTTTAATTAATTATTTCCTCAACTTACGGACTCGAGCTGGGGCTGGCATTTCGTGAGAAACCGCAACGTGTGCAGACACCGTTAAAGTTAAAGTTATGGTTATCTTTATCAATGTCGATTAGTTTACTATCTTCATCTCCGCAGGAACAAGTGCCTGTGCTGATACCTTTATCCGTGCAAGTCGGAACTAATCTGGTATAGTATGCAAAGGTATGTGTATGCGGTCCTGTCGAAGGTCTGGCACTGCCTGACGGTGATGCGGCAGGGGTACCTGATGGCGACGACGCGGGGGTCGCACCTGCGGACGGCGACGGAGAAGCCGTCAACCTGGCAATCGTTTGTGTATCAATAAGGACTTTGCAAACATTACAAATACGCTGTCTGATTCCTGTGCTGTCTGCCGTCGGTTCTTTTATGGTACTCCATGGACCTGATAAATGTCCGATGGCGTTAATATTTTCCAGATAAAATGACTCACAAGAACAGGTAAATTTCCTGATTCCGGCGACAGAACAAGTCGGTTCCCGTGAAATCGAGGCAATGTAATTATGGACGTGCGGCGACGGCCTCGGTGTAGGCGATACTGATGGTGCAGGTGAAGAATTAGATGCGTCCGCTCCTCCTGTTGATGGAAGCATTTCACGGGCAATGGTCTCATTGCACCGGGAACAAACCCTTATCCGAACGCCGTCAAGGGTCGCGGTCGGGGCGGTCAGAGTCACCCATTCACCTAACAAATGCCCTAAAGCTTCGATTTCTTCATAATATAAATCACCGCAATTGCACATAAAAGTCGCACGGCCGTTGCTTAAACAAGTCGCCCGCGGATAAATATCTTCCTTATAATGGTGGATATGCTCTGCGAACACCGGCTCTGCTTCCGATCCATCGTTACTCAGTTCCACAGAAACGGAAGGAGACACCTCTGCGCCCGTTTCCTCATTTCCCTCTTCGACAGCAGCCGTAACCCTTCCCAAACCAAGCCCGCTCAAATCAGGCCTGATAATCGAATACGCAATAATGCAAACCGCCGCCAGACATGTAATAATCGCTAAAACACCTAAAAAACTATTAAGAACCTTAAAAATTCCACTCATCCCAAAACCTACATGTATCCAATAATCGTGTAAAGTATTTACACTAACACCTATGACTTCCCTTGGGGCTATTCTTCTGCTTTCTATTATATACGCTTTATGCCGATTGGTCTACAAGAATTTTTTGTAATTAAATCTCTGAATTAAATTCTATGTTTGTGTTGTCAGAGGCAAAATGATATAATACTTATAGAAATTATTCTGGCGCCGCTTTAGTGCGCATACATAACCGCCTCGCGGCGAAAGGAAAGGTTGGAAATTTAATGCATAACAGTGAAATCAGAGATATAAGCCTGGCAAAAGAAGGTCAGAAAAAAATTGATTGGGTTAAAAGTAATATGCCGCTTCTGCGCGGAATTGAAGAAGAATTTAAAGCAAAGAAACCTTTTGACGGGGTAAAAGTGGCTTTATCAATACATTTGGAAGCTAAAACCGCTTATTTATGCCATGTTCTTAAGTCAGGCGGCGCCGAGATGTTTATTACCGGTTCTAACCCGCTTTCAACTCAGGATGATGTCGCGGCGGCTTTAGTATCCGCCGGAATGAATGTTTATGCTTGGCACGCCTCGACCAAAGAAGAATATGAGGCACATATCCGTAAAACTGTGGAATGTGGGCCGGGCATCGTAATTGACGACGGCGGTGATTTAGTAACGGCGATTCATACCGAGTACCCGCAACTAATCGAAGGAATTATCGGCGGCTGTGAAGAGACGACGACCGGTATTCTCAGACTTCTTTCGATGGACAAGGAAGGGATGCTTAAGTTTCCGATGGGGCTTGTCAATAATGCCCAGTGTAAGCATTT
>JGI24695J34938_10003002_pt1 | contig 12137 bp, 9 predicted proteins | sample TergutCo191P3_FD_34938 | JGI IMG/M metagenome (IMG submission 34938) | reverse complement strand
AGATAATTTTCCTGTATAATTCATTCACTTTCGCAAGAGTTTCCGCGAAATATAAGCGCATAACGCTCTGCAGTAAATTTCTTTCCTGTTCCGCGGGTCTCATGAGGTTACTGATAACGTTATTATTTGCGTCTAACAACTGCGAATAAATCCTTATAACAGCGGCTTTTTCAAGAACGGCGGCGGCATAATATGTATCCTTTGAATCAAACCAGACTTCTTTAATTTCAGCTCCAATCAAATTATCAATTGAAGAAACTGTTTTAATATTTGTTTTCATTTCGGCGGTATCTACCCAGCTCTCCATTACGCCGTTTACAATCGCCTGCTGATACAAAGAAGCCGCTGTGCGCTCAACTTCTATTGACTGTCCGAAAAATGAAGCGAGCGAGGAAAGCGCGTTTGCTTCCGCCTGCGCGCGGTCTTTCCCAAAACCTGAAGCCGCGACAAACAAATCTCTATCAAAAAAAGAATAAACGTCATTTACCCATGAAGGCATACGGTCTGAATTGGCAGAAACTCCCCCTGACGACGAACTCGCGCACGAAGAAAATATAAAAAAAAGCAGCGGTAACAGCCAAATATTTTTAATCATTAAAACTTTCCGTTAATTTTTCTTTGCTGCCTTTATTCTGCTTAACTCCGCGACTGCCGCAAGCAGTTCTTTGTCTTTTGCGATCTCTCTTATTGACGCAGGGAGACGGTAAGTCCAGTTAAAATTATTGGCTGTGCCGGGAACATTAACTCTTTCATCGGCAGGATTTTCTGAATACCAGTTGTTCGAAAGATGCAAAAGATCCTGTATCTGGAAAACCCTGAAGCGCGATCTTGCCGAAGCGGTTTTTGAAAGAATTACCTTCGCGGTTCCCGGATTGTAAATCTTCGGCAGAGACGGAACGCCGATAAAACCTGAAAGCTGTCCCTGATCCGCTTCTCTGTCCCACCACTCGCGCACAGTAGAACTGTCATGAACAGCCGGCGTACATACGCTTAAAGACGGATATTCTTCGAAAGGAATATACGGCTGCCCTTCTCTGTCCCATGCGCGGAACCAGCGCAGCACACGAAGACCCAGAATTTTAAGTCTGGATAACACTTTAGGAACGCAGGATGGAACAGCGCCGAGATCTTCAGCGCACGGAAGTATGGGAGAAGATTCAACAAGAACTGAAAGAAGTTTCATGCCGAGTTTAGCCCAGGTTTTTTCTGACCTTTTATTATGTTTATCGACAAGAGCGTCAATGGCGTCTTTTTCATTCTGCGGAAATGAATTATACGCCGTTGAACTTTTATAGCACCAGACGGGAAAAAATTTCCCTTTTTGATATTCCAAAAACAATCTGTTCTTCCATTTCGCGAGTAAAAAATTTCTTACTGCAGGATGAAGTTCAAGAGCGTCAATGTCTTTTTCTCCCTTAATTTTCTTTTTAAAGAGCCATATCTCTTCATTATCAAGGCGCATAAGCGCTTTTGAAAAAACTTTTTCGGCGGCGGCTTTTACTTCTTCTTCTTTATACTGACCGCCCCAGTTATTTTTTAAAGCATCCCAAACATCTCCTGTGCTGATATACGGCTGTGACGCCCAGCGGATTCTGTCTCTGTCAAAACCGATCTTTCTAAGTTCGCTTACTGTAACAGGTGAATACGGAACAAAACGGCCAAGCGCGGATGAATAATCGCTGTGAGAACTTGCCCAGATGCGGAAAAAACCAAGCACGTGATCTATTCTGTACGCCTGATAATATTTTTCTGCGACAGAAAGACGGCGGCGCCACCACGCGAAATTATCTTTCTCCTGCGCTTCCCAGTTATAAATAGGGAAACCCCAGTTCTGACCGTCGGGGCTGTACATATCAGGAGGAGCGCCGGCGGAGAGTTCCTGCATAAAAATACCGGGATTCGCCCAAACGTCGCAGCTGTCTTCGTTCATTAAAATTGGAAGATCTCCTTCCATGATAAGTCCCGCTTCTGTAATTGCCTTTGACGCTTTTGAAAATTGGTTATCAAGAGCCTGCTGCAGCCATGCCCAGAAAATATGCTCCCCGAACAAATTTTTATCTTTCCAGAGTTTCTCTATATCAGCGGCGCTTACAGTTGAATATTCTTTCCAGTCTTTCCATGATTTTTGTTCGTTGCTTTCTTTCAACCTTCTGTATACCGCGTATTGCTTAACCCATGAATTCTGATCGATCCATGCTGATAACGCGCCTGAGGCCGCGCTCTTTTCAATCTCCGCTTTGTTCGCCAAATAAACAGCGCGGCATATTTCCAGTTTTTCTTTTAAAATTTCATAATGAGGAAAGCGTTTGTATCCGTCAAACTTTTCTTTAGCGGCTTTTATGCGGCTTTTAATTGAACTTGTTATTGTTTTGTATTCATCAAGCCCTTCGATACTTAAATATAAAGGATGAAGACCGAACGCTGTCAAGCTTGAGTACGGAGAACTCTCAAAACCTGTGTCATTAACAGGCAGGATTTGAATGAGTTTAACCCTCATCTTCCTGCAAAGAAGGGCAAAATCGGCAAGGTCGGCGAATTCACCTACTCCAAAACCGTTTTTGGTCCGTAATGCTCCAACAGGAACTACCACGCCGAGCAGCCTCTTACCGGTCGCTTGTTTGTCCATACCCCCTCCTAATAATTCTCACGCGTTTTAGCGGAATAAACCGCCTAAAACAGTATAATATCAATAGTAAAAATGGTAAACAGGGCATCTTGCTTTATCGCGAATTTTTGGATATTATAATACATAATCATATAAACCAAAGGAGCAAAACATGAATCAAAACCATTATTTTTTTACATCCGAATCCGTCGGCGAAGGCCATCCAGATAAACTGTGCGATCAAGTTTCTGACGCAATTTTAGACGCTTGTTTAAAGGACGACCCGCAGAGCAGAGTCGCGTGCGAGACATTCGCGTCTTCATCGCTTGTGCTGGTCGGCGGAGAAATTACAACCAGCACTTATGTGGAGTTTTCACATATAATCCGCGAAGTAGCGAAACAAATCGGTTACACAGACCCCTCTTTCGGTCTTGATTACAATTCAATGGCTGTATTAAGCATGGTTCACAATCAGTCTCCTGATATTTCTCAAGGCGTCTCCGGCACAGGTTTGAAAAAGTATAAAGGACAGCAGGGAGCAGGCGATCAGGGAATGATGTTCGGTTATGCCTGCAATGAAACAAAAGAGCTTATGCCCATGCCTATCATGCTTGCGCATAAATTATTAATCAGCGCTTCAAAACTGAGAAAGAGCGGCGCCATTAAATGGCTGCGCCCTGACTCGAAAAGCCAGGTAACAATTGAATACGAAGGATTCAAACCTGTGCGCATAGACGCTGTCGTCGTTTCTCATCAGCATGATCCTGACGTAAGCTACAAAGAAATCGAAGAAACAGTAATAGAAAATGTTATTAAACCGGTGCTTGAACCGACAGGGCTTCTTGATAAAAAAACAAATTATTACATTAACCCCACAGGCCGCTTTGTTGTAGGCGGACCTTTCGGCGATTCAGGTCTTACAGGCCGTAAAATAATTGTTGACACTTACGGCGGCATGGGACGCCACGGGGGCGGCGCGTTCTCCGGCAAAGACCCGACAAAGGTTGACCGTTCCGCCGCTTATGCAGCGCGTTATGTCGCGAAAAACATTGTCGCCGCGAAACTTGCGGACCGCTGCGAAATCCAGCTTGCTTACGCGATTGGAGTGCCCTTCCCTGTTTCTGTAATGGTAGATACTTTCGGCACGGCAAAAGTTGATGAAGGAAAGATCGGAAAAGCCGTATCTAAAGTTTTTGACCTTAGTCCCGCCGGCATTATTAAAACACTAGACCTTCGCCGCCCGATTTATTTAAAGACCGCGTCTTACGGACACTTTGGAAGATCGGAATTTCCGTGGGAAAAAACTGACAAGGTTGAAGAGCTTAAAAACGCAATTGGTTAATTAGTTAGGAGTGAGGAGCGCGGATTTTTTTGGGGGGGGACATGTTCATCGACACCGGCAAGGCGAGGGATTTTTGCGAAAGTTTGTTCGCAGCTTATGGTTTTTCGTTAGAAGAAAGTAAAATAATTACTGATGTTCTTTTACGTGCCGATCTTTACGGGATTGAGTCGCATGGCATACACAGGCTTGTTCGTTATGATGACGAGATAACATCGGGACAGGTTGACGTAAAAGCAAAAGTTGAAACTGTTCATGAAACCGCTATTTCCGCATGTCTTGAAGCGAATAAAACAATGGGTCAGACAACAGGCGTCTACGCTATGAATANGGCAATTAAAAAAGCGAAGACAACAGGCTGCGGTATGGTGACGGTGCGCAACTCGAACCACTACGGCATCGCAAGTTATTATACAGAGCTTGCGGCGGCTGAAGATTTAATCGGCATCTGCATGACAAACACGGAAGCGATTTGCGTCCCTACTTTCGGCTCCGAAGCGATGACAGGCACAAACGCCCTCGCCCTCGCGATGCCGGCACAGCCTTATACTTTTTCCTACGACGCTTCAACAACTGTTGTTCCGCGCGGAAAACTTGAAGTCTACAGAAAAAATAACCAGCCGTTACCTGACAACTGGGCGTTAGATGAAAACGGCAAACCGTGCAATGACGCCGCGAGAGTTGTGGAAAATATAATCGCGAAAGCAGGCGGCGGCATCGCTCCTCTTGGCGGTCTTGGAACGCTTAGCGGCGGACACAAAGGTTACGGTCTCAGCATAATTGTCGATCTTTTTTCCGCGGTTTTTTCGGGCGGGCTTACATCTAATCATGTTAACAGAAAGCCGGGACACACAGGCATTTGCCATTATTTTATGGCAGTCGATTACGGCATCTTCGGCGATAAAACTTCCATAAAGCAGGGCATGTCAAAGTTTTTAAAAGAAATAAGAGAGTCAAGAAAAGCTGAAGGTCAAACCCGCATTTACACGCACGGAGAACTCGAAGCAGAGCTGATGTCGAAGCGCATTAACGGTCAAATCCCTGTAAACGAAAAAACGATGGAAGAAATGAAAGCTATCGGTAAAAGACTTGGCGTGGATTTTATTATGGCAATCTCTAAAAACTCTTTTTAGAGATTGCCTCTCAATAACAAATTGCAGTTTTTTGAGGCTTTAGCCTCAAAATATGTTGTTATTAAACGGGAACCGAGAAAAACTTTTAGTTTTTAGAGGTTCCCCTATTTAAATTGACTTAAATCTACTTTCCCTTCCTTGGAAATTTTTACTCCTTCCTTACGCAGAAGTTTAATTTGAAGCGTTCTTCCCTCTCCTTGTAAACCAATTGCGCCGTCAGAGCGTATTATCCTGTACCATGGCAGGTTATGTTTCTCGGACATTGTATGAAGCGTCCTTACTGTCTGCCTCGCTCCGTTAGGGAGTCCCGCCTTCATTGCGATATCGCGGTAACTGCAAACCTTGCCGTAAGGAACCGCAAGTATTTGCTCGATAATTTTCTTTGTATTGTCTGTCATATTTTTATCGATTGCCTCACTTTTTTCCTTTCAGCTCCCTTTTCACTTCATCCAGTCTTTTGTTTAACGTTTCAATCGTGCGCTCAAGACGAAGCTTTTCTTTTTCCAGAACCGCGACAGGATCGATTTCTTCCTTGTCTTTATTGCGCACCTGGATTTTTACGCTGTCAGGGCTTTTGCCTTTTATTAACGCTTTTTCAGCCGCTTTACGATCATCGCCGTCGCGAATTCCAGCAAGGAAGCGCATGTTGTCGGCGCCGACTTCAGGAGCGATATCGTACTCGAACATTTTGATTGCCGTGTTCGCGGCGGTTCTTGGGATGCGAAGCATGCGGTCAACATAGTCTTCAAAACGCACTCCTATTCCCGTGCAAAGATCGTGGGCTTTTAAAAGGTGTTTACCCATTTCTTTTACAAGTTCGCCGTTTTTACCAAGATACTTTTCGCGGATAACTTCGGTTAATTTTATCAGTTCAGGTGAAACAGAAAAAACATCGCTGTAGATTTTTTTAGCTTCGGCTTTTTCAAGAAGAGCGTGAAATATCGCCCAGAACTCCGTGTTGTGAGCGCGTGCCGATAATGTGCCGCCCCGGGAGCACGCGTGCAAATGATGAGCGTATTCATGAATTGCGGTGTAAAGCAGCAAATTCTGCCCTGTATCGTCGTTTGAAAAATTGCGGTTATGAATAATTATTTCTCTGGAAGCCGGTTTGTAAAGACCGTTAACTTTTTTGCTTTTCTTTCCGGAAAAAACAAGAGAGAACTCAAGCGGCGCGTCTTCGATTTTTAAAAGTTTTTCTTTTACTTTGTCTCTGTCCATATTGTACTCCAGTGACCGCGGATTAAAGAATGTCTGTTATTTTTTCTATGGCGAGCGCTGCCGCGGCTATGCATGCGGTTTCTGTGCGAAGGGCGCGGCTTCCCATAGACAGCCGTAAAAAACCGGCTTTCTCGAATAAATCTCTTTCCCTGTCAGACCATCCTCTTTCAGGACCTATCGCAATTACAAGCGGCCTTGAAGTAGCGGTTAAATTGAAAATTGAACCTTCCGCGTTTACATTATCCATCGCAATCAACTGAGGGATGCGTGAAAATGAATTCTGGTTTTCTGTTTTTTCCCACGGACGCTCTTTCAGCCAAATATCAAAATTATTATATACGTTAAACTCTGGTATTAAAGTGTCGTGAGCCTGAACAGCTCCCTCCACAAGCGCCGCCTGCGCTCCGCCGTCAACAAGAAGATTGGTGTCACGGTAACTTTTTTCTCCAAGGTCAGCTCCCGCAAGATCGATAACGGATACGCCAAGATTTGAAAGATCGCGGAAAATTCTTCTTAGCTGTATGGGACGCACAAACGAAACTGCCGTACGAAGCCTAAGCCGCGGCTCAGGCGGCGAAAACGCGTTAACGGAAATCATTACAGAACCGTCAAAATTAATTTTTTCGATTATGCCTGTCCCGCGCATTCCGCCCAGTATTCCGGCTTCGAAAGAGTCGCCTTGTTTTTTATGCAAAACTTTTAAGAGATGTATTGCTCTTTCATCGCGCCTTGAAAGAGGTCTTCCCAATTCATGCTCTTCCATTAAAATAATATTCACTATAGTATTATACCAAACAAATGCTGCGAACGGGAACCTGGATAATTTTAAAAATCGCGTTTTTTACTTCTTTGGCTTTACTATGCGCGGGAATCTTCGCGGCAAGCTGCGCAAGCGCAACCGCTAAAATATATAAAGAAATTGATTCGGCGGTATCCAATGATGATTTCGCGTCCGCTGTAAACATTATCATAAAAGGTCAGGAAAAAAGAAACGCGGTATACTCCGAGAAAAACTCGATATTGCTCTTTCTTGATAAAGGACTGCTTGAGCATTACGCCGGCAATTACGCCGTTTCTTCCGCGGATTTGCAAAACGCTGAACGGTTAATCGAAGAAGCTTATACAAAAAGCATTTCAGAAAATTTTTTTTCTTATATTTTAAATGATAATGTTAAGGAATATCCCGGCGAAGACTTTGAAAATATTTATTTAAATGTTTTTAACGCGTTAAATTATTATCACAGAGGCAATCTTGAGGGCGCATTGGTTGAAATCAGAAAGTTAAGCGGTCAAAGCGGAAAACTTAATATGCTTTCGAGAAGATATGAATATATCGATCCTGATTCAGGCGAAAATTTAAATGATTACGCCAAAAGAGAGACAGGAGTCATGCAGATACCGGAAACAAAATCCGTCAATTTTTCTAATTCCGCTCTCGCGCGTTTTCTTTGCGCTCTTTTTTATCTTGGAGAAGGAGACAAAAATTCCGCGCGCATTGAGTTTGATCAGGTTTACAGCGCGTATAACATGAACAGAAATATTTACAGGAGCGCTGTTCCAAACGCCGTTGAACAAGCGCGTAATGTCCCTGAAGGAAAAGCAAGGCTTAACATTATTAGTTTTACAGGTTTATCTCCGGTAAAAGAACAGCAGTTGGTAATTGAATTTCTTCCGTTTCAGCATCCGATACTGCAAGTCGCGTTTTTCAAACTTCCAATATTGGTTAAAAGACCAAGTCTTATAAATAGAATCGAAGTGACAGTCGAGGAGCAAGGCAGCTTTAATTTAGAACTAATTGAAGACATAGGCGCGGTCATCGAAGAAACATATATTGCGCGTTTTTCAAATATTTTTGCGAAAACTTATATAAGAACAATTATCAAATACGCGGTCGCGGATGTTCTTGCCATTGTAACCGCGGAGAGTCAGGACGAACTTGCGGGACTTTTTGTCGCATTAGCGGCAAGAGCGGGAATGGACGCTTCGGAAAGCGCTGATATCAGAATGTCACGTTATCTGCCTGACAATGCTTATATCGGCGGAATCAATCTTGACCCCGGAATATATAAAGTATATATTAATTATTACAACGGAGACTTGTTTATTTCCGGCGACAAATTTGACAATGTAATTATAGATAAAGACAGATTGAATTTATTGCAGTCTGTTAATTTAAAGTAGGAGTTTTATATGAAGAAAATATTTATAACATTAAACATTTTATTATTATTTATGTTATTTGCATCCTGCGGCACATCTGTAAACAGGATTAAACCCGGCACCGAGACGGATTTAAGCGGTTATTGGAACGCAAGAGACGTAAGAATTGTCTGCGAGTCTCTCATTAACGATTGCTTATCAAGCGCGAGAGTTGATCAGGCGATAAAAGCGGTCAGCGGGAGAAAACCGGCTGTTATTGTAGGCAGGTTCAGAAATGAAAGCGATGAACATATCGACACTGCGATTATTTCTTCCGTGATGGAAAATGTTATCTTTAACAGCGGAAGGCTTGACTTTGTCTCAGGCGGCGGCACAAGAGATGACGTTCGCGCGGAGAGGCAGGATCAGCAAAGCAACGCAAGCGAAAATACCGCGGCGGCTCTTGGAAGAGAAATAGGAGCGGATTTTATTTTAACAGGTTCGGTTAAAACAATTGTAGATAAAGACGGAAACAGAAGCATCAGAACATATTTTGTAACGGCGGAACTTACAAATATCGAAACAAACGCAAGAATATGGATTGGACAAAACACGGATATTGCGAAAGATATAACAAGACCGAGAAACAGGCTTTAAATTATCAGTTCAAAGACTGAATCGTTCTCGTCATAAAGAGAACCTACCCAGCTTCCTGACAGTTCAATTTTTTCTCTTACTGTTTCTGTAATTAATGCGCGGACGTGATAACTCTTCGTTTTGGAAACAAGAAGTCTTGCCCGCACTGCCGTAAGACCTGAAACGGAGTATCCTGTTTCAGGCGACCATGAAAAAGAGCAAAGACCTGAATCAATTCCAAAACGCCATTTAATTTTATTAATTTTTAACAGTTCCCTTACAAGGGCGCATGCTTTTTCCACGGGATTGTATGTTTTCACCGGCACGCCGTCATCTGTCATTTTGAAAGTCGCAAGCACAGGATGAGGTTCAAGCGGAGAGCCGTAACATGCAAGAATTGTATTGCCTTCATAGCCTACGATGACAGCGCCGGCGTTAAAAATAACTTTTTTAACAAGCGAATAAAAATTCTTTTTCATTTTAACGGCATCCAAGGGTCTCTCGCTTCCTTCTTTTCCGAATAAATTATAATCTTTGATTGCGATTATTGCCGCGTAAGTGACATTTATCTCCGAAGGGTTTGGTCTTCCTTTCGCTATTACTTTTCGCAGCGCTTCTTTGGAAACAGCGGTTTTGTATGCCATTCTGAAACTTCGTTCCTGGAAACTCATAATCGCGTTTTTAAAAAAGAAAATAACAAGCACTCCGGCGAAAGAAGAGCTAAAAGCGATTACCGGATCTATCCAATAAGAAAAATTAATTAAAATATAACTATATAAAAACGCCGAAGAAAGACTTAAAATAAAACCTGCGCATAACAAAACGATCGGACTAAAGAGTATAACCAGAATTAATATAATAAATGCGGTTAATATTGACCATAACAGCGCGGTTAAATCACCTGCCGGTTTTATATAACAGCCTGTCATCATAACATTCGCAAGCAGCGAAGCGTATTCAGCGTTATTTTGAATGCCGATAACGCAAAATGACTTTTCAAGCTCCGCTTTTAAATTTTCTCTGAGCGCCGTTAATTCTGTGTAAATACCCCGCATTTGCGCGAATATATCCGCAGTCTCATTTTTTAATCGAATTAGATCAGACAGTTCTTTTTCATTTGACGAATCAAGATCGGCGATTTTTTCTTCGTAACCGCTGACTAAATCATCTTCCAAAGGATTTTTAAAATACTCGTCAAGACTGTCATAATAATCATTACGGGATTTAATCCACGCGGCTCTGTTTGCGGCAACCGGCGATATTAACAGTTCCGCCAAAACTGACTGTGAAAAGTCATCCAATATTAACGGCATTTTATCAGGCGATAATTTTGCGAACAGTTTTAATTCATTTGCTTTTTCCAAAGCGTCTGTCATTTTATCTTCCGTTTGTCTGTATTCGCTGAATACAGTTATATTGATGCGCCTGAATAAAATATTTCCGTCAGCAATAATATTAGAATTTTTATCAAGCTGAATTTTCTTTTCTATTCCTTCGTGATCGCGCAGTATTATTATTCTCTGTGAATCAGAAATGTTAACCTGAACTGATTCATAAAGACTTTTAAGGTATTCGAAGACAGGATGTTCAATCAACTCATCAGGTTCCACAGGTCTTACGCGACGTAATTTTCCGTCTTTATCCAAGTGAGGCTTTGAATAACTTTCAAGAAATTTTCCAAACACGGCGACTGAACGAATTAAATCTTCATCCCGGTCTATAAAAGCGGAAATCAATCTGTCCCTTCCCCTGTCCGTTAGTTCAACAACCTGCTCTACAAGAGATGGAGCGTCCTGAGGAGACACGTATCCTTTTCTGATGCTGTCAAACAAATTGCGGATATTTGAACCAATCAAGGAATACTCTTCCGCAAAACGGCGTTTAATTTCTTCTTCAGTTACAGTGATGGGCGCCGAGGAAGGAGAGAGAGAGCTTGAAAGAATTAAATCCGCGGCTTTCATTTCTGTCAGGGTCATAAGCACATTAAAAAAAACGCCGCCGTCGATGTATTCTTCCGTATTAATAATCAATATGTCTCTTGAAACATTTTGCTTTTTTTTGGTTAAAAGAAAATCATAATGCGCTCCCAATTTCGGACCTGAAAGCAGAAATACCGCAAGAAAAGCTATTCCCGCAGCGCAGGCGAAACCGCCCAGAAATATATGTAATAAATTTTTTAAAGGAATATGCGCTGACATTAGATAAAATTATTCATATAATGGTAAAATATACAAGTATTTAAGGAGGAGAGAAAATGGCAAAGGCGTTTTTAAATGAAGATTTTTTGCTGGAAACCGAAACAGGACGCAGTTTATTCAAAGCGGCGAAAGATGAACCTGTCTACGATTATCACTGTCATCTTGTGCCGTCGCAGATCGCGCAGAATTATCAGATGAATGATCTTGCCGACGCATGGCTTTCAGGAGATCACTATAAATGGCGGATGATGCGCGCGATGGGAATAGAAGAAAAATTTATAACAGGAGACGCGCCGCCTTATGAAAAATATATTGCGTGGGCGCGCACTGTAGAAAATTTAATAGGGAACCCTCTGTATCACTGGACGCATCTTGAGCTTCAGCGCTATTTTAATATACACGAGCCGCTTACTGTAAAAAACGCGCCTTCGATTTGGGAAAAAGCAAACGCGCTTTTGAAAACGCCTGAGTTATCTGTAAAAGGCATCTTAAAAACGCAGAATATTTTCGCCGTAGGAACAACGGACGATCCTGTCGATTCACTCGAGCATCATCTCGCAATTAAAAACGGCACAGCTCCCATAGGAAAAATCGAAACAAGAGTTCTTCCGTCATTCAGGCCGGATAAAGCGCTTGAATTGAATTCCGTAAAATTTTCTGATTATATCGGCATGCTCTCGGACGCGAGCGGAGTAAATATTAAAAATCACGAAGATGTTCTTGCCGCGCTTTCCAGCCGCCTTGATTATTTTATCAGTCTTGGCTGCCGCTCGTCTGATCACGGTCTTGAATACATTCCATTCGTTGACGCAAACGCAAAATTTGTTGACAGCGCATTCAAGAAAGCAATGGCGNGTAAAGATTTAACG
>JGI24695J34938_10002999_pt1 | contig 12143 bp, 14 predicted proteins | sample TergutCo191P3_FD_34938 | JGI IMG/M metagenome (IMG submission 34938) | reverse complement strand
GCGGATGATTACGGCGAGTCGCAATGGATTGACGAAGGCGGCACATATCCTGAAAGCGACGCAAAGTTTGTAAACAAAACAATCAGCGCCTATAAACTCGGGCGTATTGCCAAGGTGTCTGAAGAGCTGCTTCAGGACAACACATTTAACCTTGAACAGTGGCTTATCGGCGCGCTTTCATACTCCAACGGTATCACAATGGAAAAAGCGTTTATTTCCGGTGACGGAACAAAGAAGCCGCGCGGATTTTTAATTGACGCGCAGAGCGTAGAGGCAAAAGGCGATGATGTCACTTACAATGATGTTTTAAATCTGTTTGCCGCTCTCAAAACGGGATATTTCAATAACGCGCACTGGATGATGAATACAAAAACGCTTGTTTCTTTAATGCTGTTAAAAGACGGCTCAGGACAGTTTTTGTACAAGCCATTTTCCGCGCCCGTGGCAAACGCGCCGATGGGGACAATCCTTGGGAAGCCTGTTGTATTGTCAAGTTTCATGCCGGATATTGAAGCGGGACAGAAACCTATTGCGTTAGGTGATTTCAAACGTTACCGGATACATGACAGGCTTGGAATGACAGTTCAAAGGCTTGATGAGCTGTTTGCCAAGGAAGGTTTTATCGGTTTCCGCGGCAAGCAGAGAACTGACGGGAAATTGCTCATTGGTGAAGCTATTCAGACTCTTGGAATAGCCGAGTAACGGTCAGGCGGTAAAAATATGGCCGGTGATTTAGTAAGCTGGGGAAAAATCAAGACGATTTTAACTCTTGACGATGACCAAAAGGAAACAGTAGAGTTTCTCATTTCTGACGCGTCAACGCAAGCTGAAAAAATTGCCGACCGTATTCTTGCCGCTCAAGATATCGATATAACAATCGACGGCACAGGCGGCAGGGAGTACTTGCTTCCAAGTTTTCCTGTCAACAGTACCGAAATGGTAAGGGTAAATGATAACGAACTGCAAGCGAATGAATACAGCGTAAAAAAAGAAGGCATCTTAAGGTTTAAGAATTACAGACCCGATGGCTGGGATGCGATTAGTTATAAAGGAAATATAGGCTATAAAGAAGTCCCTGAAGACCTTCAGCGAGCGGTTATCGAAATAATATCAGCTAATCTACGAAGATTTGCGCAACACGGCGGCAATGTCGGCATTAAATCATTTTCCGCTGACAGGATTGTAACAACACAATATGAAATAGATATTCCATTAACAGCACGGCAGACCATTTTAAAATATTCGAGGGAGCCTAATATATGATAACAACAGAAACAAAAGGCAGTATTAATCTTTCTCCTATTGAAGAATATTTTATTGAAAATATTGCAGCGCGGACTGCGGCGCGTGTTTCCGGTAATTTTGTTAATTACTTGAAGAAAACTCGTTTTGATAAGCTCTTTACAAGCAAAACTGGAAAAACAGTAAGCAGCATTGACGGATACAGAACAAGAGCAAAGGAGCCTACATATAAAGTAAGAGCTGGCGTAGGCGTACCGGGTAACATGAATTATTTAAAAGCTCTTTATAAAGGAAGAGGAAGATCGCGCAGCGGAAACTATTTTAATTATTCAAAAAAGCGCGACTTAATAAAAGAGGGCTGGCAGCAGTATGGCGGTGATCAAAAGATGCCGATGATATTTGCCAATGAATTGGCGAAAGCTATAAAAGAAGCGGAGGCTTTACTTGCGAAATAATTATGAAGAAATATATAAAAATTATATTTCATATTTAAACGAGAATATACCTGATATGGGAGAAACGCTTACTTATTGGGTTGATCCGTTAAAATCCACAAAAACAAGGTCTATTATGTTACCTTTTAATCACAACATTGACGGTAATGTTCAATATTTTACTCTTGAATTATATATATTTGTTTTAGATAGCAATCCTGCAAATATTACAATTAAACAGCTTAATTTAATGAAGCAATTATGCGCAATTATTCATAACAGCGGCGCGGTTGAAAAAGGAAGAATTGTAGACGCCGATTATATAACGCCTGCTCCTGAATTACAAAATATCGGCATGTTAAGACTGGAAATAAAATTGACAGTCGATTATATCGATGACTGCGATTAAAAGCAACAGGAGACGTATTATGAAACGAAAGTTACAACAGGTTGAAGAGAGCGGGAAAAAGGTATGGCGCATAACTAACGGTGAAGCTGCCAAAGTTATATGTAAGCCATGCGCGAAAATGCAAAGAGCGCGAAAAATTGCAGAGCAAGTAACCGCCGAAATTGAGGCGGAGAAAATAAATAATGTCGAGAGACATAAGGAGAAAGACAATGAAGAAATCAGGAATGTCGAGAAGGGCTTTTATAACGATTGACCCGAAAGTGATTGAAGGCGGCGGCGCCGCGGTTATAACAAAGCCAAACACATGGTATGTGATTCTTAAAAAGGGTGAGAATACATCACTCCCCGAAGAGATACCGCTGAACATACCATTTAGAAGCCCTTCAAGCGGTACGCAGTTCACCTTGGTAGAAGGCGACCAGCTGCTCGAGTTTAATTTTGAAAAGTTCTGCAAAACGAACGCGAGCTTTGAACTCGGACAAGGCGCAATCGATACAGGCGACGACTGCGATCCCGGCGCGAAAATTCGAGACGGTATAACAACCATATCAGGCAGCCTTGAAGGCTTTCTGGTTTTTGATGACGCGACGGAACAGTTGGTTGACGTATCCCAAAAGATTCTCAATCTCTTCATGCCGTATCTTGAAGACGACGGAAAAGGCGGATATTCATACAATCCTCCGACTGACCCGCGTATTTATATGGGACTATGTCTCAATGAAGACGCGAAGGCTTCCAGTATTGAGAACTGGCTCGTTACGCCGATTACAGTACCGAGTTTGAGCTTGCCGGGCGGTAATACAGACGCTCAGTCAATGTCATTGTCTTGGGAAAAAGGCGAAGGCTTGGCTGTATCATACAACGTGCCAAGAGCGGCATAAGAAATTAACTCCCGAAAGGTACTCCCATTCCGAGTAGGGGTTTTAATTTAACGGAGGTTAAAATGGCAATATTAAAAAGCTTAAAAATTAAAAGTAAAGAGTTTATTTTTACATCTTATGAAAACGACAAAGAAGAAAAACCTGCAAAAATAATTTTTAAAAGGTTTCCGATTCCGGGAGAATCTTTTACAAGTGTCAATAAAAAGGATTTGTTTGAAGGCGTTGATATAACAAACATTTCCAAGCGTGAATTACAGGCAAAAGTCGCAGATAATATACTGAATAGTTTTTTGCATAATTTATCAGCAGGCAACAATGATCTTAAAAGATTTTTTGATGAATGCGTTGACAGTATCGCAAATCTTGAATACGAAAAATCAAAAATTATAACAGTCAATGATTTTTGGCAGGTTTTACCGCAGGACGCTGCGTATACTATCGCGCAGGAAGCTTTTGAATACGCGGACAAACACGAAGAGTTTACAATGGGAAACTTGAACGCCTGATTATAGGATACCGTCTCTATAAATTGGGAATTGTAAAAAACGACGGATTAAAAGACCCGTATCCTGTAAACGTACCGGGTGTGGCGCCTATTTTGAGCTATAAAGTCGAGGAATATGTCAATGATGAATTTTTGTATTATTACAATTTTTATATATCATGTAAACATGCAGGGCTTCCTTTTAACAAAGACTGGACAGAGATCCCGGCGTGGGTTACTCAATTAATTATAGCATTTGACAGAGAAACGGATATGGATAAAAGAATGAAGGATTATAAGTTTCAGGCGCAAATACACGGATGTAAGGTGATGTAAATGGATTTATCATTAAAAATAAAAGTCGATTTCAACGAAGCGTCTCGCCAGTTTAAAGAACTGGCTGATAGTTCAGAACACGCTCAGGAAAAAATTGAAAAATTTTCAAAAAGATTAGCAAGCGATCATGCTGACAAGTTTATCGCAAAACAACAAATGATGGGAGCTGCTATTACGGCAACCAAAGGCGACCTTGCGGCCATGGAAGCTCAAAAAGCAGCATATGGACGCGAGATAGAACGTTTAATAAAAAATGGAATAAAGCCTGAAGATGACGCTGTTCAAAAATTAAAAAAGGAATACGACGGGTTATCGGACGAGATAAGTAAAAATATCGAAAAACAAAAAGCGCTTGACGCAGCGGCAAAAGTTGCGACTGGCGCACTTGTTGCGCTTGGAGCCGCAGTCGGCGTTGCTGCGGGAATTGCGTTAAAAGCCGCAGCCGACATGGAAGATCAAATAGCGTCGCTTGTACCAATGATGGGAGGAAGCCAGAAAGCCGCTGAAGATTTATTTAAAACTATAAGGCAGGAAGCTGTAACAACACCCTTTGAGATATCAAATATAACAGATTCGGTCAGAAGTTTAATGCCAGCTTTTCAGGGTTCCGCAGAGTCAGCAGTTAAAGCTTTTCGCATGATAGGTGATACTGCTCAGGGTAATTCGCAAAAACTCGTAAGTATAACAAGAGCTTATACCAACGCCATGCTAAGTAATAAAGTATCCATGAAAGAGCTAAATACAATCGCTGGCGCTGGCGTTCCCATTTTTACAGAAATGGCAGAGAGCATGGGCATAACAGTTGAACAGTTACGCGAAATGTCAAGTGACGGCAAATTAACAGCAGATGATTTAACTGGCGCATTTCAAAAAATGACAAGCGAAGGCGGATTATTTTATAACGGAATGGAAAGCGCAAGCGATACTTTTAATATGCGTGTACTTGGTCTTAAGGAAAATCTTGGAATACTCGCAAGTGAAATAGGTACGAGACTGCTTCCTGCGGCTAAAGGATTAGTCGGAGGTGTAAGTGACGCCGTCGCAGGTTTTATAAAATGGGCGCAAGAAGGTGACAATCTCGATAGATTATTAAACGCTATATCTATAGCGGTAACTGCGGCTGCNGCAGGCTTTGCAACCTTTATTTTAGTTTCAAAAGGTCATGCAATGATTACAGCTCTTACCGTAGCGATAAAAGGTTTAATGACAGCATNAACAGGCCCCGCCGGAATCGCAGCTCTTGCGATTGGCGCTCTTGCCGCCGGAATAGGAATATTAACTTCGGCTGGAAAAAATCAATACAATCAAGCGATAAAGACGGCTGAAGGTCACGCGAAAAATAAAGAAGCCGCTGATTCTTTATTATCATCATTTGACGGTTTAACAAAAGTTAAAGATTTAGATAAAAGAATAACCGATGAATTAATAAAATTATATCCGCATTTATCGGATGTTATGAGTGATGCTGAAATGACGGTTAACGAGTTGAGGACGCAATTAGAAGAGCAATTTAATGATGAATCAATACGGGATGCTAAAAGAGTTATAGAAGCATTTGTAAGAGAGAATGCTGTAGGCCTCAGTATGTTGCAGCGTGATTTTGGAATATTTTCGCTGGACTATATAATTAATGAAAAATTGGGAAGTTCGGGAAAAAGAGACGCTTTAAAAATGGTAGACGATGTTAATGCGATACTCAGCAGAATTGGTAAGGATGTAGATTTAAGTAAAAATTTGGATGATTTATTAAGGGGAAACAATTTATTCAAAACATCATTAGAAAGACAAATGTCAGATCTAAATGAAATAATGGCGGCTGAACGTGCAGAGGCAAGCAAAACACTTACCCAAAGATTAAATGAAGTAAAAGAAAACGAACTTCAGAAAATGAATAATTTAGCTAATCAAGTAAAATCATTTTTGAACAGTAGAGCAGACTTGGAAAGAACCGCGGGTGAAGAAAGAATAACATCAATAAAAGCCGAATATGATAGAATTATTCAAAGCGATAAACTCGCAGGTGATAGAATTAATTGCGGCGTTACAAGCGAAAAACGAATTAATAAAAGAAATTGAAGATAAGATGCTGGAAGATGAAAAAAAGAACGCTGAAGAAAAAAAAGATATTGAAAAAGAAACGCTGAGGTCTCGCGTTAGTTTATTCAAAGAAGCGATTAACGAAATAGATATAACAGAAAAACAGGCGCAAGCTGATAGAATCGCAAGCGTCCAGGAATTTTTCATGGCGCGTGCAAACGCTGAACATGATGAATTATACGCACGGCTTGAGTTCATGAGAGAGCAAGCCGCGATGCTGCTGGAAAATGAAAAATTAGAAGCAGATGAACGTCTGGCAGTAGAAGAGGCTCTTCAAAGCGCAATAAACAGATTACATGATGAAACCGCTAAAAGAGAAAGAGAACAACTGGAAGAAAACGCTAAATTAGAAAGAAGTCTCCTTGAAAGCAGAATGAACGCTTTAACAGGTTTCTTTGGCGGCATGATTAATTTGTTAGGTGTATGGGAAAAAGATAATATAGCCGCTTTTTACGCAAGTAGAGCTCTCTCAGCATCAGAAGCTGGAATTAATTCATATCTTGCATTTACTAAAACTCTCGCTGACGGTCCGCCTTATCCTTGGAATATTCCAGCCGCCGCGGGCGTTCTTGCTTCAGGCTTAGCGCAGCAAGCGAAGATATGGTCATCAAAGCCGTCAGCAGAAACAGGAGGGCGTTTTATTGTACCTGACATGGCAGGCGGAGTTGACAACGTCGGCTTAAGAGTAAACCCCGGCGAGGTTATAGATGTTACGCCAAGAGGTAATGACGCTGTACAGATGACGCAGCATATATTTATGTTAAATGACCAGGTAGTATTCGATACGGTAAACAGAGGAATAAAATCAGGAGACATACATGTATATTATCCGGAGGTTAACTTGTGAAAATACTCTTTAATGACATTATTCAATATTCAGACGCCCCCGATTCATTAAAGACCGCCGCTCTTGCTGATTATTATGCCTTTACGCCTAACGGAAACGGGTACAGGGAAGCTGTAATTAATCTTGATAAAGAATATAAAATTGATGCTATAGGTTTAGGAAACACAAACGGCATTAATTTTAATATAAAGTTTGACGATACAATAGAGCTTGATTTTTTATTTGACGGAAACGGACTTTATACGCTGGATAAGCCTGTCACGGCTTCAAAAATTATAATATCAACAGACGCTACTTATCTTGGAAGATTTGGCGCAGGTATAGGGTGTGATCTTCCCACCGCTGTAGCAAAGGAACCGTCTTATAAGTCAACCTCTGAACCAAGAAAAACACTGTCAGGACAGGTTGTTATAGGCGCAGGCGGTTACGAATACAGAACTATATCACTTGACGTTAAATATAAAGTAACACAGGAAATAATAAACGAGTTTGAAGCGGGGAAAAAATATATCGGTAAAGGATACCCGTTTTTTATAGACCTTACGGTTGAAAGTTATAAATTATCATATAAAAGACTTTATGCCGACGAACGGCAGCAGCGGAGCGTCACATGGCAGTCGGGTATCTTAAAATTTTTATATTCGCGTCGTTTTGAGTTTGAGGAGTGCTTTTAATGATTAATTTCTTGGCAGAAATTACAAAACGATTTAATAACGATATACATCTTACTCCTGTAAATGAGTATAAAAAAACATTTAATGTATATTGCATTGATATTAGACCGCATCCTGTTATTCCTACATATTGGGAAGCGTGGGGAGGAACATATGACAATTTTACAGGTACTCAAATTGATTTATATTTTTCAAGATTTTTAATAAAAGTAAACTCTATTGATGAATTATTAATAACTGAGCATGCTTTATATGTCAGGGGTGATTATATAGTTTTTGTAAATTTGCCTGTACATCCATGGTTATATTCAGACTATGCCGCAAACGCGTCTTATACTTTACCTTTTTTGTCAGCAGCCCTTAATTACGATAATCCGTCCATGAATGAAGTACGCCAGGTACAAGCTCCGGTGCGTTTAACAAAGCCGCAGTTTAATATAAAATTGTCAGAAAATATAAGCGGAATTATTTTAAATCAAAGTTTGTCTATAAAGCTAATTAACAATGACGGTTATTTTGATAATGATATAATATGGAATCTATTTAACACTCCTCTTTATTTAAAAAAGGCAATAAATGACAATCCTGTTTATGATGATTTTAAAACAATTAGATACAGTTTAATTGAAAATACAAATACTAATTTTAAGGATATTGTTATAGAAGCTGCCGACAGATTAAGGTCTATGGATGAACCAGTATGTGATTTAATACTTCAAGAAAATTATTCCATAGAAATTGACGAAACCGCGCTTAATAAAAATATACCCATTGTTTACGGTACAAAAAAAATTAATATTACTAAAATAAACGAGACTGTAGAAATAATTGATAATACTGATGACGTTAAAATTGTTGAAAGAAAATATATTATAGCCGAATATGTTACTGAATTAATCAGGGTGCTTGACAGAGACAGTAACGATATATCTTTTAATTATGATGAAAATACCGGATTAGTTACAATACTTCCGGCAATAGATGATGAAGGCAAAGAATACATGCCGGACGCTTCATTTGCATTAGTTACGGGATATACAAATAACAAAATAGGAGAAATTATAATTGATTTAATTACACGAAAANCAGACGTTCAATTTAATGAAACAAACTGGGATATTCCTGAAGTAGAGCGGTATATTGATACTTCATACAGGGTAAATTTTTCAATAGAAAACGGCAATGTAAAAACTGCAATTCAAAATGTATTAAAAAATGAAATGGCGTATTTGATAGAACAGCCTGACAGTAAATTTACTATAAGAAAATACGGAACAACGTATTCAAGGCACGTAATTCAATCGTGGATTTTAACAAAAACTCCTGATAAAAACTGGAAAAGCGCACAGGATAATTACTTTTCCTCTTGCGTTATTAATTATGATAAACAAGATGATATATACAAGAGTTATCTTTACGCAGAAAATGAAAAAGAAGCGGAAAAAAAGTATAGAAGAAGGCGGCGAAAAACATTTGATACTGATTTATATGATATTAAAGACGTTGTTAACCTTGCGGAAACATTAACAGAAAGATATACAACAATGAAGCAAACTATAAAAATTTCTGTCGGGTTTGACACATCAGAGTTTAAGCTGCTTGACCTCATTGTATGCAATGCAAATATNAATGATAGAAATTTCAGCGACGGCGAATACTTCATTATAAAAGAACTTGATCCGGCTCAAGATATAATGACTTTGGAAGAATTAGACATGTTAGATATAACAGGCGAGTACCCTGAAACAAATGATCATACATATGATATTGACGGACTGTTCGCGTACAGCGATGAAAGTAAATATAAATATTTAATAGACGGAGGGATACAATAATGTCATTAAGGAAAATGGAAGCAATAATCAGAAAAAGAAGAGGTACGTACACGCAATGGCAAAACTCAAATCCTGTATTGGAAAACGGCGAGACGGGTTTTATAACATCAGGTAAAGATCAAGGTAAAAGTAAAACCGGAGACGGCGTGAAAACTTGGAATGAATTGAATTATGACGCCGCAAGATTCCCGGAGGAAGTGTTAACTTTAAAAGATAATGCCGCGAGCAAAGACTTACCCAATCAGGGTGACATACACGGCTTGTTTCAAGCTGTAAGAAATTTCTTAAAGTTTATTTTAAGTATGTTTAATCCAGACAGGAATACAGGGCACAAGCATGACGGCTCAGACTCTCCAAAGGTTTCTTATAATGACCTTATTGATACAGATACAATTACTAATTACGTAAACANTCAAGTTTATGCTGAATCCGTAGAAAGATGGCGAAACGACAATATTTTGCAGGGAAATATTGACAATACAAACAGCAATTTAAACGCGTTAAGCAGAGATGTAAGCGCAATACAGGGGCTTGGCGGATTTCTTGATGCTTTTGATTTTGGTACAGATACGCCTTCACAGCAAGAATTAACAGATTATGCATTATCGCAGATTCCATCTATAACAGATCCTGTAGAAATATTTAACGGCACAAAAATAACTAATTTGTTTAATGGAAGTGTATGGATTCTTACAAACACTCCCGAAACCGAACCGCCAGTTTTTGAATGGGCGGATCGCGGTAATTTGGATATAGGAATGTTTGATAAAGGCGTCTCTGGTGTTATAAAAGGCGGCGATACTGAAACAGACGGCGCTGGAATTGTCGAAGCGGATAACGGAAAAGGCAGGGTCAAGTTTATCACAGGAACCAAGCAATATCTAATAGACAACGAGACTGATTGGGATAACGCCATAGATGATATAAATAATAACGCCACCATTTTTCAAAACGCAGAAATAGAAATTATTTTATCATCGAATATTTACTTAACGTTGACGTTTGTAATGAATGTGCCGGAAGGTATAAAAACGTTTACAATAAAAAGTAATAATACAACAGTAAGAACGCTATCGCTGCCTTACGGAGCAGATATAAAGGGACACGCTGGCTGTAATTTAGACCTATCTTACGTGAGACCAACAGGAGCAACAGGCGTATATGTTGCAAATTTCCGGTTTTTTAATAGAGTGTATATAAGAGAATATTTTAATAACGCATACATGAGTTTGTCGATTTCCGATGTTAATTATTTGACTTTTAACAACTATATAAATCTTACAGGAACAAATTCGGAAATAATATTGAAAAACATTCCTTATGTGCGATGCGCATTAAATGGTACAACTTTCAGGGGGACGCGATTTACAGCAGAAAATTGTAATTTTTATTTATCAAGCGCTATTTTATCCAGCGCACCAACCACATTAACCAACTGCGTATCTTACCGCAACGGTGTACCTGAGCAGCCAATTGGTGCGCCTTACAGTCAAAAACCAAATGATCCAAACCCCGCAGACTTTTTAGTCGGTACGTATACTTTGTGGAATAACCGAGCAGAAATTTACGAGCTTATTACAGAGACTCAATACCAAGCGTTAATAACGTCTTTTGGTACTGCTATAAGTTCGCCTACTTACTGGACTACTTCGACATCAGCCATTGCAGCTAACGCATGGCGCGTATGGTGTTTAGACCATTCGTCATCAGTGGGTACAAGGCGTTTAATAAGAGCAAAAAATGCAGTATCAGGTCAAAACGCAAAACAGATGAACCCAATTGATTGGAATGATATACAAGCGTACAACAGCAGTTATGTGATAAGGAGAGCCGCGAGAAAAGATATACCGAATCATGCGTGGACAGCATCAGATTTAGGAATCGGCGCACAAGTACCAGCAGGCGCAATGTATATGGACGATAACGGTATTTTAGTCACAACAACAGAAGCTATGCGCGTAGTTGGAATAATAACAGTCAGCGGTTTGTATCTATCCTATGCTGGCGGAAATAGACCAACCTTTATTAGTGGCGGACTAGCACATGACGCTCAAAGAGATCATAATCACCCACTGAAAGGTCTTACAGGTGGTATAGCACAAGTACTAGGTAAGGACACAGAAACATTAAGCGGAATGTCAAATAACGCTGACCGAGCATTTGTAACAGAATCCTCGAATTATCCATTATCAGGAATAATTCAACCAGCTCGATTTTCGGTTCCTACAGGATATGAAAATTCTACTACAACAATGGGTGAGCGTTTATATAGACGTATCAGCTAGTTCTACGGTAAAAACGTTCGCCTATAGTATTAACTCTACCATCATCTGAGGTTGGAACTACAGTACTAGCGTCAAATGTTAAATTTGCGTCATTGCCATTATTACCGGATTGATGCCCTCCTGGTGTAAGCAATGTAGAATTAAAAACGCCTGTATATTCATTTGGATTATTCATTCTTAAATATAAAGTACCTTTAATATTTTTGATTCCGTATTGCTGCAGTCCGCCACTAATAAAGGTTGGTTAACTTACGCGCCTAAAAAAGCGTTCCGATAATGTGATTCCTCCATGCTCATTTCCTGTAAAAACAACTCTTGAATTGTCATATGTTAATACATCTGAATCACTGCTATCAATAGTGTATTGAGGAGCATACATTCTGCTAACTTTTTTATAATTAAATACACCGCTTGCATTTTCTTTGTTGGTGTTGTTCATGGTAATCTCGCCAGTTTCTTTTCGTGCTGTGTCGTAACTAATTCCGCCACTTATAAAGGTTCATTTATTTACACCGTAGCGAGCCTATCTTAAAAAATGTGTAAATGACTATTAAGTATGGTAGAAATACCAGAGGAGAAAAGATGGTCATGGCACGAAAAAAAGAGAAGAAAGAAAAGG
>JGI24695J34938_10002996_pt1 | contig 12153 bp, 9 predicted proteins | sample TergutCo191P3_FD_34938 | JGI IMG/M metagenome (IMG submission 34938) | reverse complement strand
TTATACGCAGAACCAGATGTCGTATATGATGTACGCTCAGGCGGCGAATTTTGAATACAGCCAGATTAATCAGGTGCTTAGAGGATAGGGGTTTTTATGGGAATTTTTAGTACGATAAATATTGCGGGTACGGGGTTAAGCGCAAACAGAGTCAGGCTTGACGTAATCGCAGACAACATGGCAAATGTCAATTCGACAAGGACGACGGAGGGCGGCCCGTTTAAACGCAGCCGCGTTATTATGCGCCCGAAAGTTGAAGGCCCGTATTGGCGTTCTCCTTTTCTTCCGAAATCGCTTGATAACGGGATAGGCAAGGGCGTAAGGGTTGCTGAAATTCAAAAAGATCGTTCAACAGAACCGCGTTTCGTGTATGATCCCGAGCATCCGGACGCGTTTCTTTCAGGGCCGCGCGAAGGTTATGTTGAAATGCCAAATGTCGATGTCGTAACGGAAATGGTTGATATGATTTCAGCGTCACGCGCTTATGAAGCGAACGCGTCGATAATTGAAGGGGCAAAATCCATGTTCCAGCGGGCGCTGGATATTGGAGCTAGATAGCAGATAACAATTTTTTTGGGAGGGTTTTATGGAAATTTTTAGTAATCAGTCTTATATCAGCGCGAATGCGGCGAAGGATTATTCGATCGTAATGCAGAGGACTCATCCGCTGCACATGGAGCCGCTTGACAGTCCTTACGCGGGCAGCGGGAAGAATATCCTCGCCCTGCGTGACAAAATCAGAATGCACGGCATACCTGACGCGGGCACAGGTCTCGGCACGTTTGAAGACGCGATGCTGCAGGCGCTTGATAAAGTGTCAGGATCGCATCTAAAGGTAAGTGACATGCAAAAAGAGGCGATTATCAATCCGGGATCGGTTGATATTCACGATATAACATTAGCCCAGGCGGAAGCGAATATGGCGCTTGGCGTTACGCGAAATATTTTAAGTAGGCTTGTACAGGGCTGGAGAGATTTGATAAATACAAGATAATTGCTTTAATTAAGAAAGCTATATTTTCGGGAGGGGGAATATGAACGAGTTCATTAAAAAAATGCTGGCAAGGATTACGACTCTATGGGCGGGCTGGGCAGCGCAACAGAAGGTTATCGCTGTTGTAATTGTCGTTGTCCTGATCGGAGTTATAGTCGCGCTTTTCAGCGTTTCTTCATCGCCGGTACTGGCAAAAGTATATGACAGGGCGATTAACAACGAGGAAATGCTGGACAGTATTGTCAGGCGCATCAATCAGGAAAATGTTGAAGTAACGGTTACTAACGGCATTGTGCAGGTAAAAGACGCGGAAACAGCAAGACGCATGAGGGTAATTCTTCTTCGCGAGAATTTGCTTCCGCAGGGAATCAATCCGTGGCAGATATTCGACAAGGAAAGCTGGACAATAACCGACATGGAACGCAATGTCAATTTCCAGCGCGCGCAGGAGAGGATGATCGCCGATCACATAAGGGCGATTGACGGAGTTGACAATGTCGAGATAAGGGTGGTATGGCCAAAGAGGGAACTCTTTCTTTCAGATCAAAAACCTGTAAGCGCCAGTGTCACAATCATTCCTACGCCGGGAAGCGATATTACGCAAAACCGTTATAAAGTAGAAGGTGTGCAAAAGATACTTCAATTCGCAATCGAAGGATTAACTTCCGAGCATATTGTCATAACTGATAACCACGGTATTGTGCTTAACGATTTTGAAGGAATGGCGGCGGCAGACAGGCTTGCCCTTATCGAACAGGAAACAAAACTGATAAGGAAACAGGAAAGCCATTACCGTGACGTGGTACTTGCTTCGCTTCAAAAAATTTATTCCCCTGATCGCGTAAGGGATCTTAATATCAAAATCGGCATGGATTTATCCAAGAAGTCGATTGATACAAGGGAACATTTTCCCATTATGATAAAAGAACAGACTCCCGGCCTTCCGTATGACGACTCCATACGGCGTGAAACTTTGCTTATTGGGGAAGCTGTCGCGGAAACCAATTTTAGGGGATCAGGTATAACTCCCGAAGGTCCTCCCGGCGTTGAAGGGCATATTCCGCCGGCTTATATGGATATGGATAATTTATACGGCGAGATGACTCATTCATCAAAAACCCATAACTATGAAGTTAACAGAAGGGATATCAAAGAAGAAAGAAGCCCTTCAATTGATCGCGTAACGGTNTCNGTTAACATAGACGGCACATGGAAATGGAAATACGATGAAAAAGGCAAACCGATAATTACCGCGGACAATACNATAGAAAGAGAATATACCGAAGTGCCGCCTGAAGAAATTAACAGGGTAGCGGGATTAATACGCGACGCTATCGGATATAACGCCGCTAGAGGCGATTCTGTCACAGTGCATAATATCAAAATTGATCGTAGCGCGGAATTCAAAGCGGAAGACGACAAGTATTTTAAGCAGAAACAAATGCAGCTTACAGTAATTGCGTTTATTTCGGGTTTGACATTCTTGCTGTTTGGCTTTATGCTATTCAGGATGATATCCCGCGAGATGGAAAGGCGCAGGAGGATTGCGGAAGAGGAAAGGGCGCGGCGCGAGCAGATGATGCGGGAAAGCGCGATGGCCGAGGCGGAAGACGGGACGGAAGTTTCAATCTCGTACGAAGAGCGCTCAAGGATGGAATTGATGGAAAATGCCATCAATCTGGCGAAAGAGCATCCTGAAGACGCTGCACAGCTAATCAGAACCTGGTTATTGGAGGAATAGTATGGCAAAAGCAATGATGCCCGGCGCAGGCGGCAAAAAGAAAGGCGCCAAAGAATTCACAGGACGCCAAAAAGCGGCTGTCTTCCTTGTAACAATAGGCTCTGAAATATCCGCTGAAATTTTTAAGTTCCTTCGCGAGGATGAAATTGAAACCCTCACGTTCGAGATAGCGCGTCTTGACACAATCGACGCGGAGCAGAAGGACGCCATCCTTCAGGAATTCCAGGAACTGATGATGGCAAACCAGTTCATCTCTACAGGCGGTATCGACTACGCGAGAGAATTACTCGAAAAATCATTGGGAAGCCAGAAGGCTATAGACATAATTAATCGCCTAACATCAAGCCTTCAGGTTCGTCCGTTCGACTTTATCAGAAGAACTGATCCTTCGCACCTGTTGAACTTTATCCAGCAGGAACATCCTCAGACAATCGCGCTGATACTCGCGTATCTGGAACCGAATAAAGCGTCGCAGATTTTGCAGAATCTGCCGCAGGAGGTTCAGAGCGACGTAGCGCGGCGTATCGCGACAATGGACAGGACAAGCCCGGAAGTATTGCGCGAAGTTGAACGCGTTCTTGAAAAGAAACTTTCGTCGCTGTCATCGGAAGACTACACGACAGCGGGCGGCGTTGAAAGCATCGTAGAAATATTGAACCTTGTTGACCGCGCCTCTGAAAAACAGATCATCGAAGCTTTGGAAGAAGAAGACCCGGAGCTCGCAGAAGATATCAAGAAAAGAATGTTCGTATTCGAAGACATTGTCATGCTCGACGACAAAGCCATTCAGAAGGTTATGCGCGAAGTGGACTCTCAAGGTCTTGCGAAAGCGTTAAAGTCTGTTGACTCGGAAGTTCAGGACAAGATATTCAAGAATATGAGTAAACGCGCGGCAAGCATGCTCAAGGAAGAAATGGAATACATGGGCCCTGTGCGTCTTAAAGACGTTGAAGAAGCTCAGCAGAAGATCGTATCCATTATACGTCACCTTGAGGATACCGGTGAAATCGTCGTTGCCAGAGCTGGCGAAGACGAAATCGTCATGTAACAAATGTTAAACGAAGTTGCTTCGCTTTAAAACGGCATGCAATTTCGTTTAACGTAATTTTTAAAAGAGGGTAACCTATGTTAAAGGCTGTTTTCAGGCCGAATGAATTAGTATCGCTTACCGATAAAGTGATTATTGATTCTCCTACTTCTTATCCTGAAATCGCTCATCTGGCTCCTGTTGTGGAAGTCCAGGAAGAGTTAGATGATATCGAAGAATATAAAGGCCCCACGGCGGATGATCTCCGCCGTGAAGCCGAGTTATTCATGAGACATTGGGAAGAAGAAAAGGAAAAAATGTACGCTTCGGCAAGAGCGGAAGCTGAAAACATTATTCAGGACGCGCAGAGAACGGCATTAGCGGAGGCAAAAAAACAGGCGGACGAACTTCAGGCAATAAAGCGTCAGACGGAAGACGAGGTTAAACAAATTATAGAGAGCGCTGAAGCAAAAGCAAGAGACATTGAAAATGAAATGAAACAGTCAATTGACGCTGAACGCAAAGCCGCGCTTGATGAGAGCCGCGAGATCGGCAAAAACGAAGGTTTCGCGGAGGGAAAGGCGGAGGTTGACAGGCTTATCGAAAGAACCCAGGTTGTTCTTGAAAGGGCGCAGGACAAGAGAGCGGAAATCTTAAGCGAAACAGAAAAGCAGATAGTCGATCTTGTCCTCCTGATCGCGCGAAAAGTCATCAAGGTAATTTCCGAAAATCAGCGTAACGTAATTATTTCCAACGTGATTGAGTCATTAAGAAAAATTAAATCAAAGGGCGATATTGTAATCAGGGTAAATCTTGCGGATTTAAAACTTGCTACAGAACACAAAGAAGATTTTATCCGTCTTGTCGAGAAATCGAATTCATTGCAGATTGTAGAAGACACTTCAGTTGATTCAGGCGGCTGCATAATCGAAACGGATTTCGGAGAAATTGACGCGCGTATCGCAAGCCAGCTTAATGAGCTGGAAACAAAAATACTTGAGATATCACCTGTCAAAACATCAGGAAAAAACAATACGCCGCAGCCTGTAATCAGAACCTCGAATTTAAGCGCCGATATGCTTGCATCCTCCGCGTTAATGAACGAGATGGCCGCGCAGGAAAATAATACTAATAACGCGGAAGAAGATGAGCCGTTAGGTGAAACGGCAAACGCTGCTTTGACAGCTTCCGCGGCGCTTGCAGCCCTCGCGACAATGGCGACAAAAGGCAGACGGGACAGCGACAAAAAAATGGCCGAAAAAATCACGTCTATTGGAAAAAAACCTGATGAGTAGGCAAATGTTTTAACAATCATGAAGGGGGAGGGGGAGTTTACAAATGAGCTTCATGGAAACATCAATTTTTGAAAAATATATTGAATCCGCGGAAAGAACTGACCCGATTAAATGCGTCGGCAGAGTTTCAAAAGTGCAAGGGTTATTAATTGAAAGCCGAGGGCCTCAGGCGATTATCGGGGAGATTTGCAGGATAATCGTTCCCAAAGGCAGAGGCCAGATAATGGCGGAAGTTGTCGGCCTGCGGGAAGAAATTGTTCAGTTAATGGCGTATGACGAAACGGACGGACTTGAGATAGGGGACAGGGTTATAGCACTTGGGAGCAGGCTTGAAGTTTCGGTATCTGATAAACTTTTAGGCAGGGTAATCGATCCGCTTGGAAATCCGATTGACGGCAAGGGCGAGATCGCCTCTAGCAAGATGTACCCGGCTTTGGCAAACGCGCCTGATCCGATAAAAAGAAAACGGATAAAAGAGCGCATAACGACGGGTATTCGCGCTATTGACGGGCTTCTTGCGATAGGAAGAGGTCAGCGCATGGCGATTAACGCAGGCTCGGGCGTAGGAAAATCCACCCTGCTCGGCATGATTGCGCGTAACACAAACGCCGATGTTAACGTAATAGCCCTTATCGGGGAGCGCGGAAGGGAAGTAAACGATTTTATAGAGAACGATTTGGAAGAAGAAGGGCTTGCGCGGAGCGTTGTGATTGTTACCCCTTCAAATTCCCCGCCCCTCGCGCGTCTTCGAGGCGCATATGTGGCTACAGCCGTCGCCGAATACTTCCGCGATCAGGGGCTTGACGTGATGCTACTGTTTGACTCTGTTACGCGATATGCCCGCGCGATGAGGGANATCGGGCTTGCTTCAGGGGAACCTGCGGCGCAGAAAGGCTATCCGCCAAGCATGTTTGATTCAATGCCNAAACTTCTTGAAAGATCGGGGTCTTCTGATAAAGGCACTATCACAGGTTTTTACACGGTACTTGTTGACGGCGATGACATGGACGAGCCTGTAACGGATACAGTCCGCAGCATCGTTGACGGGCACATCGTTCTTTCCAGAAAACTGGCGCATGCGGGTCATTATCCGCCGATTGACGTTCTTGCAAGCATTTCACGTCTTGCGCCGACTGTCGCGGGGCCTTTTTCTTTTGAAGCGTCAAGAATTATACGCAAATACATGGCGGATTATGACCGCATGGAAGATTTTATAAACGCGGGCGCTTACCGTCCCGGCTCAAATCCTGCGGTTGACGAAGCGATTTCAAAACACGATGCGATAGAGAATTTTCTGATTCAAAAAGTTGATGAGCCTTCTTCGCTTGAAGAAACGCTGACAGCCCTGTCGGCATTAGCGGAAATTGAAATACCCCAGGAGGAGATGATAGACACAAAATCAAAGATCGTATCTTCAGGCGGACAAGCCGCGCGAAAAGGGAAAGCAAAGCAGGAAACCGCCGTTTCATCAGATGCCGATGAGATAGCGATGTCGCTTAACAGCATCGCCTCGCTTTTTTCTTCGATGCCGGGAATGAACCTTTTGGACTCAGCCAAGAGCAACGCCAACGGTTTTAATTCGGAAGATATTGAATGAAAAAATTTTACTTTAACCTTGAAAATATTCTTCAGCTAAAAAAATTCAACGAAGAAGAATGTAAAATGGCGCTGGGGCTTGCTATCAGCATGCTCAACGAAATTGAGAATGAAATAAAGGAAACCGCCGTAAAACGCAGCCATGCGGTATCAGAACGCTTAAAAGACCCCGCCGCGATAACGGTTTGGAGCAATTACATAACAAGGCTGGAACAGGAAACAGAACGCCTTATGGAACAGGCGGCGCAGGCGGAAATTGTTGTCGAAGAAAAAAGAGCGATATACATGGAAGCTTTCAAAGAATTTAAAGCCATGGAAAAACTAAAAGAAAAGAAAGAAAAAGAATATAAAAAAGAAATGAACGAGCAGGAAAGCGCGGAAGTTGACGAGTTGTTCGCGATAAGGCAATTAGCGATCAGGTAAATTAAATAAGAAATTTAATTCTTATTTAACATGACTTTTTATCTTATTTCTTGTATGATAATTAAAATGAAAATAAATAAAAAACTTTTTATTATTATTTTACTATCCGCGTTTGTAGTTACATGCGCGACAAATTACGCTGTAAATTATGACGGTCTAGGCAGGGGCGCTGATTTAGTTCCGTTAACAGGAAACGCGTTAACGGGCGCTTTGCCTAACGGGCTTAAATATTTTATATTGGAAAATTCGCTGCCGGAAAAAAGGGCGCATCTTGCCCTTATTGTCAACGCAGGCTCGGTTTTAGAGACGGAAGAGCAGCGCGGATTTGCCCATTTTGTGGAACATCTGGCGTTTAACGATACGGCGCGCTTTCCGAAACTGGAATTGATCGAGTATCTGCGTTCGCTTGGAATGCGTTTTGGAGCGGACGCTAACGCGTATACCTATTACGACGAGACTGTTTACCACTTTGACGTGCCTGTAGAAACGGTAAACGGCATAAAGCGTATACCTCGAAGGGCGCTTGAGATTCTTGACGACTGGACATACGCTGTAAGTTTTTTGCCTGAAGATGTGGCAAGCGAAAGCCTTGTCGTGCTTGAAGAATTTCGCACAAGGTTAGGCGCAATGGACAGGGTGCGTAAGGTGACAATGCCGATAATTTTTAAGGGAAGCGCTTACGCGAACCGTTCGCCTATCGGCCTTGAGCGTATAATTCAGAACGCGACTTCTGATCAACTGCGCGCTTTTTATGATCGGTGGTACACGAGCGATAATATGGCGCTTGTTTTTGTCGGCGATTTTGACGGCAAAGCGCTTGAAGCGGAACTGGCGCGTCATTTTAACATGCCCGCAGCGTCTAAACCTGTCAACCGCCCCCAATATACGCTTCCTCCTCCTAAAAAAAATAATTTTCATGTTGAAATAATCACAGACCCTGAGCTGACAGATTCTAATTACGTTATTTATTACAAACAAAAAAAAGGAGCGCCGCGGGGTACGATTGCATATTACCGCAATAGTATAATAGATTATTTGATCGACGAAATGTTAACCATGCGTTTTGAAGAAACCTCTTCCAATCCTGAAGCGAAAGCCCTTGAATCATGGGCTGGCATATGGAGATGGTCGGCTGACAGCCGTTTTTATATGATGGGAACGCAGCCTAAAACGGGCAATGTTGAAGAAGCTTTAAAAGAAATTCTTTTAGAAAAGGAAGCCGTGCGGCGTTACGGGTTTACAGAAAGCGAATTATACCGCGCTAAATTGAATTTTGTTTCGTATCTGGAAAAAATGTTATCTGAAAAGGACAGAACGGAATCGCGCACGTTCATAAGAGGTTTTACAAACCATTTCCTGTACGGCGAGGATATGAGCGATATTGAATGGGAAATGGAAGCCGCAAACAGGCTTCTTCCCGGAATTAATTTAAAAGAAATTTCTCAGGCTGCGAAGAATTATTTTTCTGTTAACGATTGTATTGTCTTCTTAATGGCTCCTCAGGCGGAAGCAGACAGACTTCCATCTGCGGAACGGATTAAATCTATTTTCATGGAGGCGCAAAACGCGTCAATTACAAGAAGGCAGGATGTTTCCCTCTCAGGCGATCTGTTAGACAGGGTTCCTGCTTCAGGCGTAATAACGTCAGAAAACCGTGACGCGCAAACAGGAGCCGTGATCATGGATTTGGCAAACGGCGCAAAAGTAATTCTTAAACAGACAACGAACAAGAATAACGAAATAGTATTGTACGCAATTGCGAGGGGAGGGAAAACCATCGCGTCAGAACAGATAATTTTTTCTGTCAATCTGCTTTCGGAAATGCTTAATGTTTCAGGTCTAGGCTCTTATTCGCGAACAGATATGATAAATAAACTTACCGGGAAGCAGGTTTCAGTTTCATTCTGGAATTCCAATTATTACAGGGGGCTTCAGGGGACATCAACAACTCAGGATATAAAAACTTTTTTTGAAATGATTCATCTTTTCTTTACAGATCCGCGTTTAGATGAAAGAGCTATTGCCGCCATGATTGACAGCTACAGGACAATTTTGGCTCATCAGAATGATGATCCTCAAAAGGTATTTTTTAATGAATTAACAAGAATGACAACAAATAATCATCCGTTATTCCTTCCGATGGAGTTACGTGATATTGATACAATTTCCGTTGAACACGCGTCTGCGTTTTTAAGCCAGTGCCTGAACCCCGCAGATTATACGTTTGTTTTTACGGGAAATATCAACATGGATGTTATGCGCCAGAATATTGCCGACTATATCGCGTCAATTCCTGACGGAAGGAATTATTCGTCATTGAACAGATGGATTGATCCCGAAGTAAGACGGCCTGTTAATGTAAGAAAAACAATCAATAAGGGGATAGAGAATCAATGTTTGGTCTATCTTAGCTGGTTCGCGCGAGGGTCTTCAGAATTCAACGAACAAAGCAATCAGACTGCCGCCGTTTTAACCGAATATCTTGAAATTCTGCTTAACGATGAAATCCGCGAAAAACTTGGCGGCGTGTATTCAATTTCAGCGGGCGCTAGTGTAATGACAATTCCGGCAGGAGAATACAGGGCAAGCGTGTTTTATATGTGCAATCCCGCCCGCGCGGAAGAACTTATCGCCGCTGTAAAAAATATAATGGCGGATGTTTACAGACAGCCTCTTAAGACGGATATGTTTAATAAAGCGAAAGAGGCTCTGATAAAAGAACACGAAAGATCGATACAGAGTAATTTGCACATAGCGCAAAGTTACGCCAATTCATCCGCGCTGTACTCAACGCCGCTTAGCAGGCTAAACGACCGCCCGAACGCGATAAGGGAGGTAACAGCGCAGGATGTGCAAACATTATGCAGTCAAATGCTGGCAAACGGCCCTGCGGAACTGATTCTGATGCCTGAAAAGTAGCAGAAAAAAACTTGCACAGCGTCTTTGCGATTCTGCGAGAGCTCTTTATTAAAACGTCAGACGCATAAAAGCGCCATAACTTTCGCGTCGCCTGTAATATTGTCAACTAACGCGTATTCGTTAGGCTGGTGAAGCGTTTCTTCGGTTTTTGTCCAGACCGCGCTGTCAATGCCGATATTACGCAAGAACGCCGCCACGGTTCCACCGCCGATGCCGACGGGACGCGGATTAACGCCGTAAACTTCGTTTGCCGCTTTGGTCAGTAATTCCACAATCGGCGCGTTAGTGTCTGTCGGCGTTGATTCAGTTTTTTGCACAACGAAGTACTCAACTGTTACGTGATATTCTTCCTCAATATCCGCTTTTATTCTGTCAATTTCCGCGAATACGGCGCTCGCGCTGTAATGGGGAAGAACGCGCATATCCATGTAAAAAACATCCTCGCCAGGGATTGTGTTTACATTCGGGACATTCGCTTCTTTTTTTGTCGGCTGAAAAGTGGAATAATCAGGATCAAACATTGGATTGCGGCTGTTAAACTTTCGCCAAAGTCCCCAACGCAAACGCACCGCAAGATCGCTGCCCGCGAGAAAAGCGTTTGCGCCGTCATCAGGTCTTGAACCGTGTGTTTGCTTTCCATGCGTGACAAAGCGCATCCATAAAATATTTTTTTCCGCTACTTCAATGCACTCGCCTTTTGGATCGCCGCCGTCTGGAACAAGCGCCATATCGTTCTTTTGAAACAAATCGGGATGATTTTTTACAAGCCATCCGATACCGTAGGTGGATCCGTTTTCTTCGTCAGCGGCAAACAGCAGCTTGACAGTGCGCGAAGGTTTTATCCCCTGTTCGGTAAAAGCAAGCGCGGCAAGCACGGAAGAAACAAGACCCTGCTGGTTGTCTTCGGTTCCACGCCCGATAAGTTTTATGCCTGTTTTTTTTAACGAAATATCAGGCGGAGAATCCTGCTTTTGAGTGACAATCCACGGATCGCTGTCCCAAAGTTTTTCATCGCCGGGAGGGACAACGTCAATATGACTGATGATCCAAAGCCGCCCTTCCGTACCGCCGCCGCTGCCGTCAATTGTCGCGATCAGGTTGGGACGAACGCCGCCTTTCGCCCTTGCGTCAGGCGCGTCGTATCTTTCAAGTTTTGTTATCCCGTGATCGCGTAACCACTTTTCAAGAAAGACGCACTTGTCAAACTCTCCTTCACCGCCTGATTCGGGTGAAATAGCAGGTCTCTTTGTAAGCTCTGTTTCCAGCTCAACTGCAAGATTGACGGAATTATCAATCCATGAAAATAATTTGTCTTTCATAATATCTCCGTGGTAGATTATTTTTTATAAACGTCCCAACTGGTTTTAATCAGAGTTTCAATATCGGAATATTTTGCTTTCCATCCGAATAATTCACGCGCTAGAGCTGAAGAAGCGGTGAGCTTCGCGGGATCGCCCGCGCGTCTTCCTGTTATCTTTACAGGGACGGGCATGCCTGTGATTTTTCTCGCGGCTTCTATTACTTCTGTTACGGAAAAGCCGTTTTCACTGCCAAGATTAACAGTTACGCTTATATCGTTTTTTGTGATGTGTTCAAGCGCCATAACATGACCTGCCGCAAGATCGCTGACGTGAATATAATCGCGGATACATGTCCCGTCGGGAGTGTCGTAATCGTTTCCGAAAACCTGCATTTCTTTCCGCATGCCGCAGACGGTTTCCATGATGACAGGAAGCAGGTTTGCGGGATTTTGTTCCAACCCTTTTAAGCGGCCCTTCACGTCGTAACCTGCCGCGTTAAAATAGCGGAGGCTTGCGTAACGGATATTTTTCAGTCTGTCATACCAGCTTAAAATGCGTTCGATTTCCAATTTGGTAAAACCGTAGAAATTTTCAGGCGCTGTAGGGTGTTTTTCGTCAATAGGAATATATTGAGGCTCTCCGTAAACGGCGGCGCTTGATGAAAAAACGATATTGTTGATTCCCGCTTCGCAAGCCGCGTTTAAAATATTGATAGTCCCCGCGATATTATTATGTGAATATTTTTCCGGTTTAAGCATCGATTCTCCCGCAGCCTTTGAGGCGGCAAGATGGACAAGCGCGTCAAAAGAGCCTTTTTTCATCGTGTCCAGCAGCAACCGGTAATCGTGAATATCTCC
>JGI24695J34938_10002990_pt1 | contig 12180 bp, 8 predicted proteins | sample TergutCo191P3_FD_34938 | JGI IMG/M metagenome (IMG submission 34938) | reverse complement strand
GACATTCTATGTTTATAACGATAATAAACTTAGAATTCCATTGTCTGTCGGAGTTCACATGTACTACTTTGCCGACGATATCTGGGTTCCGGAATTAAATGCTTCAACTCCTGAAACAGGAAAGGGAGCTTGGTTAAACAGAACGGATCTACAACTTGGAGCAGTTTTATCCATAGGAGTTCAATTCCATTTTAACAGTGGTATTTATGTGTTTAGTAAAACTCAGGTAGCTTTGGATTTTGTCCGTTTCCATTCAATAAAAGGATGGTATACTACCGACGTATCCAACGCCGCATCCTTTGTTTACAATGACAAAATGGACATAGTTCATTTAGGAGTTAACTGGGGAATAAAACCGGTAATCGGCATAGGCATTACATACTAATAAATATTTAAAAGAATTAAAGCCGTCTTCCAGTTGGTTGACGGCTTTTTTTTTATTAGCTAAAAATATTATACAAATTTTTACTTTTTCTTTTTTGTGTTAGCTGATTTTGATGTTTGCTTTTTGGTATTGCTTTTCTTAGAAGTTTCACTTTTATCTGTTTTATTTTTTGTTTCAGGTTTTTTCTGTGTTTTTTTACCGGCTGCCGCAGTTACACCGGTTTTTTTCGGGGTTGTTTTACCTTTTGTTTCAGATTTTTTTTCTGTTTTTTTCTTAGGAGTACTCACAGGAGTAACATCTTTTTCTGCTTTTTTTACAGCGGCCTTTTTAACAGATGGCTTAGACACCGGCGCGGCCTTTGCCGTAACAGTCTTTTTTGTCCTACTCTTCGCGGGTTTTGATGTTAATATATCCAGAAGGATATCGAATCTGTATTCCGATTTATCCTTAGCTTTTGTAAGCACATCAAAAATATCCATTATTCGCCTGAAACGTTCTTCAAAAGACAGCCCTTCCAAAGATGAATCTGTCATTATAAAACATGATGTGTAAAATAATACATCATCAAACCCTTCTTTGTTGAACCATACAGCGTCATCAAACAAGTTAATTCCTAAAATACGCTTAAAATCATCATCATTATAATATTCTTCTATTATTAACGCCGCGATTACGGACGGCGCGTCATTGTCAAAACTCTTTGCAAGTTTTATCTGTGCCGCCTTATGCTGAGATACCTGTACACTTCGGCATAAAACAGCCCTTAAAATGTCTGTTATGCGCCATGCTTCGTGTTCTTTTACGCCGGCTCCTTTAAAAATGTCCCTGAGCTTGCGTCCAAGATCCCAATGATCAAAGGTAAGGCTTACAGCATGGCGGCCTGTCGCCTCTTTCCCAATAATCATAGGTAATAAAGAGAGCACACCATAACTGAAGATAACCGGATAAAACAACTGCCCGGACATTTGAGTTATACACTTTGTATTAAATTGCGACGCAAGCTCTTCAGGGCTTCCAATAATACCAATCGCCGCACTCTGCTTTAGCTGTAAAGCCTCTGAAACTCCGCGCGCTGATAATGAACCTAATAATGTTTCTTTGAACTTTTTCAGATTAATTAAAAATGTCTTAAATTTCTCCCAGATAATGTCATTGTTAATTGGCGTAAATTTAACAGCAGCGCCTTTTTTATCGGTTGTAATCCATTCATCATACATTCCGCCGGCGCCGGAAATAAATTCTGACGCTGTTTTAATAAATGTTTCTACAGGTTCCTTAAAAAGTAAACTTACAGATTCATTAAAGGTATCGTTTTCAAGGAGAGAGAGCGCCGATATTATGATTTCAGGTTTGAGCAATTCATTAAATCGATAATAAAGTTCACCAAGGAAAATATCTTTAATTGCCGAATTAGGATCGTACACACCGCTTCCGTTTAAATCGTGATTAAGCCTTGCCCACCGGCCTTTTACGCTATCCTCAACTTCGTAAACATCAAGAAAAACCTGCGTTTCATATCCTTTTAATCCGACAAAAAATCCGTTCTCGCAAATATCTTTGGAAGATCGTACATACCAAAGATTGGATTTTTGCTCGCGCAGCAGCGTAAAATAATTACTATCGCTGTGAATTGCCAGAGCTTCGCTAAGACTGTCCCTGCGTGTGCCGCCTTCGTACGGAATCGCCGGATCGCTTGTTTTAATCCAGCCTGATGTTTCATAGTAGGAATTATTGTAGAAAACAAGCGCTTTTTCCTCGCGGCCGCTGAGCCATGCGCGGTTAGAATAGGCAAATACATTTTCATTTACAGAGCCGTTACCGTTATACAGATCATAAATTCTGAACATTGAGCTGCCGGAAAATAAAGAACGCCGTTTCATAAGAGGGAATATTTCCCGTTCATGGCGATCAACTAAATAACCGTCAGGAGATTCGTCCTTGTAAGAGCGGCGGTACTCCATACCGTATTTTTCCTCGAAACCTTCGATCTGGCCATGACCAAACATCGGAAGCCCCGGCATTGTAACAAGCAATGTACAAATACCAAAATATTTGTCGCCTTTGCCAAATTGCGCGACCGCAGTTTCCTCGTCCGGATTATTCATAAAGTTAACAAACCGTTTTAAAATTTCCGGATCAAATTCCATAGTATTTTTGATGGTTGCGCGGTACTTGTCGTTTTCTTCGTTTTTAAGCATATTCATAAAGGCCGAATTATAAACACGGTGCATGCCGAGGGTTCGCACAAAGTAGCCTTCCATCATCCAGAAAGCTTCCGCAAGAAGCAGAGTGTTTGGCGCTTCTACAGCGCATCTGTCAACGACTTCCCGCCAGAACTCATTAGGAATGCGATTATTAAACTCTTCTGTGGTAATAGCATGCTCGGCGCGGCTTGCAATCGCTCCGCCTGAGCCAGGAGACGGAAACCAAAGCCGTTGAATGTGCCGTTTAGCTAAAGTCATTGCGGCATCGAACCTGACAATGGAAAACTGCTTACATACTCCAATAATTGTACTTATAACAGCCTCCCGCGCTTCGGGATTTAAAAAATCAATTTGCGCCGTATCATTCCATGGCATAGAAGTGCCGTCGTTACCGTGGTAAATGTACCGTGTATCCCCTGTGTGATTATCGACTCTTTTAAAAACCACGGCCGCGTCGCTTCGGGAAAAATAATGTTCTTCAATTTGAACAGTAATATCGTCACGCCCGGATAAGTTTCCGCAGTTGTAGTTATAAGTCAGATACGGAAGATACGATAACTGAAGAAAACGATCGGGATGCTCGATAATCCATCTACTGTCAAGACCTGTATGATTTGGAACCATATCAGAGCCAAGCCTTATTCCTCTTTGTATGCAGCGCTCGCGCAAGTTTGTTAACGCGTTCCATCCGCCAAGTTCTCCGGCAATATCATAATCATAAAGACTGTATGCGGAAGCGGCAGCTTCAGGGTTGCCTGTCCATTGTTTTATTGCCTTACTTGCCTGACTTCTTTCCCAGATACCAATTAACCAGAGCCCCGTAAAACCTCTGCGCGCAAGCTCGTCGAGTTCTTCATCGGGGATTTGATCCAGCATGGTGATTTCTCTGCCGTATTTTTGCGTCATTTGAAATAACCAGACTAACGTGCTTTTTGCCATCAATACAGTACGCGGCATCCAATCCTGATCAGGGCTGAATTTTTCATACTCATCAAGACCCGCAAAAGTCATCACTTCAGTTGGGCCGGGACCAAAGAAGACAGGTTTTTCCTCTTCTTTGATAACATCAAGGCTCATTAAAATTCGCGCCATAAATTTTGATATAAGGAGCCCCCAGTGTTTACGCATATACTCAAGCTGTCCAAAAAGCGAATCAGGCGAAGCGAGAGCAGGTGCGCGAAGGAAATCCCATAAATTTATACCATCATGGCCAAAGACAGGCATTTCTTTTAAATGCGCTTTAAGCTCTTCTATCGCATCAGAATAAATGGTTTTTTTTGACAGATCCTTATCATCAAATAGAAATTTAAACGGCTTAAAAGCCGGGTTAAGATTCGCAAGACAAAGAAGCATAGTTTCTTCGATTGAAAGAGCGCGGCAGCTTTCTTGACGACCCAAAGGATCGTAATCTTCCTTGCTTTTCAAATATTGATCAACATTTTTTTCGCCTTTATACACAGCCCGAGGAGGAAACAATGTTGAAAAGGTTTTTAAAAGTCCGCCTGTTTTATCTTCGCCAAGATTATTTTCGAGCCTGTTTAGCGCAGTTTCAAAAACATCAGGCTGAACCTCCTCGCGGTAAAGAGAAACAACATAATGAAGGATTTCGTCTATTAAACCCATTGCATAAAGGTGTCCTGCTTGAATATAACCTTCCGGACGACCCTTTTTTTTGTTAAATTTTACCGCTAATTCTCTGCACTGCTTTAAATCGGCAAAGAAAACATTTCCGGTTAAAGAAAAAAGACTATCCTGAAGGTCATACTCTTTTCTCATTTCACGGTTAATATGAAATTCCATTAAAACTTTTCTATTTTTAGCCCATTGCGCCGGATTTTTCGATTTTGAATCGTTTTCCAGCTTAGTGAGTTTTAGATAAATTTTACTCATGTATATCTCCTTTAACCGTAACTTATTAATTATATAGTATAAATAAAAAAAGCGCATATACATAAAGATACTTTCTTGTTTATGCGATATAATTTTTTATTATGGAGATAAAAATGAAAAAGAGAGTCATTTCACTCACTATGTTAGTATTAATATTATTGTCTGGCTGCAACAAAGGAGAACAATCATATTCGAGGAATGAATACGATGTTAGATATTCAGGGAGCAGCGCACAGACAAGCAGTAGAACGACATCAAATCTTTTTGGATATTATGAAACGGAATATGACGATGGACAAGGATATGACAATTCTCCGTCTATAATAGTAACCGAAGTAGAAAGAAAACTTGTTAAACAGGCGTATCTTAGAATGCGGGTTGACAATCTGGGAACAGCAGATTTAAAAGTTACAGAATTAGTTAGCAGATATAACGGATATATCGCATCATCAGATATGAATGAGTACAGTTATAATTATTCACTTCGTATTCCATCAAATATATATGAAATATTTTTATCTGACGCAGATGGAATCGGAAGATTAATCAACCGCTCAGAATCTACAGAAGATGTAACAATTCGTTATTATGATCTTGAAAGCCAACTGGAATCAAAACGAGATTTATTAAGGACTTTCCAGTCATACCTTACAAGAGCCGCTAACATGGAGGAGATTCTTGCCGTTGAATATCGTATAGCGGATTTACAACGTGAAATAGAATTTACAGGTACACAGTTACGTAACCTTGCAAACAGGGTAGATTACGCAACCATTATTTTATACCTTCAAGGGCCTTCAATAACGGTACAAAATGAACAAACCTTAGGAGATCGGATAAGTCAATTGTTTAATAATTTTGGCGGATTTCTGTCTTCTGTAACGGTAATTCTTATTGGGATAATCATTTTCGGAATCCCGGTCCTTGTTCTTATAATTTTCTTGGCATGGTTATTATTCGGAAGAATCGGCATATTAAAAAAATTGTGGAAATTCGTTATGGTCAAAACGCCAAAGGATGATTAGCTTTTCGCGCGTGTTTATTTAAAGATTGGAAAAAAAAATTTAACCGGAGTTTTGGAACAGCTATAATAATTAATCATCAATACACGCGGCGCGTTCGGCCTTTTTTAAACCATGCCGTTTTTTCTCTTGAAGACGTTTTTCTTTTGATGCTCTGCTGGGTTTTGTAGGTTTACGGTACTTTGGAAGTTTTGCTGCTGCGGAAATTAACGCTTCCATACGGAAATAAGCTCTTTCAAGATTAATTCTCTGTAAGCGCTCTTCATCTGAGGTAATAAGGATTTCACCTTCATTCGTGATACGATTTTCCAGTAGTGTTTTTACACGTTCCAGTTCAGATTCTGAAAGACCGGAAATATCATTTATATGAAGTTTCAAAGTTACTTTAGTGTTTACTTTATTTACATTCTGCCCGCCCGGTCCTCCGGAACGGGAGAAAGAAGCATCGGCAAAAGTATGTATTGATTGCTTGAGCAGGCTAATATTCATTTTCTTCTAAAAATACACCCTCAAAAATAACACAGAAAAACGACGATGTTTCACGTGAAACAATTACCGGTAAGAACATAATTGTTGAAAAAATGTTTCACATGAAACATTAAAATCCTCTACGCCACCAGATTAATAAAATGTAAAACCAGCATACAGATAAAAGTCAGGCTAAAACCAATACCAATAATTAAATGATATACATTTTTCAATTTAATAAAACTATAAAAACTAATAAATGTTAAATACGCAAATATAATAGCAAAATAATCAAAATTAATAATTACAATACTATGTTCACTTAAGGCGGAGATTATAATATTAGCAGCAAGTAATAAAATACAAACAGATACAACGATAATCACGCTTATCGTCAAGATTTTATTAATAACCTTGAAATCTTGCTCGTCTTTCTCTTTTTTCATAAAATTACCCTTAAATAGATTGTCCCTATTTAAAGTATAATATAGTTATCACGATTTTTTATCTTTTTTTAATTTTATTTTAAGCATCTCGTCCGCCCATTCTTCGCAAGTTTCATAATAACTTTTACCTAATGACGCAATCATCTGCCATCCCGAAGTAGTATCAGGGTTATTTACCGTTTTACCGTAATTTTCTATGCTGTCCGGAACAGTTTTAATTTTCATTAAGGTCTTACGACATTCGTCACGGAAATTTTGAAGCATGCTGATCGTTTGTTCCGGTTTTAATTCTCCGGAGAAAAAGATTTTCATGTGGAAAGAGCTTCTGATATGCAGTGCGTCTTTTATCGTTTTATCAATTGTATTTATTTCCGAAGAAAGCGATAACCAAGTTAAGAATTCCTCGCGTCCTTTTTTTGTTATTGAATAAATTTTTTTATTGGGTTTTCCGGTTTGTACTTTTACTTCGGATGAAAGCGAACCGGCTTTTTCCAAAGTTGTAAGCTCACGATATATCTGGCTGGTTTGTCCCTGCCAGAAAAATTCGAGCGATTCCTTAAAAACTTTATTAAGTTCATAACCGGTCATTTTTTTGTAATTTAACAAACCAAGTAACCCATATTTTAACGACATATATTCTCCAAAAAATAACAAATATTAAAGTGTCAGGCGCTTTTCCAGTGATTGTTTGCCATTTCAACAAATTGTTCTATATAATCACTATATATTCTACTTTTTATATATTCCACTAGTATAATATATAACAATTATTAAAGAAAGTGTAAAAAAAGAGTTTGAAAGTAAACTGCGTTAAAGCAGCCTAACTTACAAACTCTAACAAAAAAAAAAATAAAATTGAGGCTTTTACAAAACTTTCGAACCATGGAACCGTAGGTTCCTAGTTCGCGCTTTTTAGAAAAGCTGCCTTAGATTTAGATTTATTTAGAAAATATCAGTTTTACTTCGCGGCCTTCATCGTTTTTTGCAAGAAGAGTCAGATTTCTGCCGGTTGCTTCCCATGCGTATGTGTTTTGCAAATATGTAAAAAAGTCGTGTTCTTTTAACTCATCCGGTTCACGCAGCGCTGCCATTAATGTTGAGCGCATTGGCAATATATGAACTTCCTGATTTGACATCAAAATATAAGGCGCTGAATAAGTGTTTGGCGCTCCCCTTCCTCCGACATTTTCATCATCAAATTTAACAGTGAAAAATTCCCTGAATCCAACATCCATGTTATCACGGTTAAATTCAGTTCTGATTCCGTTTATCCTGACTTCCGTTAATTTCCAATCTTGTCCGGATATTAGCGTAAAATCCGCAATACTATCCGCATTTTTGCCGGTACTGGCACAGCTAAAAATAAGACCAGCCAGCAAAAATATAATAAAAAATTTTTTCATAACATACCTCTTACATCATTATAACTGGTTTTTAATTATTTATCATCAAAAGGAAGTTGTTCCTGTGTATCTTCTTCGGTTTGTGACGCGTCATTTATACTCTTTTCGGCGTTTTTTGACGCAGCCTGCGTAGTCTCAGAAGGTACAGTATCATTTTCCTTTACAATCCGGTCAAGACCAATGACAAAATCAGGTTTATCAATACTAAGCAGGCGAACCCCCTGCGCTGCGCGTCCCATTACACGGATATCGTTGACTTTCATCTTGATTGATTTTCCTTGACTTGTGATGCACATTATATCTTCGTTATCAAGAACATTTACGCAGCCGATGATCTCGCCGGTTTTTTCGGTTACCGTGTAGATTTTCTGACCGCCCGTACCGCGTCCGTGCGCAGAAAATTCATTAAAATCGACACGCTTGCCAAAACCATATTCAGATAGAATCAACATTTTTTCGATTTCTTCCGCAGGACGAGCGCTTCCGTCCGCCGCTTTATCAGAATCCGCGCGAAGCATGCCGGCTAACTCATCATCCTTAGAAAGTTTCATTCCTGTAATACCGCGGGAAGATCGTCCCATCGCGCGTACATTGTCTTCGTGAGTACGCAGCGCCTGTCCTCTGCGCGAAATGAGAACAACCTCATCGCTTCCCTTTGTTAAAAGCGAGCTTACTAATTTATCGCCTTCGTCAAGATTGATTGCGACAATGCCTCTGGTTTTAGCGTTGACGAATTCGCTGGTTTTTACTTTTTTTACGACTGCGCGGGCTGTTCCCATAAATAAATATTCACTGTCGCTGAAGTCTTTAAGCGATACAATCGCGGTGATGTCTTCGTTCGGGGAAACTGTCAAAAGACTCTTTATATGCGAACCCTTGCTTGTGCGGCTGCCTTCGGGAATTTCGTGAACCTTCATCCAGTATGCCTTACCGGCGCTTGTGATAAACATTATATATTCGTGGGTGGAGGCGACAAAAATTTGTTCAACAAAATCATCTTCGGAAAGTTTTGCGCTTTGCATTCCTTTTCCGCCGCGTCCTTGATTTTTATATACAGAAACAGGGACTCTTTTTACATAGCCTAAATTGGATATGAGAATCATCATTTCTTCTTTTTTAATGAGATCTTCGATATTGATATTTTCCACTTCGCCGGAAACAATTTCCGTACGGCGGGCGTCGCCGAACTTTTCGGCGATTTCACGGGTTTCGTCTCTGATAACGCCGCGTAATTTTTTTTCATCCGCTAGAAGCTCTTTATAATAGGCTATCCGGGTTTTTAACTCGGACAGTTCCTGCTCGATCTTTTCGACTTCCAGGCTTGTAAGGCGTCCAAGGCGCATTTCTACTATTGCTTCGGATTGAGCTTCGGAAAGCAGGAAACGTTCTTGTAATTTAATTCTGGCAGTTGCTACATCGCGGCTTGCTTTTATTACTTTGATTACTTCGTCGATATTCGCAAGAGCAATTAATAACCCTTCCAGAATGTGGGCGCGTTCCTCGGCTTTACGTAAATCATACTTTGTGCGCCTTGTTACAACATCGACACGGTGTTCAACAAAGTAGTGGACTAATTCTTTCAATGTGAGACATTGCGGAATTCCGCCGACAAGCGCCAAATTGATGATTCCAAATGTGGTTTGAAGCTGTGTGTTCTGGAAAAGCTGATTTAATATAACTTTTACAATGGCGCCTTTTTTTAGCTCGATAACAATGCGGATATTGTCCTGTTTATCTGATTCATCGTTTACATAGGAAATTCCGTCGATTGCTTTTTCGCGCATTAACTGGCTGATTTTTTCCAAGAGAAGCGATTTATTAACATTGTAAGGAATTTCTGTGAATATTATTTTTTCCTTGCCTTGTTTGGTTGTTTCGATATTGAATTTACCTCTGACAAGGAGTTTCCCGCGGCCTGTTTTATACGCCTCTTTTATGCCTTTCCTGCCAAAGATTACGCCGCCAGTGGGAAAATCAGGACCTTTGACAAATTTCATAAGGTCATCGTCTGATGATTCGGGGTTATTTATAAGAGCGCAAATAGCGTCGCAAATTTCACCGAGATTATGCGGCGCCATGTTAGTCGTCATACCTACTGCGATTCCGCTGGAGCCGTTGATTAAAAGATTGGGAATCGCGGAAGGCAGTATGGACGGCTCCATTTCGGATTCATCAAAGTTGGGAATAAAATCGACAGTTTCTTTTTTTAAATCCTGAAGCATTTCATCGCCGATTCGGGAGAGCTTTGCTTCGGTATAACGCATGGCGGCTGCGCTGTCGCCGTCGATGTTTCCAAAGTTGCCTTGTTTGTGAATTAACGGGTAGCGTAAGGAGAAATCCTGCGCCATGCGCACGAGCGCGTCATATAGGGACATATCACCGTGAGGGTGGTATTTTCCCATTGTATCGCCGACTATACGGGCGCACTTCTTGGTGGCGGCTCCGGGGCGTAAACCGAGTTCGTCCATTGCGTAAAGGAGACGCCGGTGTACTGGTTTTAATCCATCACGTACATCAGGCAGGGCGCGGCTGACAATGACGGACATTGCGTAATTTAAATAGGCTGTTTTTACTTCATCTTCTATCGCTATAGGTATAATTTTACCGGTAGGTAGTTCGTCCGAACCATCAGTTCGAGCAGTATCTGTTTTTGCCACTCAATATATCCTTAGGAAATGTTATTTTAATTAGAATGTGGTTTTTATTGTATCATTTTTCAGATAAAGTGTCAGTCACCTCGGCAATGGTCTGTCCGAGTTTAATAAGTGATTCTTTAAAATCTTCATCTTTGATTGCGTCTATGCCGACCGCGGTAATTACATTATTAGTTGCTGCATTTTGGGATTTAATTTCTGGTTCAGTTTTTTTGTTATTAGCTGCCGGTTTTGTCTGTTCATTCCCGTCTTTTTTAATAAACGAATCGCTTTTGCCAAGGATAAATGATATGCCGCAAATATCCTGATCCGGAAAGCGAATACGAAAATCATTTAATAATTTAGCTTGTTTTGCCTGTAGTATTTGTTTCCATCCGGGATGATCGGCTTCGATAAATAAAATGCCATTATCTAAATCTTTTATACGGCAATGATCAGCCGCCGCGGCAATTCCGTTTTTTTCGGTCATATCTTTCCATGATTCAAAAAGTTTTGAGTAACCTTGCGCTTTTTTTATGAATCTTTCATCGAACAGAGTAGAAAGAATATCGCCTGCCGTTTTCATTTTAGATACCTTATAAAAATAAATTTTACTTTGATACTTGACCGTTTTTTACATTATATATGATTGTGTCATTTTTTTGGTAACGCTGATATGGTTCGTCAGGCAGAAAGGTATAAAACGCCTGATCGTAATCAGGCAGGACAGACAGGAATCTTCTGCGTTTTTCTCCGTCCATTTCAAGGAGAACATCATCGAGCAGCAGTACGGGGTTAATTTTTGTTTCTGCGGAAAAACGCCTTGCCTGCGCGGCTCTTAATAAAAGCGCCAGAAGCCGCCTTTGACCGGTAGATGCTTTTACAATAAAATCTGCGCCGTTATGGCTGAACGAATAACGATCCCGGTGCGGACCTGATAAAGAAAGTCCTGCAGCCATATCGCTTTCTCTTTTCTCATGCAGAAAAGAAATAACCTCATCTTCCGATAAATGATTGTTTTTATCCGGTTGCATTTTCCACGTTTTTATATAATTTACATTGATGCCGCGAATACCCGAAACTTCTTCGTAGAGTTTACTAAAAAGGACAGAAAACTCTTCCGCGGCCTTTTGGCGTTTTTCCATCAATTTTAGCCCGTATAAAGCAAATTGCGGATCAAGAGCGTCCAGCACGTTCTCAGGGCTTTCAGAAGACCCGTTATGTAACCGATGCTTAAGCTGCGTATAATCACGAAGGATTGTATTGCGTGTTTTTAATACTTTTTTAAAACGGCGAAGATCATCCAGATAGATTGAATCATAAAAACTGAGAGTTTGATCAAAAAACCAGCGGCGGCGTTCGGGACTCCCGCTGACAAATTCCATATCCTCATGGCAGAAAACAATTGTCGGCGCTATTGAAAGAAGCTCCTTGCGGTCTTCGGCGCGTTTTCCGTTAATAAATATTGATTTTTTGCCGTTTTCAAAAACTATAAGTATATCGTCATTAACGGATTGTTCAATTTTTACTTCCGCGGAAAAAACTTTTTCTTTTTTCGGAGGCATTCCGTTATGCGACATTTTTATTTCGCGCGCTAATTCACTGTCACGTAACGCGCGGAATGACGAAGCGTACGCGCAAAAATAAAGAGCCTCAAGAAAATTGGTTTTTCCCTGGCCGTTTTCTCCTACAAGAAAAATATCTTTTGCGCCTGTCAGAATTTCTCCGT
>JGI24695J34938_10002985_pt1 | contig 12193 bp, 11 predicted proteins | sample TergutCo191P3_FD_34938 | JGI IMG/M metagenome (IMG submission 34938) | reverse complement strand
GGAATCAGTTCAGGAATATTGATCTATCAAAGGTAAAACAATTGATGACATCCGCGTACTTTTTTGATCTTCGCAATATTTATAATTATGAAGAAGTTATTACTTATGGTTTTAAATACTTCGGAACAGGAACTTAAGGCGTATTAAAATTAAAAATACATTGACATTAACGGAAAAAATCGCTTTTTTAAAGCCGGTTCTTGACAGGCTTGGCAAATTAATGACCCGCAGGCAAAAGTTTTTGATGGGCTTAATGCTCGCGGTTATAATCGGTTTTTCCCTTGTTGAAACAATCGGAATTTCTGCGATTATGCCGTTTATTTCGGTTGTTTCCGACGTATCATTGCTGGAATCAGGTTATTATAAAACGGCTTTTGATTTATTTAAATTTGAATCGGCGGAACGATTTATAATTACATTCGGCATTTGTATAATCATTTTTTATTTTATTCGCGGAGGATATTTTGTTCTTCAGACGTATTTGATAAAACGTTATTCAAACGCAATGTACAAACATTTTACCAAAAAGGCATTAGAAGTAAATCTTACAATACCTTATAAATTATACGCGTTAAGAAATTCAGGAGAATTAATAAGGGCTATCGGAACAGAAACCAGTGAAATCGGAAAAGTTGTTCTTCATTTATTGCTTCTTTGTTCTGAATTTTTTACGATATTAATGGTCTATTCATTGATAGTTATTTTAAACTGGAAAATGACGCTGATAATAACGGCAATTCTTTTTTTTATTGTAATTATTTTACTGTCTGTATTAACCAGAGTAAACGCGAAACAGGGTAAATTAAGGTTTATTACGGGAAGAAAAATGAGCCGCATTTTAAAAGAATCGCTTGGTAATATAAAATATGTTAAAATAAAAGGAAATGAAGAGCAGATAATTTCTGATTATAAAAACGCTCTTGAAATAAATACAAAAGCAGATGTAACGTCTCACGTGCTTGGAAATATTCCTAAAGGGATTCTTGAAAGTATCGGATTTTCATTTCTTATCGCCGTTATTGTCGTTATTATCTGGATTAATAAAGACGCTTCAACTGTAATTCCGATAATTTCAATGTACGCGCTGGCTCTTTACCGTATTCTTCCGTCAATAAACAGAATGTTACATGAAATAAACGGCGTTGTTTATTCCGAGGAAACCTTAATAAAAGTATATGATAATCTAAGTCAGCCTGTTGAAAAAGAGGGAGACTCTCCTGTCAATTTTAATAATTTTATTCGTCTAGAAAATATTTGCTTTCAATATGAAACAGGCCCGGATATTATCACCGACATTTCGCTTGAAATTAAAAAAGGCGAAAAAATCGCTTTTACAGGAGAAAGCGGCGGAGGCAAATCAACTCTTGTCGATCTAATCATCGGTATTCACAAACCAAAATCGGGAAGTATTTATATTGATAACACCGCCTTAAACAATGACAACATTCGCGGTTGGCGGAAAAAAATCGGCTACATACCGCAGAGCATTTATCTGTTTGACGGATCTGTTGCGGAAAATGTCTGTTTCGGTTCTGATTATGACGAAAAAAAAATAAAAACCGCCCTGATGAAAGCGAATATCTGGGATTTTCTGTCACAAAAAGACGGCTTAAACACCTGTGTCGGAGACGGCGGCATCCAGTTAAGTGGCGGTCAGCAGCAGCGCATCGGCATTGCCCGCGCTCTTTATGATGACCCCGAAGTGCTGGTTTTAGACGAAGCGACCTCCGCTCTCGATAATGATACAGAACAAAAGATAATGGACGAAATTTACAGCGTAAGCGCGAATAAAACGCTGATTGTTATCGCTCACAGATTAACGACTGTAGAAAGGTGCGATAGGAGGCTCAGAATAATCAATGGCAGGCTTGAAGAATGATATATTCCATTAGTACTGGAATATTTATTTCATTAGTAATGGAATATTTATTTCATTAGTACTGGAATATTTATTACATTAGTAGTATAATATCATTATGAAATTATCAGAATTACTGGATATAAATTCCAGCCAAAAACTACTATTGGATATGCAAGAATTTGGGCAAAAACGGCAAATTCTTCTAAATTTGCCTGATATTCAAAGCCATGCGCTTGTTGTAAGCGGCATCAGGCGCTGTGGAAAAAGCACATTACTTAGGCAATTTGTTTATAATTTAAACCGCCCTTTTTTTTACCTGAACTTTGATGACATTCGTCTTGCGCCTTTTAATCATGAAGATTTTGCTCTTCTTGACAGTTTAATCGCGGATTCCGGCGCCATGTTGATTTTTTTTGATGAAATTCAATCCGCTGAAAACTGGGAACTTTATGTCAGGCAAAAGCTTGATCAAGGTTTTCAGGTTGTAATAACCGGTTCAAACGCCTCGCTTTTAAGCAGAGAGTTAGGCAGCCGATTGACAGGTCGTCATCTTTCAAAAGAGCTTTTTCCTTTTTCTTACAGCGAATTTTGTCAGTTTTTTGAATTGGAAGCCGGAGCGCAATCTCTTATGTCGTATCTTGAAAAAGGCGGTTTTCCCGAATACCTTAAAACCGGTAATCCTGATATACTTGCCCAGCTTCAATCTGATATTTTGTACAGGGATATTGCGGTACGATACGGCATTCGCGACACAACGTCGCTTCGTCAATTGTTTGTGTATCTTCTTTCAAATTTTTCTCAGCTTTTTTCACCAAGCAAATTAACCGGAGTTCTAAATGTTAAATCTCCTACAACAGTTCTTGAATACATTTCATATTTTGAAGCGTCATATCTAATAAACCTTCTGCCGTGCTTTTCATGGTCTGTGAAAGCCCAGAGCCTTGCGCCCAAAAAAGTTTATGCCTGCGATACCGGTCTGATTAAAACAGGCTCGCTTTCATTCACAAAAAATCACGGCGCGCTTCTTGAAAATTTTGTTTTTAACTGCTTCCGCAGAAATGTAAATTCATGTGATGCGCTTAACAATACGCAAATTTTTTATTACGCCGGAAAATCAGGCGGTGAATGTGATTTTATCGTTAAAGATCAGGAAAAAACCAAATGTATTCAGGTTTGCTGGGAATTAAACCATGATAATCAGGACAGGGAAATTAACGGTCTTCTTGACGCAATGGATTTTTTTAGTATTGATGAAGGCGAGATAATAACGTATAACAGCGAGGATTTGATTTTAAGCAAGGGGAAAAAGATACGCGTTGTTCCGGCATGGAAATATGAATGTGATTGATATGTCTATGCGTAATAAAATAAATGTTGATAATGCAATAATTTTGGCTGCTGGTTTCTCCAGTCGTTTTGTACCTCTCTGTTTTGATATACCAAAAGGTTTATTACCTGTTATGGGCGATACTTTAATTGAACGTCAAATAAAACAAATGCATGAGGTAGGAATTGATGATATAACTATAATCACCGGCGCTTATCGCGAACAATTTGATTTTTTACAAAAAAAACACAATGTAAATTTAATTTATAATTCTGATTATTCTTTTAAAAATAATTTTTCCAGCGTTTATACCGCCAGAGAAATACTGAAAAATACAATAATTTCTTCATCAGACTTATTTTTTCCGGGAAACATTTTTGAAAATACGGCGGAACACTCATATTTTACATCCGTTTATATAAACGGTAATACAAATCAGCGTACGCTTACGCTTGACAACACAGATCGAATTATTAAAACTGTATACGGCGGATGCGACACATGGATAACATTCGGCGGATTAGCTTTTCTAACTGCAGAATTATCAGAAACTTTAATTGAATTTATAGAACCTGTTTATGATGATCCGCGTTATGCGAACAAATATTGGGTTGATTTTCATGATGAACATATAGAAGAACTTCCAATGTGGATTAAAAGGTTAAATTCAGGCGATACTGTCGAGTTTAACACACTTGAATCATTATGGGATTTTGATAAAAACTTTTGCGCATGTGAAGTGTCAATTACAATGCAAAAAATCTGTAGCGAACTTTCTTTGAATTATGAACGGCAAATTAAAAATATTAAGCCAATCATGGAAGGTAATTCCGCAATCGGCTGTTATTTTAATTATAATAACAATTCGTATGAATGTTTTTGTAAAAATAAATTTGATTTACAAAGAAAAATAAATTGAATGAAATAATATCTTTAATTATGCCTGTTTATAAATACAGCAAATTTTCTATCCCGTTGTCTTGATTAACAAATATAATTTTTTATTAAAGAATACATAATTAAAACTGTTTCAATACTAACTAAGTTTTGGAACAAAACTCTATTAAAAGGAAAATAAATATGATACCAGAAATTGAAAAAGCATTTATAAATACTAAGAATTTCAATTATTTTCAAAAAATATCTCTACCTCTGTGTGCAGCGGAGAATGTTATCTCTGATTTTGTAAAATTACCGCTGGCAATGGATTTTCAGGAACGTTATATTATGGGTAGTTCTTACGAATTTTCTATGGATGACAATTTTATAGGCGCTGAATATCTATTGCCGTTTTATAATGATATCAACGCTCTTTCAAATGAATTATTTCATGCAAAATTCACTGATGTACGAACTTTAACCGGAATGAATGCCGCCAATATGCTGTGTTCAGTACTTGCAAAACCAGGCGATAATATAATGATTCTGGATAAAGAATGGGGCGGACATGCTTCAATGAGATTGACTTTTGAAAGATTAGGAGCAAATGTTTTCAAAGCGCCTTTTAATTTAGATAATCATGACTTTGATTATGATATGTTAAATTATGAAATTAAAAAGAATAATATAAAATTTTTAAATATTGCTCCGAGTGATATATTATTTTCGCATGATTTTAAAAATATTGATAATACGAATTGTATTATTTTGTTTGATTATAGTCAAATTTTAGGATTAATTGCCGCAGGACTTATTGAAAATCCTCTGGATATATTAAAGAATTCCATTCTATACGGCGGAACGCATAAAACTATGCCAGGACCTGCTCATGGTATAATTATGACAAACAATGAAGAGTTATTTAAAAAATTAGATAAAGAAATTAATCCAAATTATTTAAGAAATGTTCAAATGCATCAAGTTATCAGTTTACTTTTTACATTAATTGAAATGAAATATTTTGGCTTTGAATATCAAAAAAATACTGTGCGTATTGGAAATCTTTTAGGTTCAGAGTTGGAAAAATTAGGGATCAATGTTGTTNGAAAAAATAATATATACACTCAAACGCATCAATTATTTCTTGAATTCAGCAAAGAAGATATGATTATATTTTTTAATAACGCAATAAAAGAACATATAACATTAAATACAAAAAAGAAACCATTATTCCGCGGTGGTTTTGGAATCAGATTAGGTCTTCAGGAAATATCCCGATATAACTGGGATGATAACGTTATTAAAAATATCGCTTTAATTTTATCAATGATAGCAAAACCCGAATATGATAATATTAAAATAAAAGAGATGATTAAAAAACTTCCGGAAAAAAAAGTACATTATTCTTTTGATAAATCGGAATATAAATATTTTTGTTAATTATTAAGGAAATAACAAATGAAAAAAATACTTAAGGCAATACGATATTTTATATTAAAAATATTCGGATTACATAATTTAGATATAATTCTTGATCGAGTTAATTGGCTTCAAAATTATCATTTTTTTTATTCAGATTTGTCTAAATCCGCTCCAGCGCGCGGAAACTTACTTTTATATCAGCAAGCAGGAGCAAAGTTATTAGAAATAATAGACTTATTATGTAAAAAATACAAACTAAATTACTGGCTTGGATCTGGTAATTTACTTGGTTTTGTAAGACATAATAGTGGTCCTATTCCATGGGATGATGATATGGATATTTACATGCTGCGTCCCGATTATGAAAAAGCAATTGTTTTATTTAAAAAATTGTTTGAAGGTACAGGTTTTGTCTTATTTTTCACAGGATGGTATTTTAAATTTATGAAATATAAAAATACGCCGATAGGTTTTGATATCTTTCCGATGGATCAATATTATGAAAATATTGAATCTGAACATGATTTAATTAATTTAAGAAGAAAGATAAATAAAATTAAATCATTTACAAGAAAAGATTTTATAGAAGCGTCAGGATATCGTGTTAATAATTTTCATAAAGAAATATGGTCGGGAAATATAAATAAAAATTCGAATAAAATCCTAAAAATGAAAAGTCTTACAAAAACATCATGGGATCGCATTGTTATGGAAGGAAATGATATAGCTCATAATGGAAATATATTAATTGGTTACGAACGCGCTAAGTGGCCGACTAATCAATTTACATGGAATTATAATTGGATATATCCTTTAAAAAGAATGAATTATTTAAATGTTGAAACTAATATTCCAAATAATCCTGATTTATATTTATATACACAATTTGGTGATTATTGGACTTTTCCTGACAATTTTATAATTCATCCTCATAGAAGATTTAAAGTACCTTTAGAAGCAATATTTTCATTACAGGAATTAATAAATATTAACGCTTCTGAATTTGTAGATTCTCTTAATTAATTCAAGAATAATATATGAAAAGAGTAATTACATACGGAACATACGACCTCTTGCATTACGGACATATTAATCTTTTGCGCAGAGCGCGCGAATTAGGCGATTATTTAATAGTTGCTCTTTCTACAGATGAATTTAATAGTATTGAAAAATCAAAAAAAACTTACTTTAGCTATGATGTACGCAAACAAATGCTTGAATCAATCAGATATGTTGATCTTGTTATTCCAGAAAAATCCTGGAAACAAAAAGAAGAAGATATCAAAATATACGATATCGATACATTTGTTATTGGCAATGATTGGGAAGGAAAATTTGATTTTCTAAAAGATATTTGTAATGTTGTATATCTTTCAAGAACTGAAGAAATATCAACAACAAAAATTAAAAACGATCTTCAAATAACATTATAATATAATTAAAATGAATATCGAACAAAATCAATTATATCAATTAAGAATAATACAATTAGAATTACTGGATGAATTTGTGCGTATTTGCAATGAAAATAATCTTTCTTATTTTTTAACTTCCGGAACATTGCTTGGCGCTGTAAGACATAAAGGTTTTATTCCCTGGGATGATGACATTGATGTAGCGATGCCAAGGAGTGATTACGAAAACTTCTTGACAATTTTTAAAAATATAAATTTATCCAATTACTATATTGCCGCATTACAGGAACCAATTAATACATTCTACCATTATTTAGGATATACAAAATTTTGTAAAAAAGGCACTGTATTCGCAAAAGAATATCTCAAACCGGAGCAATATATAGGTATTTTTATTGATATTTGGCCGTTTGATAATTGTATAAATTTTCTTGCTGTTTTACAAAAAAAAATTATTACATTTTCTTGGATATTATATCGTTATAAAACAAATTGTATTGAATTTGATATAAGAAAAAAACATATAATAGCAAAGTTTTTTATTTTTCTTCCGCTAAATTTTATAAAAAAATTGATTAAGATTTCTTATACTATATTTAATAATATTAAAACTAAATATGTTATTAATTTTCCCAGTAAATACAAAGCAAATAAAGAGATACAAAAATACAATGATATTTTTCCATTTTCAAAAATAATTTTTGAAAATAAAGAATATAATTCACCTTGTAATACTGACGCTTTTCTTAAGAAAATTTACGGTAATTATATGCAATTACCTCCTGTTGAACAGCAAGTATTATATAAACTTTTATATTTATCTTTTGAAGAAAATAAAAAAGATGAGCCTTGAGCAAAATACACTAACTAAACTTCGGTCTATCCAGCTTGAATTACTTGATGAATTTTCAAATTTTTGCGAAAAAAACAATTTATCCTGCTTTTTAACTGCAGGAACATTATTAGGAGCTGTAAGGCATAAAGGTTTTATCCCATGGGATGATGATATTGATGTCGCTATGCCCAGAAAAGAATATGAATTATTTCTGGATTTATATGATAAAAATGAAAATAATTATTATGTAGTTTCATATAAATCACAAACAATATCAGGTAATCATTATTTAAATTTTTCAAGATTTTGTAAATCAAATACTTTATTTGAGGAAAATAATAAAAATTCCGAAAGTTATACCGGTATTTTCATTGATATATGGCCTTTTGATACAAGTGTTCCATTTTGGGGTATATTACAATATAAAACAATAAAGTTTTTTTTACAATTATGCCGTATTAAAACAGGAATAAATCCAAATATAAAAGAATGGAAATATTTTTTCGGAAAATTTTTATGTTTATTATTATCTAAAAAATATTTATTTAATACTCATAAAAAATTATATTTATTATTTAATAATAAAAAAAGTAATTATATTACTTTTTTCTCCGCATTATACGGTTTTAATAGAGAAACTCATATGTATAAAAATATTTTCCCGTTAACTAAATTATTATTTGAAAATAAATATTACAATGTTCCAAATAACTTTAACAGTTTCTTAAAAGATATGTACGGTGATTATATGGTATTGCCTCCGGTAGACAAACAGCGAATTCATTCAAAAGGTAAAATAATATTTAATACAAAAGAGACCTGTAAATGACCAATACAATAGGCGTATGCGGAAATTACTCAACAGGAAGCAGCGCGTATTCGGATCTTTTAATGGAATTTGATGACGCGCGGGTTCTTGATTGCATTGAATTTATTTTTTCATATTATCCTGACGGGCTTGAAACTCTTGATTACCATTTGAATAATTATAGAAAGTACATGTCTTCAACTGTTGCTATCAGCAGATTTAAAAAACTTGTTTACTGGCAAAGCAGAAAAATTGCTTCAAAAAAGGAGATTACTTCTGTAATTAATGACTTTTTAAATAAAATTATTCAAATTTCATGGAAAGGCCATGGTTACGCGGATGTTTTAACCCGCCCATCATTTGAAATTTTTATAAAAAGAGTTCTTTTTACTCTTGCTAAAACATTGCGATTTAACAAATTAAGCTTGTTATACCCTGCCCTATTTCCGCATAATCTTGATTTTTCAGTAATGCCTGAAAATTTTAATAATGCGGCAAAAGAATTTATATCAGAAATTCTGGACATTATGGGAAGAAAACAGGATTTTGTTACTATTCTTGATCAGCCGTTTGAAGGATGTAATCCGATAAAAAGTTTTAAATATTTTGAAAATCCAAAGGCAATTATTGTTGATCGCGACCCTCGCGATATTTATCTTTATATAAAGATGTTTTTACGCCCTCGCGGACGCGAAGGTTTTCAGGTTCCCACCGGTAATGTTAATGATTTTATTAAATATATACGTCTTGTGCATAAAACGCCGTCTGATTTAAAAAACAGAAACGATATAATGTATATTAACTTTGAGCATTTAATTTACGATTATGAAAATACAATAAAAAAAGTCAGCGATTTTACAGGTGTAATAAAGCATATAAATAAAGGAAAATATTTTATTCCTTCACGATCAAGGACAAACACTCAGCTTTTTAAAGTTTATTCCGATTTTAAAGATGATATAAAAATAATTGAAAATGAGTTATCGGATTATATATTTCCATTTGAGAATTTTCCTGATATAAAACCAGAAGGCAAAATGTTTTGGGGTACCCAGAAACAAAATGAAAAGTAAAAATCTTAAAAAATTACTAAAGAAGTCATTTCCTCATAAATTGCTAACAATTTTCAGCGCGGTATTTTCAAAATATATTTTTAATATATTTATAAGAAACATCAAATATCCTGATATAAGAGAGAATTCTGTTTTACTGATTGAATTTTATAATGTTCACGGAGAAACACTGCCTGGTTTTATTAAGTATTTGTTAGATTTAAATTTTAATGTCGATGTTGTTTTAAATAAAGATAATAAAGGGCGAAATGACTTTGGTTTATTCTCAGAATTTATTTTAAATGAAAAAACAAGGATAATCTCTTTATCAGGTTTTGATATAAATTATTTATTAAGATCCGTGAAAATAAAAAAATATAGACATATTATAATTAATACGTATACTAATTCATGCGAATCAGATTATCTTGCTTTTGTAAATATGAAGAAACTACAGCCTGTTTGCGTCGTTCACAATTCTGATTTAAAAAACAAATATTTTAAAAGCAATAAAATTATTTCACTTGTAAATATAAAATCAAATAACAGAAAACCAACTATCGTGGTAAACTCGCATTATTTTTGCAATATCAATAAACGATTATATAAAGGAAATGAATCAAATATAGTAACATTTACCGCGCTAAATAAAAAATCTTTATTTAGACGTAATTTAAATTTGCTATTTTCCGCATGTGATGCGCTTTATAAAAAAGGCATAACAAATTTTATCGTAAAAGTTATAGGAAAAGGAATTCCTGTCCCTGAATGTTATAAAAATAATATTATCGATTACGGTTTTCTTGATTTTCAGGCAATGTATAAAGAAATAATAGACTCTGACTTTTTTCTTGCTCTTATCGATCAGGAAAGCGTTCAATATAAAAATAAGGCAAGCGGATCTTATCAGATTAGTTACGGTTTTCTTAAACCAATAATACTTCACTCACAATTCGCTGAAATTTCTAATTTGGATAATACTAACAGTATTTTATATAATAATAACAATGAATTGCCGGATGCAATGGAAAAATGTATAAATATGTCAAATAATGAATATTCATCAATAGTTAATAATTTAGAAGAAACTGAGAAGAAAATATACATACTTTCTTTAAATAATTTAAAAGAGACGCTTGATCTGCCGTTAAAATATGAAAAATAAGGTTTATAATTTATGAAAAGAATTACTTTAATTGTTTTATTAATTTTTTTACTTACCTCATGCGTAACATATAATACTGTTCATCCTTCACGCACTTCTGTTACAAAATTAATTATTCCAAATCTAGACGGTTATTTAACATTACTTTGCGACTTTCATATGCACACTGTTTTTTCAGATGGATTTGTCTGGCCTACAGTGCGCGTTGAAGAAGCATATTTTGAAGGACTTACCGCCATCTCAATAACAGACCATATAGAACGGCGAATATTTCCTAAATATAAATCATCCTCTCATAATCGTTCATATGAAGAAGCGTTAACTTCAGAAAAGTCCGATAATATTATAATTATCAGAGGCAGCGAAATATCGCGCGATATGCCTCCAGGACACATAAACGCGATTTTTCTTACTGATTGCGATGAATTAGCTCAGGAAAATTATATAGACGTTATTCGCGCTGCTAAAAATCAAAATGCTTTTATTTTTTGGAATCATCCCGGATGGAAAAAACAACAGTTTAAAAAAACTACCACATGGTGGCCGGAACACACTCAACTACTGGATGAAGGTTTATTGCACGGCATAGAAGTAGCAAATGGCAACAGCTATTATCCTGAGGCTCATTTATGGTGTCTTGAAAAAAAACTTACAATGATTGGCAGCACTGACGCGCATAATCGCATACCTGCTTTCGCTCCTTATCATCATCGTACAATGACGATTGTTTTCGCCCGCCAAAGATCAGCCGAATCAATTTATGAAGCGTTAATTGAAAGACGTACGGCAGTTTATTTAAATAATTTAATTATTGGAGAAGAAAAGTATTTAAAAGAACTTTTTGAAAAATCTATTATTATAGAGACAGAAAAAAACGATAATACAATCATTATTACTTTTAATAATAATACTGATATATTATTTAATATTAAAATAGAAGAAAATGAACAGGAAATTCCGAATTTGGATAGTAACAATCAAAAAATAATTAATATTTTGCCGCAAAGTATACATACAAAATCAATTAAAATAACCGAAGGAATTACATATGATAAAGCGATACTTACTATAGAAAATTTTTTAGTTGGTCCAAATATTAAATTGAAATATACATTGGAAATAAAATAAATAATATATGAAATACCTTTATACACTTACAAGCACTTGCGAGGATAACTACTATGAGCAATTTTTGCTTTCAGCCGCTTCCCTTAAATTAAATATACATGACGCGGTTATTTATCTTCTTTGTGATTCAAAAACAAAACAAACTCTTTGCGGAAAACGCAGAGAATATGAAAAATTTATCAGTAATATAATTAATGTTGACGCTCCAAAGGATTTTACACAGACGGAAGTTTCCAGGTGGGTAAAAACTTCAATGCGCCGTCTTGTGCAGGGTGATTTTCTTTTTATTGACTGTGATACA
>JGI24695J34938_10002984_pt1 | contig 12194 bp, 10 predicted proteins | sample TergutCo191P3_FD_34938 | JGI IMG/M metagenome (IMG submission 34938) | reverse complement strand
GCAATTCCCGAACTAGTCCAACTTACATTGCCAAATCTGCTTTTTATACCGTAAGTATTCAAAATATTTGCGATGTCGGAAAACGAGTGCCCCGAAATCGTCATGGCATAACAAAATCGCACAATTTTAGCCTCTTCTTCGTTAATGATTAAAGGACTCTCTCGCCCTTTTTCTTTGGTGTAGCCGAGAATTTTATGAGCAAGATAGTCACCTTTTGCATTACGATTGTCGATTGCCCAAGTAATAGATTCGCTTTTGCTTTGAGATTCCCATTGTGCAAGCATTCCAAAACTTGCTAAAATCATTTCGCCTGTTTTTTCGATGGTTGATATTCTTTCCGATTCGAAGCGTACTTCAACCTGCGGATTCAATGAGTTCAGCAGATTTACATAAGATAGCAAATCGCCGATATTTCTTGTAAACCTTGTAACGCTTTTTGTAAGAATGAGGTCGATTTTTCCTGCTTCGCAATCCTCAATCATTTTCAAAAACCCTTTTCTTCGCTCAACGCTTGTTGCAGAAACTCCGTCGTCTTCATAGATTCCAACAAACTCATATTCGGGATTGTTTTTGATGTGATTTTCGTAATGCTCTTTTTGCAGATCAAGCGAACTTTCTTGTTGAGCAGAATCGGTGGACACACGCACATAAGCCGCCACTTTGGTTTTTCCAATACGTGCAATTCTCAGTTGTTCCGCAGGAACGGCAGGATAAATGGTTACGTTGCCTTTTTGTTCGGGAGTTCCGAATAGTGTTTTTTGGGTGTTCATGGGTTATTATTCGTTTTTTTGTTAAATTTCAGATATAAAAAAGCGTGAGCAAAACTCTGTTTCATTTGTTCTACGAGGTGTTCAACTACCTATCCAATCAAATTTATAGAGCAAAGCTCACGCTAATAGCGTGAGTGTTTTTCTTTACTCCTGACTGGATTTTTGAATATTGAACTTTCGTAGAACCCAGAATAAAATATAACGCTTTATTGTGTGTGTGCGTAACTATTTACGCTGTATTTTCATAGGTTGATTTTCTTTTGTTAAACATCAATTTTCGCTATCGCCGAAGATCAGAACAAGTGCGACTACTCCTACAACTGCTCCACCAATCAACCAACTATTTCGCCTTTGTCTTGCCTGTTCTCTTCGTTGTTGTTCTTGGCGTTGCTGTTCTGCGAGAATTGCTCTATCTACATCGGCAATTCTACGATTAACGATTTGTGCATTTTCGGGCATGATGCTTGCTGCGTTTTGGAAATCCCGCCTCGCAGCCTCAAATTGTCGGTTTTGTAGATTTCTTTGCCCGCGATCCATTGCTTCTTGATATCTACGTTCACGCTCTCGATCGGCAGCAGCTTGTCGTTCTCGTTCGGCGGCTTCTCGTTGTTGTTGGGCAATGCGTCTGTCTATTTCAGCAATTCTTGGATTAATGATGTTGGCATTTTCAGGTTTTAATTCGAGAGCGGATTGATAATCTTGTCGTGCTTGATGGAATTGCTGTCGCTCAAAATTTCGTTGAGCCGACTCAATGAAATTTTGATACATGCGAGTTCTTCGTTCGGCAGCGGCTTGACGTTCTTGTGCTTCTCTTTGTTGCCGTTGCTGTTCGGCTTGCTCTTGCTGGCGTTGTTGTTGAATTAATTCTTGCCTGCGGCGTTCTTCTGCTTGTCTTTGCTCTTGTATGCCTTGAGCCATACAAAGTGAAATGCAGAAGAATAGTGCGAGTGCTGTAATGATTGATTTTTTCATCGTTGTATTTTTTTGATTATTTTTTGCTATTTTTAACGACGAGATCTTCCCTCGATACGATTAATTTCACTTTCTCCAATATTCCTGCTTACAACTTCAATAGTAGGGCTTGATGTTTGCCCGTGTGTCACAAAGCCTATACGCACATAATAAACTCCTCCTGGTTGAAAATCTATTTGTACTTGCCTTCTATTTCCCGTGTTTCCTACCGAAACAGTTTGTGTTCCAAAATTATGTATAGGAACAGATATTTTCCAATTTGGTGCTGCACGACCAATTTGCATTTGACCAAGATATACATTAAATCGCGTTGATGTCCAAGAACCATTTGTAAAACGCATTCGATAAACATTTAATGTAGCCGGCTCGTTCATTCTCATATCTATGTAAGCAAGTCTTTGATTGATAAACGTAGCATTTTCCGGTGCAATTTCTCTTGCTCTCAAATAATACTGTCTTGCCTGCTCAAACCTTCGGTTGTTGAAGTGTGTTTGTGCAGATCTGATTGCTTCACCGTAGCGACGGCTTATTTCTCGCTGCCGCTGTGCTTCTTCTTGTTGGCGTTGTGCTTCTGCAGCCTGTTGTTCTGTTTCTGCTTGCCTTTGCCTCTGCACGAGTAGTCGCTGATCAATTTCGGCAATTCTTGCATTGATAAAAGTTGCCCTTTCCGGTTTGAGTTCAAGTGCGGATCTGTAATCTTGTACGGCTTGTGCATACCTTCGTTGTTCAAAATTTCTTTGGGCAGATTCTATGAAATTCTGATACATCCGATGTCTGCGTTGTTCTGCTTCTTGTCGCTCTTGAGTTTCTTGTCTTTGACGCTCAGCCTCCAACTGCCGTTGATGTTGGATTGACTGTTGTTCCAGCCTTTGTCTCTCGGTTTCTTGTTGCCTTTGTTGTTGTATGTTTTGCGATATACCGAGCGANATGNAGAAAAATGNGAAAAATGCTATGGTCAGTATTTTTTTCATTGTTGAATTTTGTTTTTGCTTATTGGATTATTGTTCCCAATTGGTCGTATATTGAGTATTTAGATTTACTGCTACACCTGCTGTTCTTTCTCTGCGAAATTGTCGTATCCAATTGCGGGTAGCTTGACACATGAGAAATACTGAGGCATATACCGCATGACCTCTACGAGCCAATACGCCATCGTGATCTCTCACGACATTGCCATTGTTTGGATCATCACTAAATCCAGTAATTGTTCCATTTGTTTTGGTAAATGGGGTTCCTTGTGGAATAAATACTCCGCCACCATGTTGCCCTGCCGTATTACTTGTGATTGTTCCGCCGCGCATGGTTAAGCCTCCGTTTACTCCGCCGCCATTTGCTGTTGCACTATTTTCAAAAATTATTCCTCCTGTCATAGTTACAGCCCCACTAACTCCACCTCCGTACCATGCTCTATTACCATATATGACTCCGCCACTCATAGTAAAGGTTCCGCTAACCCCTCCACCCTGACTCGCTACATTATTGGAGATTGTGCCACCATTCATTTGAAAAGTTCCGCTAGCTACAGAAACTCCTCCTCCGGCACGCCTACCCCACCCATGTCCTTCATTGATATTTCCTGTAATTGTTGCTCCAGTATTCATTCTAAAATTGCCACCATTTACTTGTACCATTGCCGCAGTATTTCCAGCATGTCCATGAAGTGTAATGTTATTCCCCAAAATAAACGTAACATTTTGATTGACCGTAAACATTGTACCATGAGACGAAAGGCGAAGTGTTCTATTGACATCATCACCTCTGAGGATTATGGTAACATTAATTGCACCTCTGTAATATAGCGTCCGAGGGGCAATGGTTTGATTGGCATTTACCTCGATGATGTATGTGTTGTGGCTTTCGACATTTCTTACTAACCAGTCGAGTTTATTAGTAAGTGTTGACCCTTGAAGGAGTATACCTTCAGATGTTGTAGTAATTGTCGGATTAAGATTTGTCCACACAGCTGTAAGCGTGATTGGAGCTGTGATTGGCATACTGAAATCAAACGGTTCTCCATCTCTACGCCATTCTACAAAAGCATGGTTTGCTCTTGACGGAGCAGTCGGTCGAGTTGCTTTGTCTCCTCTATACACGAGTTGAGGTGCAACGGCATCTCCTCCAGCGCTATTAAATGTAACTCTGTGCGAATTTGCCTCTCTTCTTCTTAGTTCGGCTTCGCGTTCTCTTTCTTGTTGGAGTGTTCTTTGTTGCTGTGCTTGCTGTTGTTGCTGCTGATGTCGGCGTTGTTCTTCAAGCTGTCGCTGCTGATGTATATTTTGCGACATTGCAAATGAGATACCGAAAAACAATACTAATGCTGTTGTTGTTATTTTTTTCATTGTGCGTTATTTTCTATTAAACATTTAAAATCTGTCTATCTGTTAAATCCAACAAAGTTGAGGCTTACCCCAACCGAAAAAAACAGTTCGTGATTAATTCTTCCATGAATACCCCAACCTCTCCCAAACCAATCAAGTCGGGCTTCGTAGATAATTCTATGGTTATTTACTGAAGTGTGCTCATAAATCCATCCACCACCCCAAGGAGAGTGACTCCAAACCTGACGATAATAACTATAAAGTGTAGAATTAAAAACAGCATTGGCAGATACTTTAAGACTGCGTTGGCGGAAAAACTGATTTCCTCTTGTACCTAATGCCGTTCTTATAGGAAACCCGACACCAACATTAGCCCAGTTCACAAAATAGACAGGGCTTTGTATGGTATTGTCAAGTCTATTGTCAAATAGCATTTTGACACCGCCATCTAGAACGCCCACATTGAAAAATCTATTATGGAATTGGTAAGCAGTAAGNCCGAAAGCCATATACCANCTTTGTNCAATTGATCCGACCTGCATATTTCCGCCACGTGCATATATTCCAAATTCATGCCAATTTGTTCGCCGTGCTTGGCGTCTTCTATCTCTAAGTTCCGCCTCCTCACGTAGCCGTCGCTCTTCTGCTTGTCGGGCTTGTTCTATTCTTCGTTGTTCTGCTTGGCGTTCTCGCTCTATTCTTTGTTGTTCTATTCGCAATCGCTCTTGTCTTCGTGCTTCTTCGCGAGCAGGCTGTCCTCTTTCCCACTCTTCAACCATTTCGCCAAATCTCCCACTGAAAAGAGCTGTGAAAAATTGGTTGCTATTCCACTCATAAAATTCCTGTTGGTTTTCTTGCCACTCGTTGAACAACCAATCATTGAAAACAGCCGTTATTGCATGGCGATTATCTATTGCTAAATCTCTGAAAGAAATCTCAACATTTTGCATACCTTGCAGATTAAAAGACGCCTCAATATCTTTAAAATCTCCAATAGTTACAGACATTCTTCTTGGTGCTAAATAGTTATTGATAAAAGTCCAATCTGATAAGCTTGTTGTCCTCCATCTGGCTGTCGTAGGTCGGTCTCTCAAAATCGGCGTAACTTGTGGAGCGTATTCAATTGAAACATAAAGGCGACCTGTTATCTGAGTATTATCCATTAAAGTAAAAATCACTTGAAAATACTCATTATCCGGATTATATGTTCCAAACTTCAGGTGTCGCCAACGAGATGGTTCTCGACCTATGGTTAGTTGATAAACGGCATCAAATGAAATTCCATAAAAAATAGGAACTGATTGCCTTTCTAACCGCTCTTCATAGTCAGTAGTTGTTTCGAATTCGCCTCTTTGAGCCCAATTGTTAAATTCGTTTCTTATATTATTTTGAAGTTGTCCGAGATCAGTACGCAGAAATATCTGCTCCCTTTCTCTTTGTTCCCGCTCCATTTCCATTTGTACTCGCTCCCTTTCTCTCTGGGCAAGTTCTTCTTCTCGTTGAGCCTGTTGTCTTCGTATTTCTGCGTCTCGTTCATATTCCTGTCTTTGTCGTTCTTCTTCTAGTTGTCGCTCTTCTTGAATCAACATTTGTTGCTGTCTTTGTCGTTCTTCCTCTCGCTGTCTTTCTTGTTGGATTAATATTTCACGTTGCCGTTGCTGTGCAGCTTCTTGTTGCCGTAGCTGGTGTACGTTTTGCGACAGGGCAAGTGAGATGCTGAAAATCAGTGCAAATATTATGGTTACTGCTTTTTTCATGTTTATTCTTTTTTTACGGTAATCTTCTTTTGAAGGTAGCCACAAAAAGGTTTTGTACGGGACCTCCATGGGGAGCAACAGAAACAAGTTGCCAACCTTCATTACCTAGTGCATTGAAGCTGGTGGTTACACTCCCATCGTCTAAATTACTAAGACGAACCTCAGCCCTAGTTTCCATACGAAGTATTTTATATTCCCAACGCTCCACAACATTAGTACTTCCACGTTGCTGTTGTTGAGCATGAGCATTTCCACATGCAGATAGCCCAATTCCAAGAGCTACGACTATTGCAATAATTCCAAAAAATTTGATTGTTTTTTTCATTTTATTTCCCCTGATTTGTGTCGGGTGCAACTGTTAAAATTTGCTATTCTTCTTGATTTGTATGGTTTACTTCTGTTTTTTTGTTGATTTCTTTGAGTGAATTTGAAATGTTCACTAAAACGCTTAGAAGTGCCCAAGCTGTAACAGATATAAGTATTACGTACGCAGAGAGCAATAATTGTGCCCAGCCTGTCGTTTCTTGCACCCTACCCCAAACATCTCGAGTTTCTCCAAATTGAGATATTCCAACAAAAAACAAAATAGCACCTGCAATAAGACCAACTGTCAATATGAAATTGGCAATAAAAGATAATGTTTGTTCTGATGTGTTTTTCATAACTTTTTCAGCGATTAACCTATAACATCGGCGAGGTTTTAGTTTTGTTTCTATGGTAATTTTTATTCTTGCGAAGCTTCTGGAAAACGGCGAGTGATATGTACTTCACAGAAGCCAACATGAAGGACTGCATTAGACATATCTACTGCAAAACTGAAGTTATCGTCGCCTTGAAATAAAGCGTAAACCTCTCGTCCTTGATAATTTAGCCTTCTCATAGTTTGCCCGTAACGTTGCTCTATCTCCGTTCTTAATGCCGTCATTATCGCCCCACGTCTCTCGGCAGCTCTACCATCGAAGAAAAATTGATACGTTACCGCATTTGCCGTTGCATTAAAATTAAACCTCTGGTTTCGAATAGGATTACCCCACCAGTCTCTACTCCCAGTGTTTACCCATCTGTAAATCGGTGTGCTAAAATTAACTCTAACAAGGCTAATTCCAATCTCATCTGTAACACGCATTCGTCTGCTAAAATCTGCAAAGTGATCGTTACGTGCATTCAGCCCTGCACCGTATTGTGGATGACTTGAAAGTTGATCCAACGAACTCGTTGCACTGATTCCATCAAACGAGTCACCATCTCTTCTATCAAGAATCAAAGCAATAAATTCCGAAGCATCGTAAAAATCACTTTCGATAAAAGCCAATTCTGTTGTAGGTGCAAGCTTAACACGTCTAAACTGCGGATTAACAACATATCGCCCGTCTTTATTGATTATTCCCCACCTGTCGGCTCCACGCACGATAGCTCTACCTCTGTAAAAATTACCCGCAGCATCAAATTGTGGATTAATCTCAAATTGCCCATCTCTATTGATAAATCCCCATCTGTTTCCTTGCCTTACAGCGGCTAATCCATCTGAAAAGTGTGATGCTTCATCGAATTGCGGATTGATAACTAATCTTCCGTTTCTATCAATAAATCCCCAACTTCGTCCTTGTTGAACTGGCGCTAATCGCTCACTAAATCTACCTACAAAATCAAACTGCGGATTAATCGCAAAGCTACCTCTTGTGTTGATGAACCCCCATTGACGTCCATCAGAAAATGCAGCCATAGTTTCGTAGAAATTTTGAACGGCTCTAAATTGAGGATTAATTACGATTCGCCCAGTTCTATCAATAAATCCAATATCGCCACCTTGCCAAATGCGGGCAAAATTTCCGCTAAACGGCATTGCTCTTTCAAACTGCGGATTGATAGCGATGTTCCCGCTTCTATCAACAAATCCGTGCTGTCCGTCTTCGGTTACAAACAGTGCCAAACCTTCGCTGAATCTTGATACAAACAAGGCAGTCTGCAGGACAAACACGACATTACCATTTCTATCAATTGCTGTTGGGTGTTCGCCATCTGCTACCACGAATGCCAAGCCATCACTAAATTCAGTTCCAGCTTTGAACGTCGCAGGAATAGCGAAGTCGCCTCTTCTGTTGATATAACCTATTCTACCATTTGACCTAACTCTTGCCAAACCATCGCTAAAAAAATCAGCGTCCTCAAATTGAGGGTTAATAATAAACTCGCCTGAGCGATTGATGAATCCCCATCTTTCGCCATCGCTACTTACAGGTATAAGCGTTCTGTCGCCTCCGAATACTAAAAGAGCAACAACTCCAAGAATAACAATTCCTCCTGCAAGGATTGCGATTTTTTTGTTAATTTTTTCGCTAATCGCTGTTTTGATTTTGTGAAATTTTTCCATTTTTTTCCCCTAATTTGTGTCGGGTGCAACTATTAGATTTTTATGATAATTTTCTCTTATGGTTTCAATCTCATATCTCTCCAAATGTCTCTCATAGCTACTGCAGGTACTACCGCAGGCGTTTGGCTTTTGTTATTTATTAAGATAGATTGCCTTCTAACATTTGTTTCGATATAGTCTGCAAGTTCGCCAAGCGTAACATTTCCAGATGTCTGTTGAAGTTTACTCAACAGGAAAAACGTAAACATTCCGTGCCTTTGCTCGCGATATGGGAATGCTGTTTCGTCGCCTTGTGCCGCAGAAAATACAACCATATTGCCTCTTGGTGTTCCGGGTTGAGCCCTTATAGCAACACCCCTTGCTGCTATAAGCATTTCGCCACCTCCGCTTCGTTCTGCACCACTGAAACAAGCATCTAAAAACACAACGACACTTCTCGCTGGCATTTGACCTAATTCTTGATAGAGTTCGTCTAAACTATAACCTGTCCTAAAATCCGTACCAAGTCCGTCAACCGGTAGCAAAAATGAATTTCTTGTTCTTTCATCTGGGATTCCGTGACCGGCATAATAAAAAATGATATTTGCCTCTCCGTTCCAAGCAACAGCTACATCATGAAGCCAATTCATAACACCACGCATATTATTTAATGTAGCATTTGCAACAAAACGTACATTGTTCACAGGTATTCCCAGTGTTTGTATCAGATAATCCCTAAAAACTTCTCCGTCATTTATCGCAAATTCTACATCTGACACACTTTGATAGTTTTCGTTGGCGATTACTACTGCAAATGTGTTGCTATTCACTATATTCGTCTGAGGAATGTTTCGTGCAACTCTGGATTGAGATCCTGCTCTGAGATCTGCCGTTGAGATATTCTGCTGTCCTCGTTGACCACCTGCAAAATGGAGGTCAATCGGTGCAAAATTATAGTCGATATTGACAATAGTATGAGNTAGTGATGCCTCATTGCTGTATTGAAAAGTCATGTGTCCCATAGTAAAATCCATTCCTGCAATAGCGACGTGNTCATCTATAATCGCAAAGCGTGGCGTTTTAACAAGACTATTCCAGTTTGACTGGAANTCCGGAGCCTCACTTAAAGGCACTGGAAGCACCCAATAGCCGTGTACGCTGTTTCTTNTCAAAAATGTNTGATTGTCAGGATCGTAGGGCAAGAGTGTCATATTGCCAACATCGACCCCCCGTGAACGTTCTGTTATAAATGCCTGCTCTGCTTCTACAAGAAATTCTCTTGCCTTAGCTTCACGTGTAGCATAAGTTACTCGCTTTTGCCAGTCGGCAGTAGGTTCAAAATCTCCTCTTCGTTGCCATTGATTTATTCTATCTTCGACAAAACCTTGTGCAAAAAAACTAAATGTGGCCATTCTTTCCGCTCTCTCGCGATTTTCCCTGGCGATTCGTTCAACCGCTCTTAGGTTTTCTGCCAATCTCTCTACCTCGGCGTTATTCGCCTGCTCTATTTGTGCAAAAACAGTATCGAACTCTCCTCTCAAACTTCTTCTTTCAGCATTTCTTCTTGCAGCATCTTGCGTTTGCCCGCGATAAAAATTTCCGGCAATATCTATAAAGCCGTAGTCTCTTGCATGTCTTACCCTCGCTACTCCATTCAAAAAGTTTTCTGCAAAATTGTATCTAAAAGGAATTATTTCTCGTCCCTTTTTATCAATGAAACCATACATGTCTCCAATCATCGCTACAGCTAATCCTTCCGAAAACACAAATCGCCGATTTGAAAATTTCACAGGTATTACTTCGTTGCCTAATTTGTCTATAAAGCCAAAATTATCACCAATTCTTACTAATGCGAGTCCCTGTATTTGGTCGGAAAATCTAAAAATCTCATCATATCTCAAAGGCACAACCTCGTTTCCGTTTATGTCTATAAAGCCATATTTTAATTCTGCCTGAACACCTCTTCCCGGACGTGCTACATTTTGTCGAACCCTTGCAAGTCCTTGGATTTCTCCAGAAAAAATCCACACTCTCTCATAGATATGAGGAACTGCGACTTGTCCTGTATTTCTATCTCTAAATCCCTGCAGATTAATCCCTGTTGGACATCGTTCCGGCATCAAATTTTGCCCATGAAGATCCACATTCATAGCGGAAAATATAAACAATACGCTCAAAAGAAATACTTTTTTCATTTTTTATTGTCTTATGGTTAATAATTTGACTTGATATGTAAGCCCCTGCGTCCAGGCTCTGTTCCTCGCCAACCATCTCCGAAAGTCCTCGTAAGGGAGTTGATTTGGCAAAACAGCCTTATCGGAAGGGGCATCGTTGGCTCTGGTAAATTCGTTTGGCGAAAAAATAACAAAAAGATGATTGTGTTCTGTTGCTCTTGAGGCTGTCATTACGTATTCGTCCATCATTAACAATTCGTAAGGCTCTGCGTGTTCCCTGGAAAAAAGCACATACTCCTTTCCGCCGATAATTCGTTTTGCACCTCTGCCTGTTCTGTCATTTCTATACGGCAAAAGCCGAAAGGCGGTTTCGATATCATCACATATCAAATATACGGCAAGATAGCCGTCTCTTGGCGAGCGAAACCAAAGATAAATACTATTCCCGTCTCGGAAATCTAAACTTTGATTACTGACACAAGTACCATTACGAAGCGTTTTCGCTGTAAAATCAATACCGGCATCAGTTATTGCCGCTGCATTTCCACGTACATTATGAACTCGTATNACAAAATTTCCTCGATCCATAAATTCTTCAATCANCGGTGTTCCTATATCTTCGAGCCATACACCTCTTGCTTCACTACCGCCAAGACTAAGGAGGCGAATACTTGATTCTTCGTTTTCGGTTCTTATCACTGTTGCAGTACTTACCGAAACTTTTCGCCCGAACTCATTTATAAGAGCTTGTTCGCGCGCGCGTTCTATAGCAATTCGCCTCGCTTGTTCGCGCGAGATATTTTCGGGAACAACAAAGGTATATTCTCCACGAACCATTACCACAGGCTGCTGTTGTTGTTGNCGCCTTTGTGAGTAAAGGCTTGTGGAGAGTATCACCGTTGCGAGCAATAGAATACCTATTCTTTGCTTCATAATCATTCTATATTACGATTTGNAAATCTATTCAAGACCAAATCTAGTATTAAAAATTCTTTCCACATCGCCACTCAATCTTTCTCCNCGCTGCTCTAAATCCTGTTGTACGGCTCTTTTCGCTACTGCCATTGCCATATCAGAATTGTAAGCAAGTCGAACCATTACCTCTCTACCTCCTGNTTGAGTGTATCTATATAATTCAACAACAGGAACAACCCTACCTATAGTTGTTGCAATTAAATTTCTGCTTTCAGAAACAGTTCTAACAATGGAAACCGCCTGTCCACCGTCTAATTGTTGGTTCGCAACTGAATTCTCGACTAAGGCAGTAATCTCTCGCTCAATTTGTCCAGCCAAGTTTTCTATGGCGAGTTCAAGAGCTTGTCGTTTTGCGGCATCATAGTTTCCTCCGATTGACATTGCCGTTGCCATAATATACCTTGGAAACAAGTTTTGATCGAACTCAAACTGCATTTGCCACGAACGTTGTAATTGTCTCTCTATTGGCAACGCCCCTGGTGCTGTCATCCATCCGGCTCGAGCTAAACTTCTAGCTTCTCTGCGAGCGTCCCTGCTTACTCTCTCATTCAATTGCTGTTGCGACATTCTGTTAATTTGTTGACGTTCTCTGATGATGTCCTCGGTCGTCCTTGCTTGTGGTGGCTGGGCTGTTCTGCATTGTGTTGTTAGGACAACTAGCAACATTGCTACAACAATCATTGTAAAAAATTTCATTGTTTTCATTTTTTTTTAACGACTATTACCCTGGTCGTCCGGTTTTTGTTTTTGTTTTTACTTTTATTTGAATTGAGTTTCTTGACTTTCAGGCATAAAAAAAACGCGGACTTAATTTCTTATATCCGCATCTGAGGTCTTCGCGCACCTTGCTGTCAAATATCAGAGAAAAGCCCACGTAT
>JGI24695J34938_10002980_pt1 | contig 12196 bp, 10 predicted proteins | sample TergutCo191P3_FD_34938 | JGI IMG/M metagenome (IMG submission 34938) | reverse complement strand
CATCAATATTTAATTTACGGTTTTCAATAAGTAATCGTATAATTCCCGGTGTTATAATAGCGATAATGGACGAAATATTTTTTTTATCCATTTACAGAATCCTTGTTTGCTTTATACGAATATTTAAAACTTAATAACGATAGAGCTTTTTCTGTTTTAAAACATATTTGATCAGCGAGTTTACTGGTCTTTAAAGTAATTAATGCAGCTTCTTCATTTAAAAAATTATTTAAAAATAATTGAATAGTCGGCATTACCGTATCATTTGCTACTGCGCCAATCACTATGTCATAAATAATGCCATTGAAAGTTTTTAATCTGTTCTCAGCGACAAAACGAATCCATTCAACATTTGCACTTTCAAATTTAAGAAAATCTAATTTTTTCTCCGCTTCATCCATATTGAATTCATAGACATTTACGATGGCAGAACCTGTTTTCTTTCGCTTTAACACGATAGTAGAGAATCTTTTAGCTTGTTCCTCATTTGTTGTCAGGTAAAAACCGGAACCAAAATCAAGACCTCTCGTTTGTATTAACAATTGAGGTTTTTCGACTATTATATTACTGCCGTGATAGAAAATCATATTATATATTCATTATACATACTTTTTTGAAAATCGCAATGGCAGCTTTCCCCCTAATATGCTATAATAACACCAAAGGGAGCTGCTCATGCCGATAAAAAACAAACCAAAGAAAAACGGAAATAATGTAAAAAAACTAAGGAACTTTTTTGAACATAGAGCGTTATGGCTTTATTTTCTGTACGATGAGGCGAAGAAAAACGGAATTAAACCGGAAACATTCGCGCCTCAGGCAATACGCCGCTGCGGGATTTACCACGGTACGCGCTCTCTTACGGGAAAAGATGAGGCGATAAAATCATCAGTAATGTCAGATAACGTTCCGCTGAATCAGAAAGAGTGCAGCTGCGTGAAATTACAAAAAAAACTTTTTACGCCGGTTGGAAAAAAAGTTTTTGAAATGAAATTTATCAAATTAGATGATGACGCGTTTGACGTCGATTTTCATTATTGTCCGCTTGTTACGGCATGGAAAAAGCAGGGCTGCGCCGACGAAGAAATCGATATGCTTTGCGATTGGGCGATGGAAGGAGACAGAGGCATCGCTGATGTTTTCGGCTGTGANTTGGAACTCAAAAAAACGATCGCGAAAGGCGATGGTGTATGTCAGATTCGGTTTAAAAGAAAAAAATAGCCCTATTTCCCTCTCTCCTCTAGCGCCAGCTTCGCCACGGCTCTAACAGCGCGGGCGGCGTCTTCGCTGATTTTACAATGTTCCGCCATTTCCTGCGGGACAGAGGCGGCGATATTTTCAAGCGACAGGTATGTTTTCATTATAAATGCCGCTTTTTTCGGACCTATTCCTTCGACCGACTCCAGCGTAGAAAAAAGCAGATCCTTTGAGCGCAGTTTTTGATTGAGACCTGTAGCGAAACGATGACATTCATCGCGCACATGCTGTAATATTTTCAACGCTTCCGACTGACGCGGTAAAACAAGAGGCTCTTTCGCGTCGGGCAGCCATATCTCTTCTTCGCGTTTCGCGAGTCCCGCTATGTTAATTTCTAATCCCAGATCGTCTAACACACCTTTCGCCGCGTTCACCTGTCCGATGCCGCCGTCAATGAGAATTAAATCGGGCAATTCCTTTCCTTCGCGGATAAGGCGCGAATAACGGCGGCTGACAACCTCGCGCATCGCGGCGTAATCGTCAACAATTCCGATAACGGTGCGCAGTTTAAAGTAACGGTAATTTTTGCGATCGGGCACTCCGTTTTTAAAAGAGATTAAAGACGCGACAGGATGTTTTCCGTCAAGCTGCGCGATATCAAACCCTTCGATTTTTTCCGGTCTTGTTTCAAGATTCAATGCGCGCGCGATTTCGTCTAACGCAGGAGCTGCGCCTCTTTCCTTCATGCGTTTGCGCAGNTCTTCCTTCGCGTTCAAATGAGCCATCGACATGATCGCTTCATGGTGTTTTTCGGAAGGNANNAGTAATTCNGGCACCTCCCCAAAATTTTCTTTAAACCAATTAAGGAGNAAATCAAAATTATTTTCACTGTTTTGAATATATATTTTATTTGGCGGATGTCTTGTTGAATCATAATAACTTGTAATAAAAACTTCCAAAGATTCGTTTTCTTCACCCGCTGATCGCGATCGAAATAAATCCCGTCCTGTCATTTTGCCGCCGCGCATGGAGAAAACAGTAAATGTTGTGAATACATTTTCCTGCGCCCACGCGATGTAATCCCTGTCTTCAGGGTTTAGATCTTCGACAGAGCTGTCGCTGCCTGTTAAGTTTTCTATCGCCTTGATCGCGTTTCTGATCTGCGCAGCGTTTTCAAATTGAAGCGATTTTGCGGCTTCGTGCATTTTAGCTGTCAGATCGATGATAAGAGAATCGTTCTCTCCTGTAAGTAATTTTTGAACGCGCTGCACATGAAGAGAATAATCATCAATGCTTATTTTTTTACAGCACGGAGCAAGGCATCGTTTTATGTGATAATACATGCAAGGTCCGTTCTTTTTTATTTTTTTGCATTTACGCAGGGGGAAAAGTTTGTCGATTGTTTCAAGCATATCGTCAACAGCGTGAGAGTTTGGAAAAGGTCCGTAATAAATACTGCCGTCGTGAATTATGCGGCGCGTTTTAAATACTCGCGGAAAATCTTCGTGCGTTACGCGAATTACAGGATAGGATTTTCCGTCTTTTAAATTGATGTTGTATTTGGGCGAGTGCTGTTTTATCAAAGTATTTTCCAGCAGCAGAGCCTCGTATTCGTTCTTTACGATGATGGTTTCAAAACTGCGGATATGACGGAGCAGGGTAGCGGTTTTTATGTCTTTTTCGCCGAAAAAGTATGATTTTACGCGTTTTTTTAGGTTTTTTGCCTTGCCGATATAGATAATTTCGCCGTCTGAGTTTTTCATTATGTAGACGCCGGGCTCAGCCGGGGTATCTAAGACAGCGTTTTTTAACGCCTTAATATTTTCGGAATTTATCTGATTATCCATATGAATTTATGCCGATATTGATAATGGAGAAACATAAAATGAATAAACGATTTGTTTTCATATTGACAGTATACATTAACCTGATTATTTGCGGTAGTGTTTTTGTTCAATCGGGTTACGCAATCGGAGAAAGAATTGTATCGATCGGAGGAGCAGTAGGCTGGATTAGCGCGGAAAAAAAGACAGGAATAATTGAGGCTGCGGGCATAAGATCAAATTCTGTATTGATGCTTTCATCAGCGCCCGGTTTATCAGGCAGCGGTTACGGTTATACATCGGCATCCGGCGTGCTTGGAATTTTTTCTTCGATGGCAGAACCTTCTGTCGATATGTACGTTTCTTTTGATGATAGAATTATAAGGGATGCCGCCGGCAATTACAGAATAAAAGCGGAAGCAAATCCTGAAAGAGTCGATCGCGTTCTGGCGAGAAGCGGGACAGGCGCTTTGCTTTTTGGCGGCGCTGATGATTCTGTAACTATTGAACCTCAGAGCCGCAGCGCGCTTTTTTCGCCCGGCAATCTGATAGGCGATTTTACAATTGAGTTCTGGATTTATCCTTTAAACATGGAAAACGGCGAAAGGGTTTTTTCATGGGTTTCATCGGTGTCGTATAACGGCAATACAGGCGCGCAGAGAATTCAATGTACAGCTTCAAGAAACAGAATGAACTGGACATTTACTAATTTTTTTGTAAAAAACAATTCAGCTTTTCTTAATCTTGAATTGACGGGCGTTTCTCCTGTCATTCCTAAAACATGGAGTCATCATCTTGTAAGATTTGATTCAAAAACCGGAATGTTAGAGTATCTTGTAAACGGAAACAGCGAATCAATCGTNTATTCAACAATGACGCGCCGTGAAAGCAGCGAAGTGTTTCTTCCCTCTGCGGGTAACAACGGATATTTTATGTTAGGTGAAAATTTCAAAGGGCTTTTCGATGAATTAAAGATTCACAGCGTCTGCGCAGGACGAACATCGGTGCAAAAATATCCGATATCAGGCGGCAGAATGGAAAGTTCTTTTATNGACACAGGCGATTTATCAAGTCAGATAGTCAGAGTTGANGCGGCGGGCGGCAGAACAGGTAAATCCGTAAAAAATGAATATATCGAAAACGGAAATTTCAAATTTAACGACGATACGCAGATGCAGTTTTTTATACGCTCTTCGGAAAATCCGTGGACATTAAAAAGCAAACCATGGACAGCTTTTGTTCCCGGCGAAGAAATAAAGAATATTTCCGGGCGTTACGCGCAAATCGCAGTAGATTTTTATCCTTCTGCTGACGGAGAAACGAGTCCCTATCTTGAACAGGTAAAATTGGTGTATTTAGCCGGAGAGCCGCCCTTTCCTCCGCAGAATGTAACGGCAGTCGCGGTTGACGGCGGCGTAATTCTCCGCTGGAAACCAAGTCCCGACGTTAACACCGACGGCTATCTTGTCTATTACAGTTCCGTGAGAGGAGAGCTTTTCGGCAAAGGCGCCGATCTCGGGAATTCTCCCATTGACGCGGGAATGACAAATAATATTTTAATCACAGGATTGCAGAACGGCACTCTTTATTATTTCAAAGTCGCAGGCTATGACGAACTTGCTGACGGTAGTTATAACACAGGAGAATTCTCAACCGAAGTAACAGCAAGGCCGCTTGTTCAGCTGAGAACAGGAAATTGAGAATTGAATGTTATAAAAAAACATACTATAATTAAGTATGTTTCAAGTTCGATTTTGGGGCGTGCGCGGTTCAATTCCGTGTCCGGGACCGGATACAGTCATTTACGGCGGTAATACCGCGTGTATCGAAATAAGAGCCGGCGAAAGGCTCATTATAGTCGATCTTGGATCGGGGGTGCGTCCTTTAGGCGACTATCTCCTGAAAGAAGACAGCCGAAAATTCGGAAAAGTTTCAGCAGATATTTTTATAACGCATACCCATTGGGATCATATAATGGGTTTTCCGATGTTTACTCCGATCTATATAAACAACACTGAACTGCGCATTACAGGTCCTGATTCTCCTAATAAAAGTTTAAAAGAAATATTTGAATTGCAGCTGTCGTATAATTACTGGCCTGTCCAGCTCGAGAATCTCTCCGCAAAGATCGAATACAATCAGATAAAAGAAACAACTATCAGTCTTGACGGCGATCTTACCGTTACGAGCAAATTTTTAAATCATCCGACAGAATGTCTCGGATACCGGTTTAATTATGAAGGTAAATCAATTACGATTATTTATGATCATGAACCGTTCCCTGATAAAGAAAGAAATCAAGGCATAATCGATTTCATTAAAGAAACCGATTTATTAATTCATGACGCGCAGTACACAGACGAAGAATATACAACCCGTATAGGCTGGGGGCACTCAACCATGATCACCGCAATACAAACGGCAGTTTCCGCAAAAGTAAAAAAATTAGTTTTATTTCATCACGACCCATCGCGCCAGGACGATCTTCTTGAAAAATACGAAAAAAGATATGAAAGCATTGAAGTACCGTGCGTAATGGCAAGAGAAGGGATGCTCCTCGATATATAACTCCACCCCTAGAAACCAATTTCAATCCGCTATATAATAAAAACCATGATTATAGCATCAGTAGACATACAAAACGGAAAAGTCGTTCAGCTCAAACAGGGTGAAGAACTCGTGTTGCAGCGTGATAATGCGCTGGAACTTGCTGTGGAATTTGACCGTTACGGCGAAGTTGCCGTCATCGATCTTGACGCGGCGATGGGCAAGGGATCAAACCTTGAAATGATAAAAACGCTTCTTCGAAAAGCGGAGTGCAGGGTAGGCGGCGGTATCCGAACGCCCGAACAGGCGAAAGAACTTGTCAGNCTCGGCGCGCGGAAAATTATCGTGGGTTCCTCCGCTTTCCGCGATCCGAATAAAAAAGGAAAAGGAATTTCATGCGGAGAGTTTGCGATTAACATTCCTTTCCTTGACGCGATGTCAAAAAAAATCGGACGCGAAAGATTGATCATTGCGGTCGATGCGCGTAACGGCGATATCGTAGTTGACGGCTGGAAAACTCCTACAGGTCTCGAGCTGATTCAAGCGGCGAGAGCAGTTGAACCGTATGCCGGTGAACTTCTTTTTACCTGCGTTGAACGCGAGGGCACGATGACAGGCATCGATCTTAATCTGGTACGAAAACTGCGCGAAGCCGTTAATTGTCAGATAACAGTCGCAGGCGGAGTTTCCGCGTTAACCGAAGTCGAGCAAATAGCCGCTCTCGGCTGTGACGTGCAGCTTGGAATGGCTCTTTACACCGGAAAAATACCTTTAGCCGACGCTTTTATCACTTCACTTAACTGGAAAAAAGGACAAATACCTGAAATCTCCTCAGCTCCAAACGATTCGGAGTTTCGACCGCAGTCCCTGCTTCCGATAATCGTTCAATCGGCAGAAGGACAAGTTATGATGACAGGTTTTACCGATGCGAACGCGTTAGGTGAAACTTTTAACCGGGGCAATGTATGTTTTCACAGCCGGACAAGAAACAAGCTTTGGATGAAAGGGGAAAATTCGGGTAATGTTTTAAAATTGATTCGTTTGCGCGCGGACTGCGATCGAGACGCGATACTTGCTACTGCGGAGCCTGCGGGTCCTGTCTGCCACACCGGAGCGTGGTCGTGTTTTTCTGTTAACAGGGATTATACTCAAAGTTTTTTACAGGAAATTATCAGGGAACGGTTTAAAAATCCGGCGCCCGGTTCGTACACCGCAACTCTTGACGACGAACTTGTTCGCGAAAAAATTATGGAAGAAGCGCAGGAATTATGTGACGCGAAATCCCGTGAAGAAGTTGTCTGGGAAATGGCAGACCTTCTTTATTTTTCTTCCGTGCTGATGACCCGCGCGGGCGTTACGGTTCAGGAAGTTATGAATGAACTTGACAGAAGACATAAGAAGTGAGCAAGAAGCAGATAACAAGTAATAAGTAGCAGGCAGCAGGTAAAAGAGAAGAAAGAACAATGAGAAGTGAAAATTTATATTGGAATTCCCGCCTTGGGGGGCTTTCGCCGTATGTTCCCGGAGAACAGCCCAAAGACAAAAAGTTTATTAAATTAAATACAAATGAAAATCCGTATAAACCGTCACCGAAAGTAATCGAAGCAATTAAAAACAACGCCGATGAACGCTTGCGTCTGTATCCTGATCCCGAATGTACGGAATTTCGCGAAGCTGCCGCNAAAAGATACGGCGTTAAAAAAGAGCAGGTGTTTGCGGGAAACGGTTCTGATGAAATCTTAGCGTTTGCTTTCGGCGCGTTTTTTGAGAGCAAAAAAATCGAGTCTGCGGTTCGCGGAATAAATAACAGTGAACATGAAACAGATCCTTTATTGTCGGATAAATCTGTTTTTTTTCCTGACATTACATACAGTTTTTATCCTGTATACGCTGATCTTTGGGATATTTCGTATAAAACAATTCCGTTATGTGAAGATTTTTCCGTAAATTTAAACGATTATAAAACAGACTCAGGCGGCGTTGTGCTTCCAAATCCTAACGCTCCGACAGGAATCGCGGTTCCGTTAGATGAAATTCTCTCTCTCGCGGCTTTTTTAGAAAAACAAAAAAAAGTTTTGATTATCGATGAAGCGTATGCCGCGTTCGGCGCGGACTCTGCAGTGCCTCACATTGAAAAATATCCCAATTTGCTGACTGTGCACACGCTTTCAAAGTCGGCTTCGCTCGCAGGATTACGCGCCGGGTTCGCGATAGGAAACGAGATGTTAATCGAGGGGTTAAGGCGTATCCGCGACTCTTTCAATTCGTACACGCTTGACCGTCTCGCACTCGCAGGAGCTTCCGCGGCTGTTAATGATGCCGCCTACTACGATGAAATAAATCTTCGCGTAACAAAAACAAGAGAGCGTACAGTAAAGTCTCTGATAAGTATGGAGTTTAACGTTCTGCCGTCATCCGCGAATTTTATTTTTATAAAACATCATAAAACAGGCGGCGCGCAGATATTCAAAGAACTCAGAGAAAAAGGTATTCTCGTACGCCATTTTAATAAAGAAAGAATAGCGGATTTTCTGCGCGTAAGTATCGGCACGGATGAAGAGATGGATGCGTTTATCAAAGCATGCAGGGAGATTTTATGCGTATCATAAAAAGCAATGACTTTGATTCTTATTGGAAAAAAGAACAAAAAAAATCAGACGATCTTAAAACGGAAAAAATCGTAAAAAAGATAATTGCCGATGTCCGCGCNAAAGGCGATNACGCGGTTAGAAAATACGCTGACAAATNTGACAAGTCATCTCCTGAAAAATTAGAAACGCCGCTATCCGCCGCGAAAAAAGCGTATGACGAGCTGCGCGTAACGGATAAAGCGCTTGTTGAAGCGCTTGAATTCGCGGCTAATAATATTAAATGTTTCTCTGAAAAACAAAAAGAACAATTTGTAAACTTTGAACACGAAATGGGAAAAGGTCTTGTTACAGGACAGAGAATAATACCTGTTGAGAGAGCAGCGGTTTATATACCGGGAGGACGTTTTCCGCTCTTTTCTTCGGTTTTAATGTGCATGATCCCGGCTTTTTGCGCGGGAGTTGACGAAGTGATATTGTCTTCTCCGCCTGATAAAGACGGGCTTCCCGATAAAAGAACTCTCGCGGCGGCGGCAATCGCCGCGCAGGCTGCGGGCGTTTCGTCAGGCGAAAACGGTAAAAAACTCCGCATTTTCGCGATGGGAGGAGCGCAGGCAATCGCGGCTCTCGCTCTTGGAACGAAATCTGTGCCAAAAGCCGATGTAATCGCAGGTCCCGGAAATAAATATGTTGCAGCCGCGAAAAGAATTCTTTTCGGAGAAGTTGGAATCGATTTTATAGCGGGTCCTACAGATGTGTTGATTATTAATCAACAAAAAATAAACAATGAACAAAAAAATATAGAAAGAATCGCAGACGTAATTGCTTCCGATATGATTGGACAGGCGGAACATGATGTTGACGCGCGCGCCCGTGTGTTAGTTGAAACAAATGAGTTAGCGGAAAAAATTGTCACAGCGATAGAAAAACGGCTTTTAAAGCTGCCAACGGTGAAAACAGCGCGCGCTTCTCTTGATGCCGGAGGGTTGATAATTGTTTACGACAAAAAAGAAGAGGCGATCCGTATCGCGAACATTATCGCGCCTGAGCATCTTGAACTGCAAACTGCCGATGACGAGAGCTGGATTCTTCTTTTAAAAAATTACGGTTCTCTTTTTATAGGGCAGTTGTCAGCCGAAGTGTTAGGTGATTATTCGGCGGGAATTAACCACACGCTCCCAACATCCGAAAGCGCGCGTTTTACAGGCGGTCTTTCCGTACGTCACTTTTTAAAAACCGTTACAACCCTGCGCTGTTCGCAGGGCGAAAGTTTTGAAAAAGCGCGTAACGCCGCCGAAATTATCGCGCGCGCGGAAGGACTTGAAGGTCACGCCCAAAGCGCGGCAGTAAGAAAACTATAAATTTCCTCTTTTGATTTTCTTCGTTGTTGTCATTTCCATCGGCTTATCGAGGATTTCCGTTTTAGAGATCTTTTGATACGACTGTAATTTGTCGTTTACCTCTTTGATGATAGATTTAATTCTCTTCTCCATTGCTTCCGTAGAAAGTGAAATGCCGTTTTCTTTGTATTCCGGATTTGGATATACAAGAGCTTCGATGCTTTCTGATTTCATCTTTTGATCCATTACGTATCCGCGGATTAATATTTGCTCAATCTCTTCGTATAATTGGAATTCATTTTCGATTTCTTCGGGGTAAACATTTTTTCCGCCTTCGGTGACGATCATGTTTTTCGCGCGTCCTGTCAGATATAAATAACCTTCGTTATCAATGTAACCGAGATCTCCTGTTTTCAGATAACCGTCGGGTGTAAACGCCGCTGCTGTTTCTTCGGGCATGTTGTAATAGCCAATCATTACCATCGGACCTTTAACGATTACTTCGCCGACGCCGCGATCGTCAGGATTGAGAATCTTCATGTCAACTCCCGGACATGATCTTCCTACGCTGGTTTCTTTGTACTGTTCAATCGGATTGATCGCGATAATCGGCGATGTTTCCGTCAAACCGTAACCCTGAACAAAGTCGATGCCGAGCTGATTGTATTTTCTGAAAACGCTCGGAGCGAGAGGTCCGCCGCCTGAGATGCAAATTCGAATCGATGTAAGGCTCGCTTTATCAAGAATTGTTTTAAACATTTTCTTGCCCGGATTCTTTTTAAATACTTTTTTTATACAACCCGATATCGACATTAAGAATCGAATTAATCCGTAGACAACAGGTCCTTTCGCTTTTACTCCTCTGAAAATTCCCGCAAGAACTTTATTGAAAAGCATCGGAACGCCGAGAAGCATTGTAATCTGCGCTTCTTTTAAATCTTTTAATATTTGCGATGTTACCATCTTTTTTCCGAATACAACTTCAGCTCCTGTTGAAATTGTTTCGATAAAAACGGCGAGCATTGTGTATGAATGATGAATTGGCAGGATGGCGTAAAAAACATCGGTATGTAAAACGATAAGAGGGGTTCCCTGCGCAAGGTAAACATCGGAAACAAGATTTCTGTGAGACAGCATTACGCCTTTCGGATTTCCTGTTGTGCCGGAAGTAAATAAAATCGCGGCAAGATCGTTTTCCGCCGCCTGTTCAATCTGCGCTTGAGGTCCGTCGAGATCGTAAATATAAGTTCCGATTCCTTTTCTGAGAGAAATTACTTCTTTTAATCCTTCGGGCTTTTGCGTATAGTAATCGTGTTTTTCTTCATCAACAAAAAGGATAGCAGCGCCTGATGTTTTTATTAAAAGGTCTGTTTCTTCATTTCTAAGCTGATAATCGATCGGAACTACAACGCCGCCTGCGAAAAGAATGCCAAGGTACGCTACAGTCCACTCGGGCGCGTTTTTGCCTGTCACGGCTACTCTGTCTCCCTTGCGGATGCCTTTACTGTGAAGCCAGCGCGCAATCGCTTCGATTATTTTCAGCGCCTCAGTATAATTTAATGTGATCCGATCAGGTTCAAAAATTGTAAAACAACGGCGCTCGGGAAAACGGGAAACAGTAATTTTATACATTTCCGGCAGAGTAGGCCATTCACCGGAGAACGCTTTTCCTTTGTAATCCTTTAAAAATTCCCATGGTTTTTCAGTGCGGGGGACGCATAATTTCCTCCAAATTCATCTTTACGACTTCAAGAGTATAAAACTACCCTTGTGATTTTCGACACATATCAAAAGTTAAGGTTGCATACATTCTGACATTAATGCCATCGATGTTCAAGATGACTGCCGCCTGTTGAAACCTTTTTAACGATAGTTTATTTTCTATATGTGAAGCAATTTTTTGTTTTTTGTTCGTTTGTTCTTATTTTCTTTTCTTCCTGCGCCGCGAGAATTGACGGAACTTTAGCTGCTGACGGTTCGTCGGTATTTAATGTAAGCATTTCTCTTTACCCGCGGATGGCAGCCATGATACGTTCTTTTTCGGCAGCCGCCGGGCAGACCGGAAATGAACTTGACGGGCAAGCGATCGCGAGATCGATGTCAAACGCGCCGGGCGTATCAAGCGTTACATTTACAAACACTTCCTCAAGCGCTATCTCGGGGCAGATAAGAATTTCGCGGATAAATGATTTTCTTTCCGTTACGCAGGGAAGCGGTTTTATCGTATTTGAACAAGCGGGCTCAGGCGGAAGACTGACTGTCAATATAAATCGAAACAACGGCAGAGTTATGCTTCCGCTGCTTTCACCGCAAGTTGTAGATTACTTCAACGCGCTCATGGCTCCGATTGCGACAGGCGAAGAAATATCAAAAAACGAATATCTCGATATTGTCGCCGGTTTTTATTCAAAAGCGATAAGCGATGAAATCGCTAACTCTAAGATTCAAGCGTCAATCGAATTTCCGGGAAGAATTACAAACGCAAGAGGCGGAACATTCTCTGCTAGGAGAGTGAATTTCGATATACCGTTACTCGATCTTTTGGTTTTGGAAACGCCTTTAACATACGAAGTAACTTGGAATTGAAAATTTCCTATTGAATTAATTGACAAAAATCGATACACTGTCATCATGACAACCAATACGCCTGGCGAACGTATCGCCGAAATTAGGAAAACCTATTCAATCAGCCGGGAAGTAC
>JGI24695J34938_10002975_pt1 | contig 12209 bp, 11 predicted proteins | sample TergutCo191P3_FD_34938 | JGI IMG/M metagenome (IMG submission 34938) | reverse complement strand
ATCTGAAAATCTATACAAACAGCTCTCTGATGGATCGGATGATACCGTCTGGGGAGCGATCTCCCGGGCGGTAATCTATATGGGTACTGTCCTTCGCAGGCTTAGTGTGCCTTATAACTTTGATGACAGTGTAGTGCGTGAATGTGTGTTGATACATACCGTCTACGAATTGCACATAGCGTTAGGGCATGAGGAAGCGGGAAAAGAGTATCGTATAAAAGCGCGTGATATTATCCGTGCCGCTTGGGGAGATTTTCCCGAAGCCGATTCAGCCCCTGAAAAAGGGACGGCGGCGGCTGTCGCTAAACCGCCGCCGCGCAAGGGTTTTAAAGAAGCGTGGCGTTAGAAGCGTTAGACAGGCTCGCCGCGTCTTTAAACCAGCCCGCGAAGCTCGCGACAATCGGCGGCATGGCTGTTGAGATGATACGAAGCAAGATACATAAAGGCGAAGGCTTCGCGCCTCTGTCGCCAGCGACTGTAGCGTATCGGGGAAACGGACGGCCGTTACAGGATACAGGAGCGTTACGCGATTCAATCACATATAAAGTGATTGATGATAAAACTGTTAGCGTAGGTACAAAAAATCCTTACGCCGCTGTGCATCATAACGGAAAGGAAATTCACGCAAAGAAAGAATGGTTATGGATTCCCGCCGCGGGTGTCCGTCAAATAATGCGCGGCAAAAACGGCGGTTATAGCGTAACAGATGTGATACGAAGCGTAAAGTCACGAGGCTATAAAGTTTTTCGTAAAGGCAGAACTTTTGTTTACAGTGAAAAGAAAAGAACGCGCAACGAAGAAGGTAAACTTGTATATAAACATCATGTTTTGTATTACTTGGTAAAGTCGGTAAAGATTCCACCTCGTCCATTTTTCTTTCTTACAGATAACGATATGAAAATTTTAACGCGGGAGGTTGGAAGTGATCTTGAACAGCTTTGAAGCGTTAAACGCTTTCGCGAATCAGCTTGAGCGTAACATCGCGGGTAAAGAGTTTAAAACAAAAGTCATTGTCACGCCTTCGTCTGTTAATGAGGCTGGTGTTGTTATCAAAGTAAGTTTGTTAAAGACTTTTATTTCAACAAATGTTCCAGCGGCGAAAGCAAGCAGAACACTGCGCGTCCGAGTATCGGTTTGCGGCAGAATTGAAAGCATGACAGGTTTAAAACAGGCTGTCGAAGCGATTGAAGCTCTTGATCGTTATCTGACATTGCCTGACTTGAGGCTTGAAACAAAAGACGATTATACTTTATCGCCTGTAGGAATAGCGAACAGCCGTATTACTCAATATGTCAGCGAAGAGGACAGTTTTATAGACAGTCCTGATTCGATAAAAGTACAGGACGCGCAGGACGATCGAATCATAATAATAACATTTCCAAATTAGGAAGGAGAATTTTTAATGGCTATTCACATAACAAAATACGAGAAAAAAGACGGTAAAGTCCGTAAAATCAAACACGGAAAAAACGGGACTTCCGGCGGATCGGCGGGATCAACGCCTGTCGCGGATAACAAAAATCAACAAGCTGGAAATTCCGGCAAACAAGGAGCGTAAACATGGACGATAGGAATCAAAAAGTTCTTATAGGCGATGACAGCATGATCTTCACAGGCGATTTAAGCGAAAATGAATTTGAAGGTGACGCTGTTAAAACTATCAATGAACTGATAGGTCAGCAAGCGTCATCAGACATAAAAAGGCACATGTGCGTTATAACCGCGATCGGCGCGTCTTCAATTTTCCCTGAAGGTTTAATTAAGGGAGACTTGTTTCCGGCGATTGGAGACGAAGTACCCGGCGATGGCGATAAATTCCGCGCGCTTAGTTTGACCCATGTCGCGGACGCGTCCAGCTGGTCATTCGGCATTACCCAGGGTGAAATTGACGTTACGCGCCTTAATGACAAGTTCAGAAAATACCGGCTTGGAAAAAAAGACGCGCAGCTTTCATTGTCGTCAATCTTTACAGTCGGAGAATCGGATCGCCCGGGCGGTGTAGTAAACCGCAGTATGAAGCTTGTTATTCAGAAAAAAGACGGCACATACATGGTAAGCGATGAAGCCAACCGCGCGCTCTACATGCTCGGGTATGTAAATAAAGCGGCGTTACCGGAAGAAACCGATGATTTTGTTTTCGCTCAAGTTTATCTTTATAACACAAGGCTTGGCGGACAATCGGGAAGCGCGCAGTCTTACGACGCTTCAGGCAGGCTTACAGGAATGGATCCTGTATTCTATTCTCTCGAAGCTCAGACAGCGTAAAAAAAATAAAGGAAAAAATTATGAAATTACCAATATCAAAAGAAGGTGTCTTTACACCTAACTTTAACAAAAATAAAGAGCTTCCTGTAACAGATCAAATAACAGTGCGTTACAGACAGCCTACTGTCGCGATTAAAAACCGCTGCCGAAGCAAACCTCAAGCGAAAGCGATTTCCAGGGCGGACGGACGCGTTGAGCAAATGGAAATAACCATAGATAAAGACGACCTCGCGACATTAAAGGAAATGATTATTTCAATTAGTAATTGCTCATACGGCGAAGGCGATGGACCGGAACAAAAAATTGTAAGCGCGCAGAATCTTATTGACGCGCCTTTGGTTTTTGAGCCTCTCTTAAAAGAAATCGTTAAAGAGTTTGACCGCGTTCTGGATGAATCAAACATAAACGAAAAAAACTGATAATCGCTTACCGGGTATACCGCGCCGGTAAGCATAAAGCGAGCGTACGTCCGGGGCGCGATTTATTCTGGAATACGCGGGCGAAAGATGAACGCGGATTGGATGTCTTTATCAGGTATAGTGAATGCGCTTCATATATCACTGAGGAAGTGATTTCCGCGATAAATATTTTTAGCGCGAGTGAAATAATGGGCTGTCTGCCGTTCGCGGGCGGCTGGGCGGAACAGCCGGAATGGATAACACAGGCGTTAACTGTATTGAAAGTTGAACGCTATAAAGTGGATGAGGAAGAGCGAGAAGCCAAGCGGCGGGAATAGAGGATCGTAAAAAATATGTCAAATGACAAAACCCTTGAATTACAAATACGAATCGCCGCGGAAGAAGCCGCGAGAATAGTATCCGCGCTTAAAGGAGAAATTAAAGACTTATCCGATGAAGCGGGGAAGTTCTCAAAAAACGAAGGCGCTAAACTTAAAAACTCATTTAAAGAAGCTGAAACCGCCGCGAAGGATACAGTAACAAGTATTGGTGATATAAAGAACGCTCTTGGCAGTCTCGCGGAAGTTGTAGTCGCGACTAAGGCGCTGTCATTTATTAAAGATATGGGCATCTTCGCGCTAGAAACCGCGGATAACTTCCAATCCATGAAAAACCAATTCGGTATTTTGTTAGGCGACATGGAAGCGGGCGCCGGATTATTCAATGAGATAAAAGCTTTTAATGACGTTACTCCTTTTGATCTTGATACACTTACGCAAGCGACAAATGTGCTGGTCGCCGCTAAAGTGCCGCTTCAGGATTTGCGAAGCCAGCTTACAAGATTTGGCGATTTATCGCAGGGAAATTCTCAAAGATTAACAAGTTACGTGAACGCGTTTTCCCAGGCGGCGGCGAAGGGTAAAGCTGACATGCAGATTTTAAATACATATCTTAATCAGGGCGTTCCTATACTCGACGCGTTAGCGAATAATTTTGGCGTAACAACAGCGGAAATCGCGGAGATGTCAAGCCAGGGCAAGATTAGTTTCGCTGATTTTTCCGCGGCGCTTGAAGACCTTACAGCCGCCGGAGGTCAGTACTTTGGCGGTATGGAACTCTCTTCTCAAAGTCTTACCGCGATGCAGGAAGGTTTGAAAGAAGCGACAAATTCTTTAGCCGCATCTTACGGTGAAATTTTTATACCTGCCGCGATTGCTGTAGTAAAAGTATTAACAGATATAACAAACGCGATAAATGAAAGCCCTATAGTTAAAGGTTTACTTACAGGAGCTTTAATAGCGCTTACAGGATATCTTTCCGCGATGGCGGTAAAAGCCGGGGTCGCGTTTGTCGCGCAAATGAAACTTAATCTCGCTGTTGGAGCTTTAAACCCTGTCGTATTAGCGTCAACACTCGCTGTCGCTGGACTCGCCGCGGGTTATACCGCTATGACGGCGAAAAATCAGGAAGCTGCTAAAGAAGCGGAAAAAAACGCGTTCGCTCAACGAAATTTAGCGGACGCTATAAAAGAAGCCGCAACGGCGATGGAAAGTTATACACAACAGTATAAAAATATGAACAATAACGATCGCGCTGAATCAATAAGAGAAGCCTCTATGGCTGTTAATGAATACCAAATGGAATTATATAAATTAAAAACACGACTTGATGAATTAAATAATATTACAAGAGGTTCTGTTACTGAAACATATATAGGCGGTATAGAGGGATATTTCGCGATAATCGCGGAAAGAGAAGAGGAAATTAAAAAATTAGAAGATGATATAAACAAAATTGGAGGACTCTTGCAAATAGCGCAAACCAATCTTCGCGCGCATAATCAGGGATTACGAAATGTTCAACAAGATATTTTAAATAATGAAGCTATATTCAGCCGCGAATGGCGAAATAAACTGTTATCTGAAACTGAGGCAATAGAAAATGAAAAGCAGCAGGCTATAAACAAGTTACAGCGAAACGCCCAAGAAGCGTTTGGCGTATCGTGGGAACGAAATACAGCGTATCAGGACGAACTTAGAGCGCTTAATACTTTTTTCTATAATAAACAAGCGGACCTGACTAAAGCGTCCAGAGAGGCCGCCGGAAAATGGAAAGAATCCTGGGATGAAATTTGGAACCAGTTTGAAGCGGAACAAAATGAAAATAATTTTTATAATGTTGATTTGGAATATTCAATAAGACTAAATGAAGCCGACGCTTTTGGAGCGAATGAAACAATAATAAATCAAATCAACGAATATTACGAAGCCCAACGGCAAAAAATAATAGATGATCTCTCGGAAAAAGAAGCGCGAAAACGAAAAGAGCTAGCTGATGAAGAGGCGCGTATCGCTGAAGAGGCGGCAAGTAAATTAAAAGAAAATATCGAAAAAGAAGGCAGCCTGCGCAGGATGTTCAACAGGTCAAGAATTGATGACATAGAACATGAGATGCAGACAGCGTTAGACGCAATTAAAGAGATAGAAGATTATCGAATCAGCGCTGCGGAAGATTCTGAAGAACAAATCGCGGAAATTAAAAAACATTACGCGCAAATGCGCGATGAAGCGCATTTGTACTTTAAAATAAAAATTGATACAGCCACGCTTCAGGAAGCGCGAGAGTCTGTTAAAAACTGGGAGAATGAGTTATCAGACAGCCTCTTGCGGACATTTATGAATATTGAGGGATTAGCCGAAAGCGCGGCGGTTGTCATAAGCGACTTAACATCACAGCTCATCCAGCTTTCCGCGTCAGCCGCGCTTAAAGGTTTTGAGGAGTTAGGTCGCGCGCTTGGAAAAGGTCAAGACGCCGCCGAGTCTATGTCTCAGGCATTAGCGCAGATGGCGCGGCAAATATTAAATCAGCTGCCGATGATGTTTTTGCAAGCGGGATTACAATTGATAGCGAATGGTCAATGGCCGATTGGATTAGCGTTTATCGCCGCCGCCGGATCCGCGGCGATAATGTCAGGTTATGTCAGCGGAGTCGAAAGCCAGAACGCTCAAGATGGAAAAACAGCCAAAGCTTACGCCGCTGGAGGAGCTTTCACAAATCAAATTATCAGCGCGCCGACATACTTCGCGCATGGCGGCGGGTTTGGGCTTATGGGCGAGGCGGGACCTGAAGCGATAATGCCATTGACGCGAATGTCTAACGGAAATCTTGGCGTGCAAACAGCGGGCGGCGATTCTGAAGTGAATGTAATAATAAATAATTATTCCGGTGAAAATGTCTATCAGAAAGAATCCACTAACGAAAATGGCGCGAGAGAACTGGAAATTTTTATTGGAGAGGCTATAAATAAGCATTTAGCGTCAGGCAAAGCCGACCGTCCAATGGCGCGTTACAATTTGCGTCACATGGGGGTGTAATATGACACATATATTCTGGCCTGATTTATTACCCGCGGATTTTTTAGCTGACGGTTTAAGCGTTCAGCCTCAAAGCAATGTTATTCGCACATCTATGGACGCGGGTCCAAAAAAAACGCGCAGGCGTTATACAGCGAGAACTGTAAATTTTAATGGGCTTCAGCGTTTTGATAACGCTGAATTAAATGTATTTGAACAGTTTTATAATACAGTTCTGGCGGACGGAGTATTGCGTTTTAATTATAAAGATCCCATTTCCGGAAAGCTTGAGGAATTTCGTTTCACAGATGATTATACCGCTACAGAAATCGGCGGTATATGGGAAGTCACTCTGCCGCTTGAGAGATTATTATGAGCCGCTTATCACAAGAGGCGACAAAATCTGTTTTCGCCGCGGAAACAGAAAAAGTTTTTTTACACCTGCTTACTATCGAGACGTCAGGCGGAGTATTATTGCGCTTTGTGGATAATAACCAGCATATTGTTTCCCGCGGGGAGGAATATTACGCCGCGGGATTTACAATCATACTTCCGGAACAAACTGATGACGCTCCGCGTCCCTGCCGGCTCGCGATCGATAATACAGATTTATTAATTTATCAGGAAATAAAAAAAGCGGCGCGTCAGGAAATAATTATTACTGTCTCCGTCATTATGGCTGATACTCCAGATAGATATGAACGAGGACCGCTTAAATATAAACTGCGCAATGTCAGAGCGACAAAAGAAACTATCGAAGGCGAAGTGTACGATTTGTATTTGACGGATCGAAAATATCCAAAAGACACATATACGCCGGATGATTTTGAGGGGATGTATTTCTGATGTATAAATGGGTAAATAAATATATTGGCATTCCGTTTGTTTCTAACGGCAGAGCGATGGATGGATGCGACTGTTACGGGTTAATACGTTTAGTTTTGCGTAACGAATACGGAAAAACGCTTCCGGAACTGTCAAATAATTATAATGACGCTTTAAACATAGCCGAAACGATGAGACTTTTTTCAGAGCATCGCCCGGTACTGGCGGCGAAAAAATTAATTAAACCGGAAGAAAAAGCTGTAGTAGTTATAACAGAGCGAGGACATCCTTGTCATATAGGCATAGTAGCGGGTAACGGTTTTATATTACACACAGGAATTAAAACAAACAGCGTTTGCCAGAGGGAAACACATCCGTTTCTTCGCGGCCGTATAGAAGGATATTATCATGTCAGTTAAAATAATCGCGCAGTTACATCCATTAAGATCAAGCCGTATTAATATTACAGTAAGCCCGAAACCAATATCGGAAATAATTCATGAACTAAATTCCGGTTTTCCATTATCACAGGCGCGCGTTTGCCGTAACGGCGAAATTATCACTGATTTCTCGTTAGCCGCTAATGACGGCGATACCCTTACAATTAAGTTTGTCCCTTATGGAACTCCTCAAGATGTTGGCGTGGGTATGAAGACAGGCGGGGGTATAGCGTTTTTAGCCGGTCTAATTTTAGCGGCCGGGTTTGGCTGGACAGGTATCGGATTGACTGTTGGTTTGTTTATTATGGGTGTAGGCGTTTCCGCTGTTCTTACCGGCGTCGCTTTAATGAATATGCCCGCGGTTAAAGATAAAGAAAAACCGGAGATCGATCCCTCAATTAGAGGGGGAAAAAATCAAGCCAGACTGCGTGGACGAATACCAGTTTTATTCGGAAGGCACCGGATTTATCCCGATCTCGCCGCTAACTCTCATACGGAAATAATTGGCGATAATCAATATTTTATTCAAATGTTTTGCGGCGGTTATAAAGACTGCGTTATCGATCTAAACAGCGTAAAGTTAGGTGAAACTGATATTAAGGAATTTTCACGGACAAACAATATTAATTCCATTCTTTCTGGCGGTGATTCTTTAATAAGACTTGAGATACTTCAAAATGGAGAATCGTCAAAAATTTATCCTCATTGTGTACATGAAGATATGATTAACACGCCGCTTCAAAATCAAATTGACGGCGGAGATGGCTCTAAAATACCTGGTGTAATTATAAAAACAACACCAGATAAAACCGATAAAATCAATGTCGACATCTTTTTCATGGGCGGACTTGGAAAATATAACAATGATGGAGACCTTGTATCCGCCTCTGTGACAATTAACGCGTGTTATAAACCCGCTGGCGCTCCGGACAGCGCGTACCAATTACTTGGGTATTTCAGCGATGAGTCAAATGAAATATCAGGAGCTGAACTAAAAACAAAACGTTATCAGATAACGAGGCAGGGTCTCGCGCCAGGACAATACACAATAAAACTTGAACGCGAAACGGCTGACTCAACAGACAGTAAGATAATCGATCAAGTATACGCCGGTTCTATAAGATCGTTTAAGACAACCCGTCCAATCCGCGAAGAACGCCAGAAAGATTTAACAATAATCACTATACGCGTAATGGCGACAGCGAAATTAAACGGAGTTATTGACAGCTTTAATTATGTGGCTGAATCAAAACTTCCCGTATTTTCATCAAACGGAACAGGACCTTTATACTGGCTTAACACAGCGGAAACAAGAAACCCCGCGGCGATGCTCATGTACGCTTTGTGGGGAAGACCAGCGCAGCAGACAGTAGACCCTGATGATATCGACTGGCCTTCAGTAGAAGCCTATTATTTATGGTGCGAGGAGCGTAATTATTCGTGTAACGCTTATATATCCGAAGCTGTGACAATCGCGGAATTAATAAGAATGATTGGCAACACATCCCGCGCGGATATTCTTCGTATTGATTCAAAAATAACAGTAGTCCAGGATATTGAACGTCCAGCGCGTTTCCAGTTATTCACGCCGAAAAACACTATCAGTTACAGCGTCACTATGTTTAACGTTGATATCCCTGACGCTATTTCGTTACGCTACATTGATGAGAAATCAGGTTACGCGCAAAATGAGTTATCTGTGTTTAATACGCCTGACGGCAATCAAATAAAAGAGCCGGATACAGTTCAAAAAGTTGATCTTTGGGGTATTACTGATGATGAGCAAGTACGGCGTATTGGAATGTACAATTACGCGTGTTTAAAAAACAGGCCTTTTGTTCATACAATAGAAGCGGATATCGAATACCTGGTTGTTAACAAAGGCGACTGGATACAATACGCTGGCGATATAGCTCTTACAGGATCAGTTCAAGGAAGAATTAAAGGAATTATTTTCGCGGATAATGTATGCGTTGGTATTGATACAGACGAGCCTGTAGTAATGACAGCGGGTCAACATCACGCCGTTCGTATAAGACTGGAAAATGGAATTATTATACTTAAAGAAGTAGTTTATAATCCGGGAATAAGACGTGAAAAATCAATCGTTTATTATCCGACTGATGAAAGCGAAAATAAGGATTTATACGAGCCTTTTGTTGGGGATTTATACGCGATAGATGAAGAAGATAATATTTATTATGAGCCTCAAAATGTTATTTTTTTTATTGAACCAATTTTAAAAGAAAACGCTCCTAAAGCGGGTAACATTTACGCTTTTGGCGTCAGAGGATATGAGGCGATCGATTTAATCATTACAGACATACAACCCGGACAAAATTCATCCGCGGTTCTTACATGCGTGGAATATAGCCCTGAAATATTTAATGTTGATAAGCCCGGTTTTATACTGCCGGAATTTGTAAATCGCGTAACGCCTGTATCAGGGGCGATGGATTCAGGCGTTGTTAACTCTAATAAATGGCTTTTTTTCGCTGTTTATCATGACAACGAAGATGAGCCGCCGCGCCCTTCAGCTGATGGACAGAATGGCGGCTGGTACCGCGAGCAGACATTCCGTTCCGTATGGCAGGCGTCAAAAACAGCGGTATCAATTGAGAGTGGCGAGTGGGGGCATCCTGTCAGGATTAAAGCCCAGCGCGGAACCGATGACATCACTCCGATATGGCTTGGTCTTACGCCGCAAAATATTCTATTAGATACTGATGGCGATGGCAACATACTCGCTGGTTTATTGCCTATTAATATTCAAGCCAGATTGTTCAGATGGAATTCTCTTCTTGAAAACGCCGCATTCTCTCTTGTTAACGCGCCGGCAGGTGTTTCTATAGATTCAAACGGATTAATAATTATAACAATTGACGCCATGTTAGGTGACAATAATAAAATCACTGTGCGGGCTGAATACCAGAACGCTGTATACACAACAATTCTAACAATTACAAAAAACTTGAACAGGTACGCGCCAAGATACCTTGGGACTGTAAAAGCGTTATCTGAAACCGCTGTTGTCAGTATTATAACAGGTCCTATCCAGGGACATGTACAAGCGAGACAAGGCGATTTTGTTCTCGCTATTTACGCGGTCGCGAATAAATTAGCGGGAAGTGTTTTTCAATGGACTGGCAGTGAATGGAAATTCCGCGCGCCTGACACTCATGTCGATCTTTACATGCGTTGTTTTAAAGATGGTCTTGATGTCCCGGAGCTGACACAGGACATGGGATGGTTTGGCGCGTTATTCGCGAGAATGCTTATCGCGCAAAGAGCCTTTATTGAAGAGCTGCAAGTACAATTGATACAGGTTAAAGGAGCGTTATTCGGCGGTGAAAGATTTACTAATTCTAATGGGCAATTGATAGATTTAGGATCGTCAAGAAATGGTTTTTGCGTAGCGCAGGACGGTATTTTTAAAGCGTCAGGAGTAGATATAAGCGGACGAATTAACGCGACAAGCGGTAAAATTGGCGGCGTGACTTTAAATAATGAAACAATAACAGTAGATGGCAGAGCTTATGTTCCAAAAGGCTATATTTATTTTCGGTTAAGAGGAAGACCGCGTCCAAGTGTACTATACACTGGTGTATGGCATGATATAAGCTCGCAATACGCCGGGTTATTTTTTCGCGTGAAAGGCGGTAACGCCGCGGATTTTGAAAAAGATCAAGCGCAGAGTATTCAATCGCATCGCCATGTTTTTGCTGATCCTCCATATTTGGAGAGAAGATACCAAGAAAATAACGAGTCACTTCGGGAGCAAATATTATTTCGGGGTACTGGTCTTAGATTTGATAGGTACGAAACCGAGTATACAGGAAGCGCGGAAACGCGCCCTGTAAATACTACAATAGAAGTATGGGAAAAATACGCTGAAGATTGGGAATAGCATTTAACTCCACTAGATTAAATATTAATCACAGAGTATATAATATTTTTATGGCGTATATTAAAACAATTTGGAAAGCTCGTAAAGGCTCCGGTCTTAATAGATTTAGAAAAATTCAAGAAACAACCAGCTCAGTAATTTTAAATAATGAGCCAAATTTAATTGATGAGCCCGGCACTCCTTTCAGCGTTAAATTAATGAATAACATTGAAGAAGGGATCGAGAAGGCTCATTTTTTAATTGTCGAAGAATCGGTGGAAAGAAAAGAAACTGATCAATCTTTACAGCAAGCGATATTAAATGAAGTAGAAAACAGAACTATCGCTGTGTCCGAAGAAGCGCGTAACAGGACAGCAGCAATAAAAGAACATGATGAAAAAACTACAGCGCATCCTGATATTAGAAATATTTTAAACAGGCTTACTGGTTTACCTGAATGGGACTCTGATAATCACATTTTAACATTTACCGCTGAAGATGGCTCGACTCTTGAGGTTGATATCCCTCTGGAAAATCTGATAAAGGAAATTGATTTCGACCCCGCGACAAATGAAATAATTTTGTTTAAACACGATGGTACTGAAATTAGAATTAATGTCGGTGATTTAGTTGATGTGTACACAGGTTCTATAGGGACACATATACAAATAAAAATAGATGATGAAAATGAGATACAAGCGATTTTACGCGCCGGTTCAATAACCAGATCAGAACTAGCGGCGGCATTGCTTACAGAACTTGATGACAAAGCTAATAAAAACGAAGTAATTCCCTTAAACCAAAAAGGCGCGGCTGGCGGCGTCGCCACGTTAGATAATAATGGAACAATCCCCGCTAATCAACTTCCTGAAGGCGGAGGATTATTTACAGTCGCGCGTGACGAAACGCTCAGGGGAGATGGCACTTCTGGAAACCCGCTTGGGGTAAATCTTCCTATAGGCGTTACATACAGGCAAGGCGCTGGAGATTACGATCCATATGAAGCGGGATTGCCCGGTGAATGGGCGTTGTGGAATGAGCG
>JGI24695J34938_10002972_pt1 | contig 12219 bp, 8 predicted proteins | sample TergutCo191P3_FD_34938 | JGI IMG/M metagenome (IMG submission 34938) | reverse complement strand
GAATTCCAGGGCACATTTATTCCATGTGCCCTGGAATTCCCGCGCGCCACGGGCCCGGCAGCCAGCGCCCCCAACCCTACTCGGCCCCCCAAGGCGGCTCCACCGCGCCAACCGCGTCCACCATCATCCGCACCACAGCCGCATTCACGTCACCGTCAGGCCGCCCGCTGTGACGGTTAAACAGACGGAAGTTACCGCCATCGTCCCAGTAAATCGGGACAAGCCCGTGCGCCCGCGCGCTGGCCCAGGTGTGGGCAACATATGCAAGCCTGCTCTGTATCGCCGCCGGCCTGTTCGCCGCCGACACCAAATCGGGATTGTAGGCGCGCGGCCCCATCTCGCCAATAACCACCGGAATACCCTCCGCGACAAACGAGTCCCTGAACCCGGCGAACACGTTGTCGATCCATGCCTTGGTTCCGGAACCGTGCGGCGGCGGCCAGATATGGGTGCTGCCGTCGTGCGTAAAGCCGAATGGCTGGTAGAAGTGGAAGTTGACGATAAGCCTGCCGGGGGACGGATCGCTCGGCAGCCGGAAAGACATGCGGGCCACCGGGTTGCTTACAAGCTGATGCGTGGTGTTATAGCCGGAAATTACAAGAAGCCTGTAGGCGTTGCCGCCGCCTGTGCCGCGCACCGCATCGACAAAAACCTGATTCCATTCGTTTATTATCTCGTACTGCTGCGAGTTGCCGATACCCCAGTCGCCGACGTGCAGNTCGTTGAAACCCTGGAACATAAGCCACTCGCCGTAGTCCCTAAAGTGCGCGGCGATCTGCTCCCACACCCTGCCGAACTGCGCCGTCACCCTGTCGCGCTCCGCCTGGCTGCCAAGCGCCCTATGTATCGAAAGCCACGTCCCCGGCTGGTCGTTGCCCACGGGCGAGTAGGTTCTGCCGTCGTGGTGTATGTTAAGGATCACGTTAAGACCGGCGTTCCCAGCCATCGCGACAACCTCGCCGACCCGCGCAAGCCTGGCCGCGGACACCTCGTAGCCCGGGCCCGGGCCGATATGCCCTATCCATGTCGCAGGTATACGCACAAGATTGAAACCCTGCTCGCTCATCCCGTCGAATATCGCCTGGGTTACGACCGGGTTACCCCAGACATTCTCCTCCGCAACCGGCGATCCGACCCCCCAGGTTCTAATCGCGTCCATGGAGTTACCCAGGTTTATGCCGACGGTAACCCCCCGCTCGCGGAAGAAGTCCAGCGCGGGCGATCTCGGCGGCGTGTCGAAAGCCGGCGGACGCGGCGGCGGCACGAAGCCGGGTAGCTGCGGCTGTTCCACCGGGCCCGGGCCCCCACCGCAAGACACCGCCAGAAGCGCGAAGGACACCGCGCCAAGCAAAAGCATTGATTTGATTTTCATGAAAACCTCCTTGGTATTACCGAATTATTCATAGTGGTATTTGCATGAGACGATTTTTACAGTGTTTTGTTCGACCGTATACACCAACCTGTGCTCGCCTGTTATCCGCCTGGACCAGTAGCCTGAAAGGTTATGTTTTAGCGGCTCCGGCTTCCCAAGCCCGGCAAAAGGCTCACGGCAGGTATCCTTAATTAACGCCACGATCTTTCTGAACACATACTTGTCCGTTGCCTGCCAGTCAAGAAAAGACGCAAAGGCTTCCCCGGTAAATGAAACATCCATGTTTATGTCTGGGCCATCCCGTCAAGCTGTTCCAAGGTCATGGTTTGCAGGGGCGTTCCGCTTTGTATTTCCTCTATGCCACGTAGCAAATGTCTGCGGTTCGCCTCGGACTTCAACAAATACGCCGTTTCGTCCTCAACCTCATATATCATTATTTCTATTTCCTTGTCCCTGTAATTGTTCATAATCGTTTCGAGCAGACTTCCAGTAATTTCGCCGGCATTGAGCCGGTAGGTTGACACCATAATCGCTCCTTCTTATACCGACTATATCACATTTTGCCCGCGCCGGGTAGGTATGGCTGTCAATTATCCCTCGTTTCCGCTATACTTCCCCCATGATTGCGAAACTAATCCGTGAGATACTGGCCGAAACACCGGCCTCGCAGCAAACCGAGGTGCGGGGCTGGGTCAGGACTAAAAGGGAAACCAAGAATCTTGTTTTCGTAGAGGTTAACGACGGTTCCTGCCGCGTCGGCATACAATGCACGTTCGACCGAGGCGACGGGGCCTTGTCCGACGGGACGGAGGCCGCGCTTGCACTGCTCGGCACGGGCGCGTCGGTGACCGTCCACGGCAAGCTGATTCAATCCCCCGCTTCCGGGCAGGCGGTGGAGCTTGCCGCCGAATCGCTCAGGGTGCTGGGCGAGGCTCCGGCGGAAGCCCGCGAGGCNGTGCCGGAATACCTTGGGGTTCCNGCGTANCCCTTGCAGAAAAAGCGGCACTCCATGGAGTTCCTTAGGGAGATTGCCCATCTTAGGCCCCGGACTAATACTTTCGGCGCGGTGGCCCGCGTCCGCAGCCGCATGTCATACGCGATACACAGGTACTTCAACGAGAACGGCTTTCAGTACGTCCACACGCCGATAATCACGACTGCGGACGGGGAAGGCGCGGGGGCGATGTTCCAGGTGACTACCATGGATCTTGACGCTATGTCGGCGGCGGCGGCGAGGCCCGGGCCGGTCGATTACGCGAAGGATTTCTTCGGCAGGAAAACCTTTCTTACGGTTACGGGCCAGCTTGAGGGGGAGGCCTACGCCTGCGCCCTTTCGCGCATATACACTTTCGGCCCTACCTTTCGCGCGGAAAACTCCAACACGAGCCGGCACCTTGCGGAGTTCTGGATGATAGAGCCGGAGATTGCCTTTTTCGATCTTAACGACAACATGGCCCTGGCGGAGGACTTCCTGAAGTATGTCTTCCGCGCGGCGCTGGAGGAGTGTGCCGACGATCTGGCTTTTTTCGACGCGCATGTCGAAAAGGGTATTATCGATACGCTGACCCATGTGGTGGATTCCAAATTCGCCCACCTTACCTACACCGACGCTGTCAGGGAACTGGAAAAGGCGGTGGCCGGCGGAACGTCCTTCGAGTTCCTCCCGCGCTGGGGGAACGACTTGCAGAGCGAGCACGAGAAGTATCTTACGGAAAAGGTTATCGGCGGCCCGGTTATCGTTACCGATTATCCCAGGGACATTAAGGCGTTCTACATGAAGCAGAACGACGACGGCAGGACTGTGCGGGCGATGGACGTGCTTGTTCCCAGGATCGGCGAGATAATCGGCGGATCGCAGCGCGAGGAGGACCTTGGCAAGCTGTGTCATCGCATGGGCGAGCTTGGGATGAACGTCGGGGACTACTCGTGGTTCCTGGACCTTCGGCGTTACGGCACGGTTCCCCACGCGGGTTTTGGGCTTGGTTTCGAGCGGCTGATTCAGTACGTTACGGGTATGGCGAACATTAGGGACGTTATCCCGTTCCCGCGCGCGGTGGGGCAGGCCGGGTTTTGAGGTCCGTAGCCTTTTGCCTGTTTCTGCTGCTTTTTTGCGGTACGGCACTTTTCCCGCGCGACACGGAACAGCCCGGCGTGGCCGGCTTTCCGGACGGCGGTTTTGCCTTGTATGCCGCCGCGCAGAACGCCCACGCGCCCGGGCTTAACTTCGACACCCCTCCCCTTCTTGCGCCCCATCTTGCCGGTGCCCCGGACATCTCCGCGACTGCGGCTGTCCTGATTGACGCGGCCACGGGAACGGTGCTTTATGCCAGGAACCCGGGGCTGGAGATCCCCCCGGCCTCGCTTACGAAGGTTGTGGCGATGCATCTTGTGCAGAACGCCGTTGCCGCCGGCAGGGCATCCATGGACGAGATCGTGCCGATTGGTATCGAAAGCTGGGCGCAAAACCAGCCGCCGTTTTCAAGTCTTATGTTTCTGGAACCCGGGCAAATCGTGACTCTGCGGGAACTTATGCTTGGGCTGGCCGTCCCGTCCGGCAACGACGCGTCTGTGGCCGTGGCCCTGCGCTTTTCCCCCTCCGTCGACGAGTTCACCGCCGAGATGACTCGGGAAATGCGCCGTATGGGTCTGGTCAGAACCCGTTTCGTGGAGCCTTCCGGCATTTCCGCCCTGAACATGACTACCGCCGCGGAGTTCACGTCCTTTTCCCGCGAATATCTGCGCCGCCACCCGCGAAGTCTTGCGGAGTTCCACTCGGTGCGGGAGTTTGCCTTTCCGACGGCGGCCAACGTGCGCCCGGCTCTGCGCGCGAACCCGGGAACTATCGTGCAGGAAATCCGCAACACTTTGCTGTGGACTTTCCCCGGGGTTGACGGCCTTAAAACCGGGTTTATCCCGGCATCCGGCTTCAACGTGGCACTCACGGCCGCGCGCGACGACACCCGCTTTATCGCCACGATCCTTGGNTCCACCTCCGCCGCCGACCGCAACCGCGACGGCGATCTTCTGCTTTCCTGGGCTTTCGATAATTTCAGGACGGTTCGTCTGGCGACGCCGCGCATCGATCCCGCGCGTCTGTGGAAAGGCAGGGAAAGGCATGTGGCGTTGCTGCCGACGGAACCGCTGGTGTTCACGGCCCCGCTTGATCGCGTCGGCGATCGCGCCGCGCCGCTTTGGTTCGCGGTGGAACTGGACGGCCCGCTTGTCGCCCCCCTNCCNGCCTTTCATCCCGCAGGCTGGCTTGTTCTTGCGGACGATGCCGGCGAAGTCCANAGGGTGCGNCTTGTTACCGCAAGGGAATACGGGCGTGGTAACATCTTTAGGCGGGCTTGGGGCGCGATACGGCTTTTCTTTATGGGGAACAACCGATAGGGTCTGTTACCTGGCCGGGGCCGCGTTAATTCCCCGCAGGGGTCTGGCCCTGGCCTCGTTGGAGAACTCCCCGACGTGGGGCGAAACGGACTCGTCAAGAAGGTGGTTGGAACCTAGGCTGCTGTAGGCGGCCACGCGGAAAAAGTACAAGGTACCGTTCTGCAAGCCTTCGATTACCACCGAGTTACGCATCCCGACGCTGATTGGCGAAGGGCCCAGGCTCGCGCCCTCGCCGAAGAATTCGTTGTCGGTGGTTCCGTAGTAGATTAGGTAGCCCTGGGTGTTCCTGTTCGGGCTGTGTCTCCAGGTAAGGTGCACCGCGCCGTCCATCGCCACCGCGACAAGGCGGGTCGGGGGCAGGGGCGGTTCGTCGCGGAGGAAGACGATGCTAACTTCTTCCAGGTATGGGCTGGTCTCGCCGTCGGCCGATGGGTAAAAGTCTACGGCAAGCTGCACGTAACGTCCGACGACGCTCCCGGCAATGTCCTGGCCGGGCGTTACGGACTGCCAGGGACTGTCCCAGCGGAAGGGGTTGTTCGACGCGCGTATAAAGAACTGCATTTCGGAGTCGTCGGCAAAGCGAAACCTTCCGTTGCGGCGGAACTCGGTCGAGGCCCTGGCATCCCGCACGGAGGCCCTGCCGCCGCTGGCCTCCAGCATCAGCACCTGGTTGTTTCCCGGGCCCAAATCGATGGCCCTGGTCTCGATCCTGCCGCCGCCCAGCGGGTATCTTCGCGTCGTAGCACCCGGAACGAAACTGCCGTGGATCCGGAACTCGTCCATCATCCCCGTAAAGTTCCCGCCCAGGATAAAGCTGCCGTTCTCCCCCGTTATCGGCGTGTAGACCTCCCCGCGTTCGCGCCCGGTAGAGGTGACGTGAACGATCGCCTCCGGCCTGCCGTTCACCAGGTACTCCAGCATACCGGTCTCGGCATCGAACCGGATCAGGTGGTGGCTCCATGTTCTGGGGACAANGGGCGTCACGCCGGAAAGGGTTACGTCAATGCTTGTCNCGCGATCCGGGGAACTNAAGAAGTTGGTGAAGGTCCATTGCAGTCGGTTCCTGGAGGACATGACAAGGATGCGCTGGAAGGCAAAGTCCAGGGCGGCGGCCGCGGCGGGAACCCTTTGGTACGGGCGGATTGGGCGGTCGGAAACCCACTGGAGGATTTGCTCGCCGTTTTCCATGTTAAGGGGATGCAGCCAGAACTCCAGCGAAAAGTCGCGTATGTTGTTGCCCGGCGAAAACAGGGCGGAGCTTGCCTGTGGCGTAACCACCAGCGGGCCGACGGGGGGCGCGTTCCCCGGNACCCTGCTGTGAAAGGTCCCGGCAACCATNGGCGAGGCCCCCCGGAAAAGAACGGCTCCGGAACCGGCCCTTGCGTGACGGCGGTCAACGACCGCNACATCCGAGGAGGCCACNACACTGTAACGCCCAAGCGAATCCCTAAAGCGGACCGGGCTTCCCTCGTCAAAGGTAAGCGCCATATCCTGCGAGTATACCTGCCTGGAAGCGAAACCACGCTCGGAGGACAGCAGCAGCACGGGCCCGGGGCGGATCATCCCCGCCTGGATAAGGCCGGCCCTATAGTCGGCCATCCCCCAGATAGTGTCGCCCGTAAACCTTACGCTGCGCTCCTCGAAGGCATAAAGGCCGCCCAGAGCCATAAAGAGAAAGTATAATGCCGCAATGAAGAACGCCTTGTTTCTCATGTGTCCCACTCGGTATATTATCGGCAGAAAACGGGTCGATATAAACCGCGATATTGGCTGGTTAGGCAAGGGCGTTTTCCACAGCCCTGCTTATGAATTCGGATCGATTCCTTGCCACCATGTCAATTTTTGCCAACAAGCCCTCGTTTATGGAGATGTTGATCCGTTTTGACCTTGTGGTCACGGGAAGCAAGGCTATGGGCGCGACAAGAAACTTGTAGCCATCCTCCCATTCTTTCCAGTCTCCCCAGGCATCCTGTATCTGCTCCAGTGTCCTGGGCTGGGGGATCGGCTCGTTTTCCTCTTCCAGAAACATTACATGTGCCGCAAGACCTTCATGGGCCATCCGCAGGGTTTCCTCGTAGTCATCGCCAGCAGTAATAAGCCCGGGTAAGTCGGGGAAAACAACGCTAAAACCGCTTTCGCCTGTTTCGTATTCGAACAGGGCTATGTACGTTTTCATTTCAAACCCGCCTGTTTAAGAATATTGTTCGCAGTTCCTTTCCTGATGTCCTTGTCGTGAACCGGTATTGTGACCTTCCCCGCTTTCACCAGGTGTCTGAAATGGCGGTGACTTCCTTCCTGGCCAGCATCAATCCACCCATCCCTTCGAATAAGTTCGATAAGTTGTTTGCTGGTATACACAACATCCATACGTGTATTATACACACTTATTTGTGGATTTGCAAGACCATTTGAAGAAAACGACGTGATTCAGCAAGCAAAGCCCGAAGGCGAAATGCCCCGGGCTTTTGTCGAATCTTACTGCACGTTACCGCCTGTCACCCGCATCGTCATAGCGGGGACATAAGCGCCTCTGCCAAGGACCACACCACGTCCCCGCCAGCATTCCTTATCACTACGCTTGTCAGAATTATGGTCGTGGCCACATCGGCGATCAGGATGCGGACCCTTCCGTAGTCATCGCCCGCTTGGGGTGTAAATTCAAACTCAAGATAGAATTCCAACTCCCCGGCGCTTAACGCTACCCTGCTCCCCTGATACTCCGAACCCGGTTGATCCGGATGTCCTGCGGGCCAGGGCACTATCCTAACGTCGCCTTCGGGAAGCCAGGCAGCGCGGCCCTCCATGGTAATGGTGTACGTGCCACCAAAGGTTACAAGGCCCGCAGTGTATAAGTCCACAATGCCCGGGTGGAATCCGGAGTGGGGGCCAAACATTAAATCCAAGCCGTGGACTTCATTGTAGCTGTCTATGTGGAGTTCCACGAATTCGCCGGCATCCGTTATCAAAAGGGCAAACGGAACTCCCGTTGCGGTAATGACACCAAGGTAATTACCAGCGGCGGGGGTAAGGTCAATCACCTGTCCTCCTTGCGGAATCCCCCCCTGCAAAGCCACCCCGTTTGCCACGTTCACGGTGTTGTTGGTGGTGATCAAATCGCCTGTCCGGCTAAAAACATCGGCGGGGAAGGTGCCATGTTCGGCCATGCCCCATAATGCCGCGCCACTCGGGGCCGTGTTTCGAAGCGACTGGTTCGCATTGCTGCCGTGTATAACCCCGTTGCTTATTTGGAAAACGCCACCACTGTCCACCCTCACGCCACCACCAGAAACCAGGGCGGTATTGTCAAAGATTTCCCCACCATGCATGGCAAAGGTGGAACCGGTGGCAATACGCACGCCACCGCCGTTTTGCAGCGAGGTATTGCCAAAGATTTCCCCATTCTGCATGGCAAAGACAGAATTACCACCAATATTCACAGCGCCACCGTTTTGCGACGCGGTATTCTCAAAGATTTCCCCATTCTGCATTGTGAACGTGGAATTTCCTTCAACATGTACACCAGCACCTGCGCTAGCCTCATTGTCGGAGATTGTCCCGCCACGCATGGTAAATGTGGAAGTATTGGTAACCGTCAAACCGCCGCCAGAGGTCCATCCGCCAGGAATGGTGGCGGCTATATTATCCGATATTTCCCCGCCGTACATGGTGAACGTACCATAGGCAACAATGCTAGAATCAACAATAGTAGATGCAATACGCACACCGCCACCGGAAGACCAATCATCCGCATTGGGATTAGCGGTGTTACCAGATATGGCCCCGCCATGCATGGTGAACGTGCCACCNTCAATACTTACTCCACCNGCAATTGGCAGGGAGGTATTACNGGATATTGCCCCACCGTGCATGGTAAAACTGGAATCCCCACCTCGAACGATTACACCGCCACCACCTGGCCATCCAGTGGTATCGTTGTTGGAGATTGTCCCGCCGTTCATAGCAAATGTGCCAGAATGAGCAACGCTCACCCCTCCACCGCCACCGCCGGAAGTATTGCCAGAAATTGTTGCCCCAACATTCATGGTAAACATGGCAGTTTCACCGCTAACGGTTACACCGCCACCGCCTGGCCATCCAGTGGCGTGATTATTGGAGATTGTCCCGCCACCCATGACAAATGTACCGTTCCAGCCCACATACACACCGCCACCAGCATTTGCGGTATTGCCCAGGATGTCCCCGCCAGACATAGTAAATGTGCCATAGCCATTAACATTCACTGCACCACCGTTACGGCTGGCGGTATGGTCAGAGATTTCCCCACCATGCATAGCAAATGTGCTATGGTGGATAACATCTACCGCACCGCCAGAATATCCAGTATTGCCAGAGATTTCGCCGCCGTGCATGGTAAACATTGTTTCTTCGCCGCTAACAATTACTGCACCACCCCATCCCGTAGTGTGGTTATTGGAGATTGCCCCACCATACATTACGAACGTACCGACCCAAGACGCATACGCACCGCCAGCAGCGGAAGCGGTATTGCCAGAGATAGTTGCCCCAGTATGCATGGTAAAGCTACCTTGAGCGAATACTCCGCCACCCCATTCTGCAGTGTGGTTATTGGAGATTGCCCCACCGTACATGGCAAACGTACCGCTGTCAACAACAAACACCCCACCACCGCCAGAATAGGAAGTGTTGCCAGTGATTGTCCCATCGTACATGACAAACGTGCCGTGGTAGATAGCCACACCTCCGCCCTGCCATACGGTGGTATTGCCAGTGATTGTCCCGCCGTTCATGGTAAACCGTGNATCTGNATCTGCATAGCCAGAACTACTAACGAGTACCCCACCACCACCAGGCCATGCCGTGGCGTAATCAGTGGAGTGATTGTTGGAGATTTCCCCGCCGTTCATGGTAAATACCCCACCAGCGGCAACATTCACCCCAGCACCGCGAGGCCCCGCCCCAATATTTGTGTTCCCAACAATCCTTGACCCCGCATTCATGACAAGACTGCCACCATAGCTTACCCATACCAAGGGATGGGTGTTGTCGTGTATGCCGTTCAGCGTAATGCTGTCGTCAAGCACAAGGGTTACACCACCTCCTACCCAAAAGAGGCTTCCGCTTCCAGAAAGGCTGACGGTACGCATCGGCCCGTCGCCACGAAGAGTGACGGTAATGTCGCTTCCGCCAGGAAAATCCAGCCATTGAGGAGCAAGCGAGGTGTCATTGGTTACCTCGATAAGGTAGAAGCCACCGCTTTGCGCAAATGCTTGTAGCCAGGTGAACTGGTCGGCAAGGCTATCCCCAGGTACCAACAGATCGGGACGTATATCGTCGTCAAAGACAATTTCAACCTCATAATCGCCTAGTTGTACCCTTACGGTATCCGAACTCGGCCACGCAAACCTTATCTCTGTACCGTTCCTAACCAGCCTGGTAATTGCACTCTCCGCCCCACTCCGGCTCCCGTAGTTGCCAGTGGACAGGACCCCTCTCGCCATGACAATTATCGCTGCATCGACCAGAGCCTTAAGACCTCCCAGATCATTGGGAATCGTGGTAGGGGTGCTAAGGTAATCGAACCAGTCAACAATGTCATCAAAATTGCCGCCATCTATGCCTTCTATACCCAAAAAGGCAAAGCACCATGGGGTAACATCATCCCTCACAAAATCCCAATACGAACCGTTCCACGAACCAAGCACAATGTCCAGCAGGGAAGATGGGAAATTGCTAGGTATGAATGCCATGGGCAGGATGCTTTCCATGTTCTGGTAGATATGCAGAATTGCGCTTACCACCATTCTTTCGCCATCCGCGCCGTACAGCGTGAAAGTCACGCGGTACTGACCAGTATACAGTGAAAGGCTGGAAGGCGGTGTTTCGGCGCCACCGATAAAGTAAAATGTTTGCGAAAACGGTACGTCGCCTTCGCCTACACAGGTAATTTCCATCGTGGCGGTGATGGTACCTCCCGGGAAATTTATGTTACCCCAACTGAACGTTCCGCTACCACCACGAATCGGGGAAAGCACGACATTGCCAGCGACGGTTCCCCCTGAAGGTACCTCTATGCCCAGAAGGCTGCCACTTGCCGCAGGGCGCAGGTCTTCCCAAGTCTCTCCCAGCAGGTACGCGGTTATATGCAGATCCCAGGTTCCAGGAACCAGGCCGATTTCGCCGGATCCTATCGTCCAGATATCGTAGACGTTCGGAACGCCAGCATCTTCGGCAACGAACGCCAAGCTGAAACTGACAAAATCATTCATGGAAATCTCCGGAAGGATCGTCCGTCCAACGCCATGTTCGCGAATGGCCAATAACAGGGTACCTTTCCCAGTTTCGCTTTCCGCAATATTCGGTTCCATCGGGCTTCGGCAGCCCAGCAAAAACAGCAAAGAACAGGCCGCAAACAGCAGGGCAAAAATCCGCCAATCGGTATTCAACGGTCGTATGTTTTTCATCTCTCGTTCCTCCTTGGTTTACCGCGCAACCGTAAAGGTAATGCGCTGGCTGTACGGCACGCCGTTCCTTCTTACTTCCACCGTTAGAACATGCTCCCCTATCCCCAGCAGGTTGCCATGGATGCGCGGGCCAAGGGCGAGCGTTTCCCCTCGGCTTCCCGATATCGAGTCCCCAGTGATACGGGTTCCGCCAAAGAACCACATGATGCTGTCGTATTGTTCGGGGTTAGTCACGGTAATGTTCCGCGCGGCCTGTTGGGGATCGCCCCTAAGGTAAATGGTAGGGCCCACGATTTCCCGCATTGTGTAGAAGTCGGCAAAGCTGATGGTAAAACCCTCCACGTGAGATGGCAGCACCACGCCATTCACCGCATGTATGGTGTAGTTGGTAGTATCCAAATCCCCCAGCCAAGTGAAAGCATCTGCAACAAAAGTACCTCGTTCGGCTACATGCCTGTTGAACAAGGCAGCGCCTCCCGCGCGGGCCGTGTTCCTAGGGATCTGGCCTGCATCGATGCCGTGTATAATCCCGTTGCTTATCCGGAAAATACCCTGATTGTTACCAGTGCCCCCCAAATTAAGCACACCACCGCCGTACTGCGCGGTATTGCCGGAAATCTCCCCGCCATGCATGTTGAAGATATTTCCGTTGGCCACGCCACCACCGCCCCAGACAGGGGGGAGCCCATCGCCATTGGAGGTGTCCCCGTTTTCATCGGGAGGAGGGGCTTCATCGGCAATAACCTCGTTTCCGACGATTCTACCACCGCGCATATCAAATATGCCGTTCCAACCCACATGCACACCGCCACCGGAAAACACCGTGGCGGTATTGCCAGAAATTGTTCCAGCGTTCAGGGTAAACCACCCAGGATTACCTGCCTCCAGATCGCCGTCAACAACCACACCGCCGCCGAATTGTTCGGCGGTATTGCCAGAGATTGTCCCGTTGTGCATATAAAAGGTTCCAATCCAGACATTCACAGCACCAGCAGTACGAGCGGTATTGTCAAA